>Ga0210015_1001501_pt1 | contig 22992 bp, 17 predicted proteins | sample CryGeymeta201522_FD_185471 | JGI IMG/M metagenome (GOLD analysis project Ga0210015, IMG submission 185471) | Groundwater microbial communities from Crystal Geyser aquifers in Utah, USA - Crystal Geyser metaG 2015-22 (SPAdes) (version 2) | ecosystem: Environmental > Aquatic > Deep subsurface >... | reverse complement strand
TTTCTTGCCAACCGGAAAGTAGGGAAACCTGCCCACACTGGTGACCCCCGCCCCCCGGCTACCGATGCTCTTCGGTTCACTGGGCCAGCTTGCGTACCTGAGTAGGTACGCCGCTGACGGGACCGTGGAGAGCGGCGTGTCCCGACTCGACGAATCGAGCCTGACTGGGGAGAGCGCGCCCGTGGACAAGGTCGTCGGAGACGACGTCTACGCCGGCACCACGAACGATAGCGGCGCGCTGGAAGTGACCGTGCGGCGGGTTGGCGAGGAGTCGACCCATGGGCGCATCGTGGCGCTGATCCGGGCGGCCGAACGGCACCGCGCGCCGATCATGCGGACCGCCGAACGGTATGCCAAGTGGTTCACGCCGGTGATCGTCGCGCTCGCGGCGCTCACGTGGCTTCTGACGCATGATGCCCACCGGGCCGTCACCATGCTGATCGTCGGCTGCCCGTGCGCGTTCGTGCTGGCAACGCCGACCGCCGCCGTGGCGGCGCTCGCCCGAGCGGCGCGGGAGGGCGTTCTCGTCAAGGGGGGGCAGTTCCTCGAAGCGTGCCGCGACCTCGATACCGTAGCCTTCGACAAGACCGGGACACTGACGACCGGCCGCCCCCGGGTCGAGGCGGTGTATCCGCTGAACGGCTGGGAGGAGCGGGACGTGCTTCGCGTGGCTGCCTTGGCGGAGCGTAGTGCGGACCATCCCTTGGCCCGGGCGATCCTGGAGGCAGCGGAGGCGCATGACGCTTTGCCCACTGTCCGTCCGGAGGAGACCCTCGCGGAGCACGGCGTCGGCGTGACTGCGACGGCCGAGGGCGGGAGCGTGTCGGTCGGCAGCGAACGGCTGTTGGAGCGCTTGGGCGTCGCTCCCTCGGAGCAGGGGAGGCGCTGTGTGCAGACGGCTCGGGACGGCGGACGGACGGCGCTGTTTGTCCTGGCGGACCACACCTTGGTCGGTGTCCTTGCGGTCGAAGACACGATTCGCCCGGAAGCCGCGGAGACGGTGGCGGCGCTTCGGGAACTCGGGATCGGCAGCTTCCGTGTGCTGACCGGCGACGCGCTGGAGGTTGCCACGGCGGTGGCCGATCGGCTGGGCCTTCCAGGATCTGCCGTCCACGCCGGGCTGCTCCCAGGCGAGAAGCAAGCCGCCGTCCGTGCCCTGCAGACGGAGGGTCACCACGTCTGCTTTGTCGGTGACGGCACCAACGACGGTCCTGCGCTGACCGAGGCGCACGTCGGAGTGAGTATCGGCAGCCGCGGCAACACGGTGGCATTGGAGACAGCCGACATTGTCCTGATGCGTGACGGTCTGCGTGGACTGCCTTTCGTCATCCAGCTCGGTCGGCGAACCGTCCGGACCATCAACCAGAACCTCCTCTTCTTCGGTTTGCTCTACAACGTCTCGCTATTGTGCCTCTCCGCCGTCGGGCTGCTGACGCCCGCGCTTGGGGCGGTTGGGCACAACGTCGGTTCGGTGGCCGTGGTGCTGAACTCGGCCAGGCTGCTGCGGGTCGGCCGGGCAGCAAGACCGTGAGGCGCTTGCCTTGTCTGCCGCTCTGGCGCATACTTATTGCACTACCCGCGCATGATGAGTCGACTTCCCACGCACAGCGTAGCCAAGTTCCTCCTGCTGGTATGGGCAGGCGTGTTCACCGCACTGGGACACGCCGAGCCTGCCGGCAAGGAGTCCGGCTGCGCGTGGCTGATCGACGTGCACGGCGAAGCCGAAGACTGCGACTGCAGCAGCCACCGCGAGGGACGCTGCCTCGGTTGCTTGGACTGCTGCGAGTTCGCACCGACGCAGACGTGGCACCTGGGTGTCTGGCGAGCGGCGTACGGCGGCTGCACGACATGCGTCGGGCCGCTGTCTCTCGCGGGCAGCCCCACGCCGGGGGTGTCTGCCGGCACTGTCCACCGCGACGCCGGCTTGTGGTGGCTCAGTTCCTCTCCGAAGCTGCACCCGACACACTCGCCTCCCCTCTTCTCCCGCCCTCCTCCCCTCCTGTAGCTCGAAACGGGTCAGTCGCCCCTGCTGGCGCCGCGAGGCTCCGCCGGGCGTGTCATTCGTTGCTACAGGAGGTTCTCAGTGAAGTCGTTTGCCCCGCTATTGCTCGTCGCTCTGTGTCAGGTGGCGGTGGACGCAGAGCCGTCAAGCCAAGTTGCCCCGCCAATTGCTGCGCCCGCGCCGCAGTCGCCCCCTCGCCTGTCTCTCCAGGAGTGCCTGCAACAAGCCTTGCAGGGCAATCCAAGCCTTCAGGCGGCCCGGCAGCGCATGGTTGCCGCCGGCGGGCGGCTTACGGCGGCGCGGGCGTTGCCCAACCCCGAGGTGCAGGTGGTGCCGGTCGGGTCGGCCAACGACAACCCGGTGATCGTCACACAGGTGTTCGAGGTCCTCGGCAAGCGGAAGCACCGGGCGAGGACGGCGGAGTCGGAGAAGCAAGTCGCAGAGCATGAACTTCGGGCCGTCGAGCTGGCAGTGCTGGCAGCGGTAAGCGCCGCGTACGTGGACCTGCAGGAGGCTGAGCGGGCGCAAGCGCTGGCGGAGGAGGCGGCGAAGCTGGCTCGTAGCCTGCACGAAGCGGCACAAAGGCAGTTCGACCTGGGCGACGTGGCGCGGGCGCACGTAGTGCGAACGCGGCTGCAAGTGGGCCGGGTCGAGCAGGAGTCGGTGACGGCGCGCGGGGAGGTCGCCGTGCGCGCCGCCGCGCTCAACTGGCTGCTGGGCCGCGAGGCGGCGACGCCGGTCGCGCCTGCCGAGGAGTTGCAGTACGCCGAGCTTGAGCCGGCGCCGGAGCTGAAGGCGCGCGCGCTTACCCAACGCCCGGAAGTCCAGGCAGCGGAGGCGGGGCTGTCCGCCCGTTCTCAGGCTGTGGAACTGGCCCGCGCTCAGCGGAACCCGGATTTGTTCTTCCAGACGCGGCTGGGTCACGACGACGGCGGGGGGCGCTCCGGACTGACTGCCTTGGGACTGACTGTTCCCGGCTGGGACTGGGGATCGGTTCGCGGACAGGTCCGGGAAGCGCAGGCCAACCTCGCGGAGCAGAGAGCGCTGCTGACCGCGGCGCAGAACGCCGTCTCTCTGGAGGTCGAGGCTGCGCTCCGCCGGCTGCAAACCTCCCGCGAGATCGTGCAGCGCTACCAGACGCAGGTGGTTCCTGACGCCGAGGAACTGATGAAGATGACTCAGGTCGGCTACGAGCAGGGCGCCACCGGCTACCTGGAAGTGATCGACGCCCAGCAGTCGCTCACCGACGCCCGAACTGCCCTGGCTCGGGCTGTTGCCGAGCACCAGCGGAACGTGGTCGAGCTGCGGCGAGCGGCGGGCGAGCCCTTCGCTCCGGCGGCTGCCGGGGCGCAGACGGTGCAAGGAGGAGAACAATGAAGAAGTCCATGTTTGCCTACGCGGCTGTACTGGTTGTGGTTGCGGCGGCCGGCTACCGAGTGGGGACCCGCGCGGTGCGGCCGGGCGAGACGACCGAGGAGCACGCCGCGCAGGCTGAGCGCGGCGAGGCGGGTGGTGGCGCGGAAGTCATCGCGCTCGACGAGGCGAGCGCCCAGCTTGCCGGCATTCGGACAGCCCCGGTGGAGCGGGGGACGGTCAGCACCGTGCTGTCGGCAACCGGGGAAGTCGTCGCCAACACCAACAAGGTGGTGAAGGTCGGTTCGCTGGTCTCGGGTCGCCTCTCGCGACTGCACGCCAACGTGGGCGACACGGTGAAGGCCGGGCACGTGCTCGCGGTGGTGGACAGCACCGACGTGGCGCGGGCGCGGGCGGCTCACGCCCAAGCGGCGGCAAACCTGCGCCTGACGGAGAAAAAGCTTGCCAACACGAAGCGGCTGGCCGCTGCCGGCGTGTTCGCCCAGAAGCCGCTGGACGAGGTCCGGCGCGAACGGGCGGAGGTCGCCAGCGAGTATGCCAGTGCCCGCGTCGAGTACGACGGCGAGATCGCGTCCGCGGACTCGGCAGTGAAGACGGCGGAGGCTGCGTTCGGGCGTACCGAACCCGACCGCAAGCTCGCCCAGGCGGAGGTGGAGCGCCGGAAGCAGCTTGCCGCCGCCGGCGCGTACCAGTACAAGCCCCTGGAAGACGCGCAGAACGAAACGGCGGAAGCCAAGGCGACGCAGATCGCCGTTCAGAGCGCTGTGCGCGTGGCAGACAGCCAGTTGGCCCGAGCGGACAAGCTGTTCGAGGCGGGCACCGCCTCCAAGCGCGACCTCGAAGCCGCCCGGGCCGCCGCGGCAGACGCCCAGGCGAGCGCCGAGCGAGCCGACGCGCGCCTAACCATCGCCAAGCAGGCGCTGGCGCGCGAGCAGAAGGTCTTCGACCAGAAGGTCTATGCCAGCCGCGAAGTCCAGACAGCAGAGAACGAGCTGATGCGGGGAGAGCGCGAGGCGGAGCAGAAAGCGGCGGAACTGGCCCAGGCAAAGAAGCGCGCCGAGTTGGCTCGGTCGGAGCAGAAGCGGGCGGCGGTCGAGCAACTGAACGAGCGACTCCGGGCCCTCGATTCCATGCTGGCACGGGAGACGCAGGTGACCAAACAGAACCTGGCCGGCGCCCGCGAGGTCGTCGAGGCGGAGAGCGCTGTGGAGCAGGCGAAGGTCGAGCTGAAAGCAGCCGGTGACGCGCTGCGGCTGCTCCGGGTAAGCGCGGTGTCCGGGACGTCGGCGGGGGTAGCCATCGTCGCTCCTATCGCCGGGCGGGTGCTCGACCGACCCGTGAACCGAGGCGAGGTGGTGGACCCGACGACCACGCTGTTCACCTTGCTGAACCTGTCCACGGTCTGGGTTGACGCCAACGTCTACGAGAAGGACCTGCGCCGGATCTCCCTCGGCCAGCAGGTGACGGTCACGGCCACGGCGTTCCCCGACGAACCATTCGCCGGAAAAGTCACCTACGTCTCCGACACGCTCGACGAGAAGACCCGCACGGTCAAGGTGCGTTGCGAGATCGCCAATCCCCGCCGCCAGCTCAAGCCCGGTATGTTCGTGCAGGCGCAGCTCACCGTGGGCAAGCGGTCCGGCCTGCTTGTGCCGGACGCCGCCGTCCAACGCGAAGGTCAGACGGCGGTCGTCTATGTGACCGCAGGTGACGGCAGGTACGAGAAGCGCCGGGTGAAGTTGGGCGCCACCAGCGACGGCTCCCACGAGGTGCTGGGCGGCCTGAAGGCGGGGGAGAAGGTCGTCACCGAGGGTTCATTCCTTGTCAAGTCCCAGGAGAAGAAGGGCGAACTGGGGGAGGCGGACTGATGATTGACCGACTCCTCGACTTCTCGCTCAAGCAGCGTGTGCTGGTGATCGTCCTTGCCGTCGTGCTCACCGGCGCGGGGGTCTACTCGCTCACCCGGCTGCCGATCGACGCCTTCCCGGATGTAACCAACATTCAGGTCCAGGTCTTCACTGAGGCTGCCGGCCTGGCTCCGGAAGAGGTGGAGAAGCTCGTCACCTTCCCCGTCGAAAGCGTGATGAACGGCCTCCCCAGCGTCACTCAGGTGCGCTCGCTCTCGAAGTCCGGGCTCTCCATCGTCACGGTGGTCTTCACCGACGGGACCGATATCTACTTCGCCCGCCAACTGGTGCTCGAACGGTTGCAGACTGCCAGGGAGCGCATCCCGGAGGGCCTGGGCACGCCGGAGATGGGACCCCTCTCCACCGGCATGGGGCAGATCCTAATGTACGTCCTAGAGGACCGACACACCCGGCGTGGGGACCTCACCCCGGAGCAGCGTGACGCGTGCCTGACGGACTTGCGCACGGTACAGGACTGGATGGTGAAGTACCAGCTTCGGACCGTGCCAGGGATCACGGACATCCTCAGCTTCGGCGGGCTGGTGAAGCAGTACCAAGTGCTCGTAGATCCGGACAAGCTCACGGCGTTTCACATCCACCTCCGCGAGGTCTTCGAGGCGTTGGCGAAGAACAATGCCAACGCCCCCGGCGGTTTCATCGAACACCACGCGGAGCAGTACATCGTGCGCGGCATCGGCATGATCAAGACGCTGGACGACATCCGCAACATCGTCCTGGCGGCAGAAGACGGAACCCCGATCCGCGTGAGGGACGTGGCGGAAGTGGTCGTCGGCCCGGAGGTGCGGCAAGGAGCGGTGACGATGAACGGGAGGGGCGAAGTCGTCTCGGCCATCGTCCTGCAACTGAAGGGCGAGAACAGCCGCGCCGTCATCCGGCGAGCCACCGAGAAGATCGCCGCCATCAACAAGAGCCTGCCCAAGGGCGTCCGCGTGAAGACCTACTACGACCAGGCCGACCTGGTGGAGAAGTGCATCGGCACGGTGCGTGACGCGCTGCTCGAAGGCGGCGTGCTGGTGGTGCTGGTGCTGGTGCTGTTCTTAGGCAACCTGAGAAGCGCCCTCATCGTCGCGGTCAACATCCCTCTGTCGGTGCTCATCTGCTTCATCCTGATGCAGCGCTATGGTCTCTCGGCGAACCTGATGTCCTTGGGCGGTCTGGCCATTGGCATTGGAATGCTGGTGGATGGCTCAGTGGTGATGGTGGAGAACATCTTTCGGCACCTGGCGGAAGGCGGGGGCGCGCGGCGCGATGTCCGTGGGAGCGTCTCCAGCGCCGCGCGCGAGGTGGGGCAGCCGATTGTCTTCGCCATCGCCATCATCATCGTCGTGTTCCTGCCGCTCTTCACCCTGCAAGGCATTGAGGGGAAGATGTTCAAGCCGATGGCGTTCACCCTCAGCTTCGCCATGTTGGGATCCCTGGTGTTGTCGCTGACCCTGGCGCCGGCGCTCTGCTCGCTGCTGTTGCGCGGGCCGGTCCATGAATGGGAGAACCCGGTCCTCAGGCTGATCCGAAAGGTGTATCCGCCGCTGCTGCGAGCCGCCATGAAGCAGCGCGCGCTCACCGTTGCCCTGGCCGTGGCTGCGCTGGTTGGCAGCCTGCTGCTCGTCCCTCGATTGGGCAGCGAGTTCCTGCCGGAACTGGACGAGGGTTCCCTGTTGATTCGCGCGACCATGCTGCCGAGCGTCTCGCTGACCCAATCCGTCAAGATCGCCACACAGTTGGAGCGCCTGGTGCTCTCCTTCCCGGAAGTGGAGAGCGTGGTATCGAAGATCGGCCGTGCCGAGGTCGGCGGTGACCCGGAAGATGTGAACAACGACGAGATCCACATCATGCTGAAGCCGCCCACCCAATGGAAGACAGCAAAGACGAAGGAGGCGCTCGTGGAGGCGATGAACGAGAAACTGTCCACGATGCCCGGCGTCGCCCTCAACTTTTCGCAGCCCATTGCTACACGCGTGGACGAGCTCATCTCCGGCGTGCGGGCGCAAATCGCCATCAAGCTCTTCGGCGAAGACCTGGACACGCTGGTGGCGAAGGCCGACGAAATCCAGCGTGTCGTCTCCACCGTGCGCGGCGTCGCCGACCTTGCCGTCGAGAAGGTCGCCGGCTCAGCGATGCTTGAAATCGAGGTTGACCGAACCGCCATCGCGCGGTACGGCATCAACGTCGCCGACGTTCAGGAGACGGTCGAGACCGCCATTGGCGGAAAGGCCGCCAGCCAGGTCATCCAGGGCGAGAAGCGGTTCGACCTCTTCCTCCGGCTGCCCAAGGGAGTGCGCGAGGACGTTGATCGGATCAGCAACCTGTGGGTGAGCGCTCCGGGAGACGAACACCTCCCGCTCAGTCAGTTGGCGAGGATCAGGCTGACCGAAGGCCCCGTCATGATCAGCCGCGAGAATGCCCAGCGCCGCATTGCCATCCAGTGCAATGTCCGTGGGCGCGACATGGGGAGCTTCGTCGCGGAGGCGCAACGCAAAGTGGCGGCGCAGGTCAAACTGCCGGCAGGCTACCACCTCGAGTGGGGCGGGCAGTTCGAGAACCAGCGACGCGCCATGGCGACGCTCTCCGTGGTCGTGCCCGTCACGCTGCTTCTCATCTTCCTGCTGCTGTTCATGAGCTTCGGGTCGCTTCGGCACGCGGGGCTCATCATCCTGAATGTGCCGTTCGCGCTCGTGGGCGGCATTCTGGCGCTCTACTTGCGCGACCTGCACCTCTCCGTCTCTGCCTCCGTGGGCTTCATCGCACTCTTCGGCGTGGCCGTGCTCAACGGGGTGGTGCTGGTCTCGTACTTCAACCAGTTGCGGCAGGAAGGAGCCTCGGCGGAGGAGGCCGTTCTGCGAGGGGTGCAACTGCGCTTGCGTCCCGTGCTGATGACGGCCCTCGTGGCCGGCCTGGGACTGCTGCCGATGGTGTTCGCCACCGGCACTGGTTCGGAGATCCAGAAGCCGTTGGCGACAGTGGTGGTCGGGGGACTGCTCAGTTCCACGCTGCTGACGTTGCTGGTGTTGCCAACGCTCTATCACTGGTTCGAGGAAGGGCGCGAAGAAGCGGAAGTGGAGGTCTGACCATGAAGGAAGTAAAGGCGATCATCAAGCCGTTCAAGCTGACGCAAGTCGTTGACGCGCTGGCAAACATCGAAGACCTGCCGGGATGCACCGTGTCGGAGGTGCGCGGGTTCGGCAAAGGCAAGTTCCGTCATGCTCCGGGCAAGCTCATCGACGGCTCCGTGGCCTCTGTCGAGCGGGTGAAGCTCGAAATCATGGTGGGGGATGACCAGGTGGACAAGGTGGTTGCGTGCATCGAGGAGAACGCTCGCACTGGCAACACCGGCGACGGCAAGATCTGGGTCATTGACATCCAGCAGACGGTGAAGATACGGACGGGGGAGCGAGGGGAGGCGGCGGTGTAGCGAAGAGGCGCGGATGATGCCAGGCACGCTCTGGAGTCTGATCGCAGCAGCCGTCGTTGTCTCGGCAGCCCACGCTGCCTTGCCCAGCCACTGGCTTCCCTTTGTGCTCATGGGGAGGAGCCAGGGCTGGACTTCGCGCCGCGTCGTGGCGGTCGCCGCCCTGGCCGGGCTGGGCCACGTCACCCTGACCAGCGCTCTTGGCCTCCTCATCGCCCTGGCGGGGATGGGGTTGCTCACGGCGGTCGGGGACTGGGGCCAGCCGGTCATGGCCGGAGTGCTGCTGGCGACCGGCGCGGTCTACCTCCTGTCGGCGTGGCGCGGCGGGCAGGGACACCCTCACCACCACCACCCGTCGGGCGACCACAACCACAGCTCCGAGCACCCGCGCCACGGCCGGGAGCACGACTGCGCGCCCCCCGGCCAGCCGAGTCAAGCGCTCTCGGACCGGGCTGCCTTCTGGTCGCTGTTCGCAGTGCTCACCTTCTCGCCCTGCGAGGGGATGGTTCCCTTCTTCTTCGCCTCGGCGCGGTTCGGCTGGTTCGGACTCCTCCTGCTGGCAGCCGTGACGGCCGCGCTGACGGTGCTCGGCATCGTCGCGCTGGTGAGTCTGACCCAAGCCGGTCTCGAGCGCGTGCGACTGCCGTTCGGCGAACGAGGGGAAAGAGTCCTGACCGGCGTCGTGCTGGCGGCTTTGGGCGCTGCGACGTTCTTCTGGCACTGAGTTTGGAGACCTCCTGATGGGATGTGAACACGACCACGACGAGGACCACGGTCACGACCACGACCACAGCGGCGGTGTGAACCGGACAACGCTGCTGCTGACAGCCGCTTCCGGTCTGCTGTTGGCCGCGGGCTTCGCCTGCGGGCATCTGCTGCACCGCGAGGACGTGGAACCGGTGCTGTTCATCCTCGCCATCCTCGCCGCTGGCGCGCCGTTGGCGCCCGAGGCGGTGAAGGCGGCCCTGCGGCTGCGGCCCGACATGAACTTGCTCATGGTCATCGCCGTCATCGGCGCGGCGGCCATTGGGGAATGGCACGAAGGCGCAACGGTGATCTTCCTGTTCTCGGTGGCGGAGGCGCTGGAGCAGTTCAGCCTCGACCGCGCCCGCAACGCCATTCGCAAGCTCCTGGACCTCGCCCCGACCGAGGCGACGGTCAAGCGCACGTCCGCGGCCGGCGAGAGGGTGGAGGAGCGGGTGCCGGTGGAGGCGGTGCAGGTGGGGCACACGCTGGTGGTGAAGCCCGGCGAGAAGATCCCCTTGGACGGCGAGGTCGCCTCGGGCGCCTCGGCTGTCAACCAGGCGCCCATCACCGGGGAGAGCCTGCCCGTGGCGAAGACCGTGGGCGACACAGTCTTCGCCGGCAGCCTCAACGAGCACGGCGCCTTGGAGGTCCGAGTCACCCGGTTGGCACAGGATACGACGTTGGCGCGTATCATCCACCTGGTAGAAGAAGCGCAAGAGCAACGGGCGCCTTCGCAGCGGTTCGTCGACAAGTTCGCCCGGTACTACACGCCCAATGTGCTCTTCGCTGCCGTGGCGCTGATGGTCATCCCGCCGTTGGCGTTCCACCAGCCCTTCGGCGAATGGTTCTACCGAGCGTTGGTGCTGCTGGTGATCGCCTGCCCGTGCGCGCTGGTCATCTCCACCCCCGTCGCCATCGTCTCCGGCTTAGCCAGTGCAGCTCGACAGGGCGTGCTCATCAAAGGCGGCGTCCATCTGGAACAGGCGGGCCGGCTGAAGGCGATTGCCTTCGACAAGACCGGGACGCTGACCAAGGGTGTTCCCGAGGTCAGCGACGTGATCCCGCTGAACGATCATACGCCTGCCGACGTGCTGCGCGTCGCCGCGGCCCTGGAGTCCCGTAGCGAGCACCCGCTGGCGCAGGCAGTCCTGCGAAGAGCCGCTGCCCAGGGCGTCGCGCCTGGCGTCGTTGGGGACTTTGAAGCCTTCCCCGGCAAAGGCGCCCGCGGCAACGTCGAAGGTCGTCCAGATGGCAGCCTCGCGTAGGGACACCGTGTGGGCCTTGCGGTGGAACACCCCCAAGTCCAGAACCATGACTGTCACGACGAACAAGCCAAAGCCGGTCCAGAGTAGCGTGCTGTTGGTCACCAGTGGTTCTCCTCACGTTGCTGCGGCGCCCCAAGCGAAGGACTGTGCACGGCGACTTGGTGCCCGTTCTGCGAGCCTGCTCCGGCGCGATGGACCGGGCATCGTTGCTGAGCTTGGTGCAACCAGGAGCCGGCGCTGGACCTGGCACGGCGCGCCAAGTCCAGGAGTCGAGGGGTGCCAACGGAGTCGTGGGTTGGGCAGTGTTCACGCTCGCCACCTTTGTTGACTCAGCCGCTGGCGCGCGTCGCGAGTTGCTGAACCGGACCCGCGGAAGGCGCGTCTGCCGGCGGACCCAGACTCGGATGGCGTCCGGGCCGACCTGGCAGCAACTCGGGCAAGAGCCATCCGCGGGAATCACTTCCTGCGGACACCGCACGATTCGCGGGTGACCTCGGAGCGGAGAAGGGACGACGCAGAGAGAGCGCATTGGTCGCAGCGCCCTCGTGGGCCTGCAGGTCGCTCACTGGCGGAGGAGGGGCCCCGTTGCTCACGAACCGCGGGCCGGGGTGTGCCAGGTAGCGATGCTGTGCAGGGGAGGACCTTGAGGGAGTCTAACAGAGGAGGGGAGCGCCGAAGCCGTTCCGACCCGGGTGTTCCTCGGTGCAGTTACGGGAGCAGTGTGGACCATTGGCGGGGGAAAGAGCCCGGTCCCGCGCGCCATTGGCGCCTGTAAGCGTGACCCGGACGCGACCGCCGGCCGAGCGGGAAGCAGAGCGCGACGCCGACTCACGCAGGGGCGCTGCCAACTTGTCGGTCTGTGGCTCTTCCGGCGCTGACGCGTGCGAGAAAGAGGACGCGTGCGATGCCACTGGTTCGCAGCCACCCGAGTAGATCTGCGGAAGTAGCAGCGCCAGTACCACAAGCAGCAACTCTGTCCGGACGGTGGCGGACCGCCTTGGGACCCTCTTGGCTCGTGGGATCGGGCTGTGAGTGCCTCGGTTCATGTGGTGCCCAGGAGGAGCGGACAACTGACTGCGTCTGGGGTTCGTCCACTCTCCGCAAACGCCATTGTGCCTCGCAGCGAAGCTGCTGTAAACGCGCGCGATTCGGGGAGGCCGAAGCGCTCCTGCCGGACAGCCGATCCGAGAACGCCGCTGCGGACGCCTTGGCGCAGTGAGGCGTCAATACCCTTCAATCCCAGATCCAAAATCCGAAATCCCAAAGCCCAAATCCGAAAGCCCTACGCCACCTCTACTGCCTCACTGGCCGCCTCCCCGCCCATCGTGTCCACCGCCACCACGCGGAAGTGCCTCGGCGGCGGGACGGGGAGGGGGGCGCCGGTCCAGTTCTGCGTAGTGGAGTCGGGGAGGGTGACGCGGGTTTGCCACGTGCCCATGCCGTCCATCTGTTGGACGGCGAAGTGGTCGAAGGGCGGTTTGGGGCCCTTGTCTTCCCAACTCCACACGCTGTACAGGTCGCCGCCGGATTCGTAGATCTCGGCGTGTTGGATGACTGGTGCTTGGAGCGTGCCAGAGCCTTGGAGGGTGATGGGGAGTTCGTCGCTCGCTTGCCACTTTTCGTCCATGTTGTAGACCACGACGCGGACGGTCTGGGCGGGGTCCATGCTCAGCGCGGGACCGATCCACGCTTGCGTTTGCGGATCGAAGATGGTCGTGAGGTTGATCCACTCGGCCATGAGGTTCTTCTGCTCAACCTCGAACCGGTGGAAGCCGGTGGGGCCGGCCCAGAACCAGATGACGTGGATGTTCTCCGCGCTGACTTGGGTCACAGCCTGGAGTGTCGGCGGGTTGAACGGCATCGGCGGCGGGGTGTCGGGGTCGCCGGGGGGATCATCGGGGGGATCGTCGGGCGGTGTGTCCGGTGGTTCGTAGGCGGCGGCGAAGATCTGGATCACCGGGCTCGTGGCCAACTCGTTCCCGGCCGCGTAGGCGCGGACGGCCACGTAGGCGGGTTCACCTTCGGCGACGGCTGGAGCCACCGACGCCCCGCGCTGGTCGGGCGTCACCGTCGGGCCCAGGTTGTCCCCAGCGAAGCTGGTCGAAGCCACTGCTGTGCCCAGCGGGAAAAAGCAGTAGCCCAAGCTCTCCCCCGCAGGCCCTCGGCGTTGCTTGCGAGAGGCTCCCGCGGCAAGCTTGCGGGAGTCTTTCTTCGTAGTGATGGGTGAATACGGCCGGTCCTGTGGTAGACGTGTGTCCGCAACTGGAGGTCTCAGTGACCTCGCGACGGGAGATTAGTCGAGACGTACCGAGAGCTACGTTCTATGCACCTGCTGTGTGCCGTTGGCGCGCCTTGCGTTCTGTTTCTGAGTCTGTCCACAGTCAGTGCGCAGGTTCCCAACCCGGGCATGTACATGTCCATGCGGCCACCCGTCGCGCTCACGCCGATGGAGGTGACGGCGCTGCTCAGCAAACACGAGGTTGGCGGGTTCGACATCCGCTACTGGTACGACCCAATCCCGGGGCCGCTGGCGTACGCCGCCCTCTACGAAGTAACGCAGCCGAATGGCGGCCCTCTGGCGGTTCCCTACATGATGACGCCAGACCAGCAGGACTACCGGCTCGATGAGCTCGACACGCTCTTCCGTCGCCCGCTGTACTTCTCGCCCGACGTCTTCCGCGATTCTTCGACGCTGGACGGATCGATGGTCGATGGCTACGTGTTCGCGTACGGTGACGTGAAGATCAACAAGCGCACAACAGTTACTGGCACCGTCTACTACGCCAACGGCGATGTCCGTGGGAGAGGGGACTACGTGGCCGGCGGCGCAGTGCCCACCAGCCTGTCAACACCGCTGGACTTGGTCGCGTCCTACTCCGACGTGTTGCCGCTGTTCGCCGAAGCGGCGAAGGCGCCCGCCAAGCGTGTCACCCGCACCGACAAGGTCAAGCTCTCGGCCCTCCCCGGACAGACCTGCTATACCCGCGAAGGTTGGCGGCGAGGCAATCATCTGGGCGATGGGGAAGATCCTGATCGATAGCGAGTCCACCCTCGCCACAGGCTCACTTCTCAGCGTTGGCAACATCGAGATCGGGCGCGGCTGCGCCATCCGCAGAAGCCTCCTCGCGGCAGGCAAGAAGGTGGAGGTTGAGGTAGGCGCGGCGGTGCAGGGAGCCATCATCAGCCTGGATGATGTCGCGCTCGGCGAGTAGGCGCGGTCCGCGGGTGTTGCTCTTAGGTGGGGGGCATCACCGTCGCTGAATACACCGTCGCTGAATAGGTTGCCGTTGAAGTGCGGCGTGCGCACCTGCCGCTGGAACCGAGTGGGGTCACGTCGCTCGGACGCCGCCCAGCACCTTCTGTCAGTACGTCCAGCCGCCGGTGGTCTCTACGTGGTACCCGAGTCCACGGAGCCGCCGGCACTTCCTGCCTCGAATGAAGCTGCGCGCAAACCCAGAGCTTGGAAGCGTGCCAAGCTTCCGCCGCAGATAGCGCAACTGGCCGCCGGTGATCCGCCGGCGCTCGGCCTCGGTCAAGTGATTCCACCGGACCTCGATGCCGTAGTCGTGCGCCACCCTCGTGAGACTCCAACTCGGCACGCCCCCTCGCTGTGCGAGTTCGGCGCACGTCCAACCGGAACGGAGTCGGGCCTGCAGCCACTCCGGACTTGAGAGCCGCTTCCTCCACACGGCTGACAGGCCTCGCGCCACACGGTTTGCATCCCGTGGCCCCTGGTCTGGCCCGCAGCCGGAAGCAATTTACGCACGTGTCCGACGCTGAGACCCAGCTCGTCCGCGATCTGCTCGTAGGCCCCCCCTCCCGGAGCCGTTGCGCGATCTTCCGGCGTCGCGCTTGCGCGATCTCTACGTTGCGTGCGGCACGCCGGTCGGGGCGGCGGTACCCCATGCCGTTCATGTAACGGATGACGGTGCGCGGCGAGAGCCCGAACTCCTCAGCAAGCGCTTCGGCCGATTCGCCACGGTTCCAGCGACGAGCCATCTCTTTGTTCCGAGACGGAATCTCAGCCCATTTCATCCGCATTTTCTCCTGAGTGCCAAGGAGTCAGCCTCTCCGCTGTCCGCTCCTGCGTTTCAGACTGATCGGAGCGTTGTGCGCCGCACCGCCTACGCCCGCTCCAGGTTCAGTGCCAGCAACTTCTCCAGGACCTCTTCGTCCGCCATGTCCGGGTCCCAGCCGTCGCCGCCACCACGCCTGGCCGCGCCGCGCTCGAAGGTGAACCACTCCCCCTTCGGATCAACCGCCGCCGGCTCAGGATGCCCGACGACGTCGCACAGGTCGAGGAAGTGCTGCTGCGCCGCCGACTGCTCGGTCAGCGCAACGTCCTGCCACTTGGCGACGAACTCGGCTGCGTTCAAACGTGCTCTCCCCAAGGGTGCGCCCGCGAGGCGCGAGGTTGGATGGGGTGTCAGTGTAGCCGATTGCGGGCGGGGGAGGGAGAGGCGGCTGTGGAGGCGGCGGGGGATGTAGGGCGGTGTGCGTTGGGCGTTGCGCTTTGAACGCTCAACGGGCAACTGCCAACGGCCAACGCCGAACAGTCAACATCGAACATCGAACAGCGAACATCGAAGAGCTAACGGCCAACTGTCAACGCGCAACGCCCACGCGCCGGCTCGGCCACGCGGGCCCTCGCGGCGCTACCGCTTCTCTTCCTTCTCTTCGGCGCCGAGGACCTGCACCGTCGGGGACACGTCCCAGGGGACTGGGATTGGCTTGTGCACCACGTGGTCCACTACGTCGCCCTTGCCGCTGCTCAGGAGTTCGACGCGAACGAGGATGGAGCCGGTGGCGGGGGCCAACAGGAGGGGGATCGACAGCAACTGGGTCCCGGAGGCCAAGGTCGCTTTGCGGAGCGTGTAGGTCTCCGTCTTCAGCAGGTCCAGTTCCTGCCGGTCGGGGTAGGCGGCCTGCACAATGACTTTGAGCTGTGCTTCGCTCAGGTAGTCGAGGGTGTACCCGATGTCGCCGACGACTACGACCTTGGTGGGGTCTTTCTCGTCGACGCTCTTCAGCTCTACCCGAGAGAGCGAAAGGTGGTCCTCATACTTGCGGATGTCGTATGAGATGTAGTCGACGATGGGGTAGCGGGCATCGTTCTCGGGCAGGAGCACCACCGCCACGAACAACTTCCCCGAGACGCGGTCGGGGATGTCGATCTTCTGCACGAACGGAACCACGGGGTCGATTCGCGTGATGATGTGCCCGGGAGGGTCGCGCAGCAGAGGGTTCTCGTTCTCGTCCTGGACGGTGAACCGGATCTTGGCGTACGAGCAGTTCCGGAGGACGCACCGAGCCGTAAGCTCCAACTGCACCGTTGTCCCCGACTTCAGGACGGAGCCGGGCGCGGGCTTCACCTTCTCGATGGTGATGGAGTCGGCGACGTAGGTGGGGTCGGTATCCAGGGCGAAGTCGATCCCCTCCAGCCGCTGGTCCTTCGCCAAGTCGAGGTTGAACCGCGTGTCCCGCGTGAGCCCGGGGTAGCCGGCGACGAGGGTGTACATCCCCGGTGGCAACGGCCCGACCGAGTAGCGCCCCTTGGCGTCGGACGTGACGTGCACGCCCACTCCGTCCACCAAGACCACTGCGTGCGCCACGGGCGCCTTGTCGGCTCCGGTGACGGTTCCCGAGATCCAGGCGCCTTTCCGGTCGCGCGCGTCGTCCTTGCAGCCGGTCGGCACGACCAACGGGGTGAGAACGCAAGCGGCAAGCAGGGCGAGACGGAGGGCGCGGACGCGTTTCCCGAGCATGGCTATTCCCTTCAGGGGCCGGTCAACGAGGCTGCGGTGCGGTTTGCGCACCCTCACAGGTCGAAGACGACTTTGACTTCCCACCGGCCGTGGGCCTGCACGATCCGGAGGTCATGATACGTCACGGCCTTGACGGCTGTCAACGGCTCATCCGCCAACAGCGCGCCCATCTGCGCCACCCCAACCAACTCGTAGCACCCCTCGACCCGGACGGAGAAGTCGGTGAACACGCAGTGCTCCGTCTCCTGCAAGAACAGCAGCTCCCGGAGCCACGCAAGCAACAACTCCTCCTGCTCAACCGCCTCCAGTCGGATCTCAACCCGCTCACCGAGCGGCCGCTCCTGGCTGAGATCGGCAATCTGAGCGAAGAGCCCGCGCGCGGCGTTCTCGCACAACTCCGCAAGCGTGCCGCCGCGCGCCACAATCGCCAGGTCAGCAGTGTGGTCGACAACCTCGAACGGAAGCATTGCCATTGCAGGTTGCGGATTTGGAACTTCGGATTGGGAAGAATGCGACGACGTCCGGATTCCGGGTTTCGGATTTCGGGTTTCGGACTTCGAGCTTCGGACCTCGGACCTCGCCCTCTACTGCCCTTCCGTCTCGACGGCAGACGCGGCACCGCCGCCACTGTCCTCCGCAGGTGCGACGATGGGGGCGACGGCGCCGACCGCGTCGTCCTCGGACAGGCGGATCAGGCGGACGCCTTGGGTGCTGCGGCCGACGACGGAGATGTTCGCCACCCGCTGGCGGATGATGATCCCGCTCTTGGTGATGACCAGCAGTTCGTCGTCTGCCTCGACCACGCGCAAGTCGACTACGGGGCCGTTCTTCTCGGTGACGCGCATGGTGATGATGCCCTTGCCGCCGCGCGACTGGACACGGTATTGGTCGAGCTTCGTGCGCTTGCCGTAGCCGCGCTCGCTGACGACCAGCAACTCCGCATTGGGTCGGACCACGTCCATGCCGATGACGCAGTCGTCTTTCCCGAGCGAAACGCCACGCACTCCCGCCGCAGGCCGCCCCATGCAACGCACGTCGGAATCGGGGAACCGGATGGACATGCCTTGGCGCGTCCCCAGGATGATGTCGGAATCCCCCTGGATGAACTCGACCCAGCGGAGCTCGTCGTCGTCGTTCAGGTTGATGGCGATGATGCCCTTGGACAGCCGGGTGTCGAACTGAGCGAGGTCGGTCTTCTTCACCACCCCCCGGCGGGTGGTCATGAACAGGAGCCCTTCGCGCTTGAAGTCCGGCACCAGCACGGTGGCCGTGACCAGCTCATCCTTCTCGACCAGGAGCAAGTTGACCATCGCCGTCCCGCGGGACTGCCGACCGGCCGCCGGGATCTGGTAGGCCTTGAGCTGGTACACCCGACCGCGATTGGTGAAGAACAGGATGGTGTGGTGCGTGGTGGCCACAATCACATCGGCCACCGAGTCCTGTTCCTTCTTCGTCAGCGCGATGACGCCTCGACCGCCGCGCCCCTGCGTGCGGTAGGTGTCGATGGGGAGGCGCTTGATGTAGCCGTCGCGAGTGATCGTGATAATCATCTCTTCTTCGGCGATCAGGTCTTCGATGGAGATGTCGGCCGCCTCTTTGGCGTGGATCACGGTGCGGCGCTCGTCACCGTAGTCTTTCTTGATCTGCCGCATGTCTTCCTGGATCAGGAACAGGACCTTGCGCGGATCGGCGAGGATGCCGTTGAGGTACTCGATCTTCTTCAGGAGTTCCTGGTACTCGGCCTCGATCTTGTCCTGGTCCAGCCGCGTCAACTGACCCAACTGCATGTTGAGCACGGCCTGCGATTGAGCGTCGCTCAGACCGAACTTCTCAATGAGCCCCTTCCGGGCTTCCTCGCGGTTGGCGGACCGGCGGATGAGCGCGATCACCGCGTCGAGGTTGTCAAGGACGATCCGGAAGCCTTCCAGGATGTGCGCCCGCTCTTCAGCCTTGCGGAGCTGGTACTGCGTGCGGCGAACGATGACCTCCTGCCGATGCTTGACGAACTCCTGCAGCAGCTCCTTGAGCCCCATGACCTTCGGCTGCCGGTCGACCAGCGCCAGCATGATGATGCCGAAGTTCTGGCGCATCTGGGTGTGCTTGTAGAGCTGGTTCAGGACGACATTCGGGTTCGCGTCACGGCGGAGCTCGATGACGATGCGCATGCCCGACTGGTCGGACTCGTCGCGCATGTCCGAGATGCCCTCGATCGCCTTGTCCCGGTAGAGCTTCGCGATCTGTGCAACCAGAGTGGCCTTGTTGACCTGGTAGGGGATCTCGGTGACCAAGATGGCGTCGCCGCCGCGATCCATCGGCTCGATGACGGCACGAGCCTGCATCGTCACTGAGCCGCGACCGGTCTCGTAGGCTTCCCGGATGCCGCTGGTACCCAGGATGAGGCCGCCGGTGGGGAAGTCGGGGCCGGGCACGAGTTTCATCAGGTCGGCCCACCCGACCTCGGGGTTCTCGATCAACGCGATCACGGCGTCGCACAGCTCGCCGATGTTGTGCGGCGGGATGTTGGTCGCCATGCCGACGGCAATGCCCTGCGAGCCGTTGGCCAGCAGATTCGGGATCACGCACGGGAGCACGGTTGGCTCTTGGGTGGAGCCATCGAAGGTGTCGGCAAAGTCCACCGTCTCCTGCTCGATGTCGCGCAGGAGTTCCATGGCGATGTGCGACAGCCGGGACTCGGTGTACCGGTAGGCAGCCGGTGGGTCGCCATCGACAGAGCCGAAGTTGCCCTGACCGTCGACCAGCGGATAGCGGAGCGAGAAGTCCTGGGCCATGCGGACCAGCGTGTCGTAGACCGCGCTGTCGCCGTGGGGATGGTAGCTCTTGATCACCTCGCCGACAGTCGCCGCGCACTTCTGGTAGTTGCGGTCCGGCTGCATCCCCTGGTCGAGCATGGCGTACAGGATGCGCCGATGAACCGGCTTCAGCCCGTCGCGCACGTCCGGCAACGCGCGGCCCACGATGACGCTCATCGCGTAGCGCGTATAGGACTGCTTCATCTCGGAATCGAAGTCGATCGGCCGGACCGATCTCGCTATGTTTTCCATTGAGGAAAAGCTCCTCCTCCGCTGGGTCTGGCGCACGCAACAATCGCCAACTCAACCAGGCGGGGATATTTCAGGCGCCCGGAGTATCACCGGGGTAGGGCAACCAAACCGCTTACCGCCTCCGTCCGCACCGGCTCAGACCGGCGTGCCCAAACCGGTTAAATGTCGAGGTCGCTCGCGTTCTTGGCGTTGGCGGCAATGAACTCTCTGCGCGGCTCGACAAGATCTCCCAAGAGCATGGACACCGTTGCGTCGGCTTCGGCCACATCTTCGAGGCGGACCTGGAGGATCAGGCGCTTCTCGGGGTCCATCGTGGTCTCGCGCAACTGGTCGGGGTTCATTTCGCCGAGACCTTTGAAGCGCGTCAGGTGGTGGTTACGTCGGCCCAGGCCGCGCACAACCTGCTCGCGCTCCTCTTCGGTGTAGCAGTAGTTGATCTGCTTCCCGACTGTGATTCGATAGAGCGGCGGCTGCGCAATGTAGACGTGCCCGCCCTCGATGAGGGGCCGCATGTAGCGGAAGAGGAAGGTCATGAGCAGCGTGCGGATGTGCGAGCCGTCCACGTCCGCATCCGTCATGATGATCACGCGGTCATAGCGCAGGCGAGACAGGTCGAACTGCCCACCGTTTCCGTTCCCGTTTCCGTTGCCGGTCGCGCTGCCGTTGCCTTCTTCCTCGCCGTCCTCGTGGTCGTCATCCCCGTTCCCGTTGTCGCCGCCGGACACGCGGTCTGTGATGCCGATGCCGAAGGCCGAGATCATCGCGCGGATCTCGGTGTTGCCGAGGATCTTGTCCAGCCGGTTCTTCTCCGCGTTGAGGATCTTGCCGCGGAGCGGCAGGATGGCCTGGTAGCGACGGTCTCGCCCCTGCTTGGCCGAGCCACCGGCGGAATCGCCCTCGACGAGGAAGACTTCGCACAGTTCGGGGTTCTTCTCGGAGCAGTCGGCGAGCTTCCCGGGCAGCGCCGCGTCTTCCAGGGCGGACTTGCGCCGCACCAACGCGGCAGCTTCGCGCGCCGCAACCCGAGCGCGCTGCGCCTCTTGAGCCTTCATGACCACCCGCTTGGCGATGCTGGGGTTTTCCTCGAAGTACTCCGCCAGCGATTCGCCCACCACGGAGTTGACGATGCCTTCGACGTCGGTGTTGCCAAGCTTGATCTTGGTCTGGCTCTCGAACGTCGGGTGCAGCACCTTGACGCTAATGACAGCGGTCAGACCGTCGCGCGCGTCATCGCCGCTGAGATTCGGGTCCTTCTCTTTGATGACGTTCTGCTTGCGCCCGTAGTTGTTGAGCGTACGCGTGAGTGCAGTCTTGAAGCCGCTCTCGTGGGTCCCGCCGTCGATGGTGCAGATGCTGTTGGCAAAGGAGATGATGGTGGCGTTGTACCCGGTGTGGTACTGGAGGACCACCTCGACCTCGGTGTCGTCCTTACTCGCCTGGAAGTAGATCGGCTTGTGGACGGGCTCCTTGGTGCGGTTGAGGTACTTCGCGAACGCCTCCAACCCGCCCTTGTTGTAGAACTCCTCCTGGTGGTCGTTCACGTGATCGGTGAGAACGATGCGCGCCCCGCCGTTGAGGAAGGACAGCTCCCGCAGCCGCTTGGTGAGCATATCGCGGTCCAGCTCGAACACCTCGAAGATGGTGGTGTCGGGCTTGTAAGTGACCTTCGTGCCGGTCCGCTTGGCTTTGCCGATCACGGTGAGCTTGGTGACCGGCTTCCCCGCCTCAAAGCGCTGGTGGTGGATGCTGCCATCGCGGCAGACCTCCACCTCAAGCCACTCGGACAGCGCGTTCACGACCGAGACACCCACGCCGTGCAGGCCGCTGGCGACCTTGTAGCCCCCCCCGCCGAACTTGCTGCCGGCATGAAGCATGGTCATGACGACCTCGACCCCGGGCTTGCGCTCCTGGGGATGCATATCGACCGGGATTCCACGGCCGTTATCGGTGACGGCGACGACGCCTTCGGGGAACAACTCGACGTCGATGCGATCGCAGTGCCCTGCCAGAACCTCGTCGATCCCGTTGTCGATAACCTCGCGACAGCAGTTGAAGAGCCCCCGGAGGTGCGTGTCCCCGATGTACATGCCCGGTCGTTTGCGGACCCCGTCGAGCCCCTTCAACACTTGAATCTGCTTCGACCCGTAGGAACCATTGCTCATTAGGTGAAGACCACCTCTGCTGGTGCGATATGAAACCGGCTGCGACAGGCTTCCCGCCGCCGATTTGTGGCTGTTTGTGGGCCTGCGTTGCGGATCACAAAGAGCGAGGGGAACAGGTTCTCAGTATAGCCCGAATCGGATCTCCAGTCAATCGCCAAAACGCCCGGAAATCCGCCAAAACGGCGCCAGAACGGGCTTTTTCCGTGCGCTCGCCGAACCGTTGCAGAGGGAGGGCTTTCGGCGACAAGAAGGACCTGCCCCGGCACCGTCCAATTGCCGGTTCCAGCGTGGTTCGTCGCCAACGCCGAGCGCGGGCGAACCGTGCCACTGAAGCCGCCGCAACGAGGCCCTGACCATATGACTGCACAGTCCCTGCTAAGCGCCTTGCAGGCTCGTTCCCCTGCGCTGACGGAGACACTGCGAGGGCTCTATGGCGACGATCCGGCTCTGCTGGAGGACCGCCGCCGCGCGTATGAGCACGCGGTTCAGGAGTTCTGTGTCGCGTTCGATCCGGGCGCCGAGGTCGTCGTGTCCCGGGCTCCCGGCCGCGCCAACTTGCTGGGGCGGCACGTGGATCATCGGGGTGGTTTCGTCAACCCGATCGCGCTCAACCTGGAAGTCGTCCTGGTGGCCCAGGCCCGCGACGACGACCGGTTCGTGGTGCGCAACTGCGACCCGGCCTACCCGCCCAGGGAGTTTGCACTGCGCGACGAGCTTCCCCCAGCCAAGATCCGGGACCTCGGCGAGTGGGATGAGTGGACCCTCGACCGGCTGCGGCAGCGGCAGGAAGAGGGACTCGGCGGGCACTGGACTGTCTACGTGCAGGGCGCCGCCGTCAGCTTCCAGGACTTGCTGCGGGCCGAGACAGGTGAGTTGTGGCCGCCCCTGAAGGGCATGAACGCGGTGGCGACAGGCAACCTCCCCGCGTCTGCCGGGCTGAGTTCGTCGTCGGCGGTGTTCGTCTCGGCCGCCGAAGCCATTCTCCACTTCAACGGCGTGGAGTATCCCCCGGGGGAATTCGCCGACCTCTGTGGGCGCGGTGAGTGGTACCTCGGTACCCGCGGCGGCAGCGGGGATCATGCTGCCATGAAGTTCGGCAGGCGGGGGCAGATCTCGCACGTGGGCTTCTTCCCCACGACCATCAGCCATGTCCGCTTCCCGGCGGACTACCGGATCGTCATTGCCGACTCCAAGGACCAGGCCAAGAAGGCGGAAGGGGCCCGCGACCGGTTCAACCAGCGGGTCGCGGCTTACGAGTTCGGCTTGATGCTGCTGAGGGAG
>Ga0210015_1001499_pt1 | contig 23003 bp, 20 predicted proteins | sample CryGeymeta201522_FD_185471 | JGI IMG/M metagenome (GOLD analysis project Ga0210015, IMG submission 185471) | Groundwater microbial communities from Crystal Geyser aquifers in Utah, USA - Crystal Geyser metaG 2015-22 (SPAdes) (version 2) | ecosystem: Environmental > Aquatic > Deep subsurface >... | reverse complement strand
GGAAGGGGAAAGTTTTGGAGAGTAGGCTATGAAGAGCTGTCTGTTAATCGTGGACGTACAGAACGGGTTTATGAACCAGCACACAAAGCATATCCCTGTCATGGTTGAACGAATCCAGGCAGACTATGATGTTGTGTTCGCTACACGGTTCTATAATGCCAACCCATCGTTTTATAGAAAGCTCATTGGGTGGCACAGGTTGGATCGTGATTCAGACGAATTTATGCTCGCCTTTAAGTTGAGATATTCAGGGCGAATAATTGACAAGCCGATATACACGTGTGTAGACAAGCTGTTTGTTTCCGAGTTGAAAGGTAATGAAATAGGAGCGGTGGATGTGTGCGGGGTAGATACGGACATTTGTGTGACAAAATGTGCAGTAGATTTATTTGAGTATGGTATAGAGCCTCGTGTATTGGCTAATTATTGCGCCAGTCATGCCGGCGCATCCGCACATGAAAACGCACTTCGGACACTTGAGCGATTTATTGGCAAAAACCAGGTCGTGCGATGACTCTGTTTGTTACCTCAATCGTCCCTGTTGAGCTGTTTACAATCAGAAGGCGAGCGACATGCATTGATAAGCTAAAGCAGCGAGGTCTTGTCGTAGATGGTAGACTCCCAATTTCGGCGCTTTATGACTGAGCTTGGTGGTGAAGGGTGCGAAATATACGAGATAACGGGTGATTACGCAGGTCAGCTGTGCCTCGTCGTGCAAGATAGTGGGATATGTTTGGTTGTCAATCAACCGGAGAAAGAGTTTCGCTTGTCAGAAGAGGGTATTAGAAGGGAACTCGTAGATCGGAATAAATGGCACTCGTCAGTAATTGAGGGTCATGGCGGTGGGATCGTGCATCAAGTGGTGCAAGATATTCGTGCAGCCGTGAGCGGCGAGCACTTTGGCTCACCAAAGGTAAATTATGTTTTCTCATTCTACACGATTACACCCGGCCCCAGCATTGATGAGTTAGATGACAATTTGCTTAGATTGCTCGCGGAGCCGTCTTTGCTTGATATTGATGACATGCTGTCGACCGAATGCGGGTCGGGTGTGTGCGGTAACACGGCGGTTAAGCAGAGCTTCTTGAATGAGATTGAAGACTGCGATCTTGCTCATTCGAGCAAGACATTCATAACGTGGGCTACTATTGTCTCGTTTGTAAACGATACAGATGCGATGAGGACTAGAACGCTTTTGGCTGCATTGGAGTGCAAGCTTCAATTAGTGTGGAACCGATGTTATTCAGTCAGTGAATTCATAGATTCGGTGTTTCAGGAAAAGTCGTCACCGAAAGACGTATCAGAGTTGTACTGGAGTTTTGTTAGGGCTCTTGATGACGCTCGTGCTGTCATTTCTTCTACCTTTTCGACAAGGGCAAATCGTTTTTTTGCTGAGATGGTGCGAACATCACGCGTCGATGGTGAAGTAGAAAGAATGTCGCAGAAGATCGAGTTGCTCGAGAAGTACATTGAGCAGCGTAACGATAGACGGAATAGAGTTTATCAGAAGAGTATTGAGTTACTACTTTTCGTGACAGCGCTTGCTTCTCTAGCTCAGGTGCTCTTCCCTCTTCCACTAAAGGGCGTTCCTGAGTCTTCAGGATATATAATTGTTGGAATGGCTGCGATTGTCGGATCGCTTGCAATCTTTAAGGCCAAATAGCCCTAACGAATAAGGATAGATAGCGCGAGGAACGAGCTGCGATCTTATCCTGTGGTTGGACAAGCCCGGCCACAATACATATAAAGCAAATATATCGGTTTGGTTTTAAGGGTGGGAAGGTTCTGATTTTTCAGGCACTTTTTCAAGACGAGCAGGCCCGCCACCTGCGGACAGGTTAAAAATTTGACTGGTGCTGGTGATGGCCACAAAGATCACCGCCGAGCAAAAGGAGATTCTTAATCGAATGGGTATCAAGTTGATCCCCACCCAGTTCACGGCCAGAAGAGTTGTAGTGTAAAAAAACGGTTGTCGGTGATGCTAAGTTACTGATAATACGAAATTCATACCATTGAAAGTGTCAAGCTTTGGGCATTGACTGCTCAGACAAAAATCGCTGGCATCCCGGATACTTAGCTGGTACCATAAAACTCAATTTATGTGAGACATCCCTATGAATGCCAACGACTATAAAATCGCAAAAGAACTGAAAAGACGACTGGCTGCCCAGGCCATGCTCGTTGACTTCCGTGTTTTTGGTTCACGTGCTCGCGGGGATGCCGAAAATGAATCCGATATGGATGTCTTTGTTGAGGTTGAATCCCTGAACCCGGAGGTCAAGGAAAAGATTCATGAGACAACCTGGTCCGTCGGCTTTGAGAACTCCATGGTCATCTCTCCGCTCATCGTCACAAGGTACGAAGTCGAACAGACGGCGCTACGTTCTTCGGCAATCATCAGAAACATCACGCGCGAAGGGATCGCGGTATGACCGACAAGGAAACTCTGCTGGCGTACCGCCTGCGCGAGGCGCGAGAAACCCTGACGGATGCGCAAACGCTGTTGGAGGGTAGCGGCACCCCACGTACGGTGATCAATCGTTCCTACTATGCAACGTTTTATGCAGTACTGGCTCTTTTCGTTAAAGAAGGAACCGACATCCGTACGTCCAAGCATGCTGGAGTGATCGCCTTGTTCAACAAGGAATTTGTTCACACGGGGAGAATTGCGGTGGAGTATTCCCGGACCTTACAGCGACTTTTCGACGCCCGCCAGGAATCCGACTACAAGGAGTTCGTGGAAAATACGAAGGACGAAGCACGGAAATTTTTCGACATGGCCGAAGCGTTTTTAGCCGAAATTGAACGATTTTCCGCTGCTGTTGGATGATCCAAGTTTGACACCCGCTCTGTGCACCAACTCCATAGCCTCAATCATCGAAATTGCAAAACCTGTCTCTGTCTTGACCTGCCCGAAACAGGCGGATAAACTGCCGCGCAGCCCGCTTCTCAACCCTTATCCCCTTCAACGAGGTCAGTATGTCGAACATTGCCGCAAAAGTAAAAAACTGCATTGAAAGCGCCTCCTGGATCCGCCGCATGTTTGAAGAAGGCGCGGCACTGCGCAAGCAATACGGCGATGAGTGCGTCTTCGACTTTACCCTGGGCAACCCGACCATGGAACCCCCGGCGGAACTGAAAGCCGAGCTGAAACGCCTGGCCAACGAACCGGTCGCCGGCATGCATCGTTACATGAACAACGCTGGCTACGACGAAACCCGCGCTGCCGTGGCTGAAGTCATCGCCGAAGGTTGCAACCAACCGGTGACTGCCGCACACATTGTCATGTCCTGCGGGGCGGGGGCGGCCATGAACGTGGTGCTGAAGACTCTGCTCAACCCAGGCGATGAAGTAATTATTCTTGCGCCCTTCTTTGTCGAATACAAATTTTATATTGATAATCAAGGCGGGGTCGCCGTGGTCGTACCGACCCTGGCCAATTTCCAGCCCAACGTGCAAGCCATCGAAGCCGCGGTGACCCCGCGCACCCGCGCCCTGATTCTCAATTCACCGAACAACCCCACCGGGGTGATTTACCCGCGTGAAACCCTGCTGCAAATCGGCGAGCTGCTCAAAAAAGTTGAACAGAAAAGCGGCCAATCCATTACGGTCATCTCCGATGAACCCTATGCCCGCATCAGCTTTGAAGAACCCGTCACCAACATTTTCGACTGTGTCGACAACGCGGTAATTGTGACTTCCCACTCCAAAGATCTGGCCCTGCCCGGTGAGCGCATCGGCTACCTCGCGGCCAATCCGGCCATGCCCGAAGTCGATCTGTTCATGCAGGGGGCCATTTTCTGCAACCGGGTGCTGGGCTTCGTCAATGCACCGGCATTGATGCAGCGTCTGGTCACCCGCTTGCAGCGCGCCAGTGTCGATATCAATCTCTATCGCAAGAAACGTGACCGCCTGTATACGCATCTTACCAACCTCGGGTTTGCGATGGTCAAACCGGGTGGCGGCTTCTACCTGTTTCCCCAATCTCCTCTGGCCGATGAGATGGAATTTATTCGCCTGGCCCAAAAATATTTTATTCTCCTGGTGCCCGGTTCGGGCTTTGGCGCCCCCGGCTTTTTCCGCATTGCCTACTGTGTCGACGATGCCATGATCGAGCGCAGCCTGCCGGCCTGGGATAAACTGGCTGCAGACCCGCAACTGAAGGGCGTACTGAAGACTTGAAGCCAGAATCGCTAAACGTAAGCGGGAAAGCCACTTGCACTGCTGCGACATCGGGCTATAAATGGAAGGTGGAAAAACTTTAAAGACGCGAGACGCCGATGACTGCGGCTGTTCAATACCCACCTTCTGCTTATAATGCTTTCGTTCCCTCGTCTGGCCTGCGCCGGATTGAGGAGAGCGTTTCTGCCCCCTTTGCGCAACAGCAACCGAGGCAGAAGCAAGGAGCAGACGAACAAATTATCGATGCCGAATGGCAGCCGATTCATGAGCCAATTTTCTATCCCGGCCCAACTCTCGAAGCAACTCCGACGAAACTTTTCTTCACCACAGAAGAACAACCCACCCCTCCCCCCTCGGCTTCTGCGGTTGCTGCCCGTTATCAACAGATAGGCTCAGACGTAACCACAAAAAAAAGCCCCACAAATGGCCGACAGCTAGATTTTTTTATTTAAAGATATGTAACCATACAGCAAGCAGAGTCCGTTCCATGGATGGATTTATGCGGCCCGTGGAATGGCTGTCTCGAACTCTGTTTTTACGGAGCTGAACAGCTTACGGGGATGTTTACCTTTGCGCTGCTATCAATCCCCAGTCGCGCGAAAATCTACCACCTGCAACTGAACCGAATCCTGACCGCGAAAACTGTTGATATCGGGCCGAAAGAGCAGATCGACGGAACCGGACAGCTGCGCAATGCGCTCCGCCATTCCAAAGGCGATGCACGCATGAGTCGTTCCGGCCGCACGCACACTGAAACGCAGATGTTTCTGACCGACAATCTGAGGCCGCAGAATTTCAAGGCGGCGCGCAACAAAAGCGGGTTGCGGATTGCCGATACCAAAGGGAGCCAGTTCCGCCAGTTGCCTGACCACCGGCAAAGACAATTCGTCCAGCGTCACCTCGCCATCATGCTCAAGCAGCGGTAACAGATCCTCCGGGCTCAGGCTGGCGGCCGCAACCTGTTCGAAATCCCGGCGGAAGCCGTCGAGGTTTTCCGCCGGAAGGGACAACCCCGCAGCCGCGGCGTGCCCGCCGAAGCTTTTCAGATTCGCTGCCGCCTGCTGTAAAGCTTCAAAGAGGTGAAAGCCGCGAATCGAGCGCGCCGAGCCTTTGCCCACCCCATCTTCCAGGGCAATCATCACCGTCGGGCGGTGATAGCGTTCCACCAGCCGACTGGCAACAATTCCGATGACACCGGCATGCCAACCCTCGGACGCCAGCACCAGGCTGAAGTCCCCGCCCTGCCCAGATTCGACGGCGGCTATGGCCTGATTCAACGTTTGTTCTTCTATCTGCTGGCGCTCACGATTGCAGCAGTCGAGATGGCTGGCCAGTTCATGGAGAGAGCCGTCCCCTTCACCCAACAGCAACTGCACTCCCAGGGCGGCGTCTTCGAGGCGGCCAGCGGCGTTTAGGCGCGGGGCGAGACGGAAACCGACCGTACCACAACTCACCTTGCTGACCGCGGCAACTTTTTTCAGCGCCACAATTCCAGGACGCTGACTCTGGTCGAGCAATTGCAACCCATAACGCACCAGCACCCGATTGATACCACCTAGGGGCACCATGTCGGCGATGGTGCCCAAAGCCACCAGATCAAGGCTTTGACGCAGATCCGGCTCGGGGCGTTGGGCAAACCACCCCGATTCACGCAGTTGACGCCGCAAGCCCAGCAGCAGAAAAAAGGCCACGCCGACTCCGGCCAAATCGGGCCAAGGAAACTGATTCCCCGCCAGATGCGGGTTGACCAGGGCCAGGCACTCCGGCAGAGTCGCTGGGGGCTGATGGTGATCGGTAATAATCAGATCAAGCCCCAGCTCCTTGGCCATTTGCGCTTCAGCCAGGGCCGACACCCCACAATCGACGGTCAGAACCAGCCGACAACCACTGGCAGCCGCCCGCCTGAGGGCATCGCCTGACAAGCCATAGCCATCCTGCATCCGCAGGGGGATATGATATTCGACTTCGGCTCCGAAAAGGCGCAGGGATTCAACCAGCAAGGCCGTGCCACTGATCCCATCCACATCATAATCGCCATGCACCCCAATTTTTTCGCCCTTGCGCACGGCAGCGTCCAGACGCTGCACGGCCGGAATCAGATCGGGCAGCAAAGCGGGGTCGGGCAGAGAGTTCAAACGTGCCGACAAAAAATCTTGCGCCGCAGCAGCATCGGTCAAACCTCGCCTCACCAGCACCGAAGCAATCAGCGGCAGACAAGGTAAAGCCTGGGAAAGTTGGGTGATCCGTCCCCGGTCAAAAAAACGTTCTTGCCAACGCTTGCTGACGGCGGTCATGGGGTAAACTCGAAAATCGGCGGGGACTTAAGCACCGGCAAGTATTCAATCCGCCCCAGCCAATCGTCCAGACGACCATCGAAAAACAGGCGTTCAAGGGGCTTTCCAGGCGCTTCACTCCAGAAATTATGCGCGAGATTGACCGGCATACGCACCCCTTCGCCCAAGTTGACCTGGTAGGGGTAGTTGTCAATAAAGGCGTTCTGTTCAATGCGATAATTGCGGGGTTCAGCCGAAATGAACAGCCCTTTACGATTATTTTGAATCAGATTATGGCGAATTTGGGGCGAACCGTAATGAAAGCGGATGGCGGTGTCATTGTCTTCAAAGAGAGTCTCTTCGACGCGCAGGTCGGTATCGTGGAAGCGAACGCCCACCACATTGCGGCGAAACACCGAATAACGGATATCAACCTGCGTCTCACGGGCATGCACCGCGCTGTCGGCCTGTTGAAAAACACAATATTCAAAGCGACTTGCGCGTGCAGCTTCCAAATTAACTCCTCCCCAGCTGCCGGGGTCGGCAGTAGGGTTTTCAGCCCGGAACAAGATGGGCTGCTGGCGCGTGCCAAGGGCCAGCAGACGACCGCGGACAATCAGCTCACTGCCAATAAAATAGGGATGTTCCTGATAAAGATCCTGCCCCACCAAGGGCGGGGCAAAAATTACCTGAGTCCCCGGCGCGATGGTTAATTCGGCATCTTCATCGATAATCACATCCCCGGCCAATCGCACCACCCCCTGCCAATAAAGGGAGCCCGTCAAGACTTGGGATGACGGCGGAAAAGAGGCAGCGCAGCCGCTCAAAACACAGAGCATGAACAAGGGGAAAAGAGCCGACCGCGAAAAGCGGGCGGCACACAAACGAGAAAAAGCGGGCAGACGGGAAAAACCGCCTGACCGCTTTTTAGGTGAAGATCTAGTTGGCACCAGGCGAAGGATGCGTCTTGATAAAGTCGAGTTCGGCGCGCACCTGCTCGGCACCACCACCGGAAGGATTGATCGTCAGATAGCGCTCCCAGGTCTTTTGGGCCTTGGCAAAATCCTGCAAATCATAGCGATAAACAATGCCCAGATTAAACAAGCTTTGCGCGTGGCCGGGATCAATTTTGTTGGCCTGCTCAAAATTGTTCACCGCCTTATCAAACCAGCCAAGGGTGCGGAACATTACGCCCTGATCGGTCAGCACATTGGGATCATTGGCATCGATGGCTAAAGCCTTGTCGTAGGCTTCAATCGACTTCATCGGCTGACTGGCGTCAAAATAGGCATTGCCCAGCTGCACCCAGGCATTACGATTACCCGGTTCTTTAGCGACAATCCCTTCCAGCATCGTCAACTGCTGACTGGCGTTGACCGCCGGCGCCGCAGCGACGGGTGCCCCACTGGAGGAAACCGCCGAATCTTTGCGCGCATTGGTAAAAATGACCCACACCAGTACCCCGACGACCAAGGCGATTACCGCAAATAAAATGGTTTCTTTTTTCATGGCACTTGCTCCCGCTGGCTCTTTATTTTTGTGCTTTACGTTCTTGCCAGAAGATCAGAATCGGGCTGGCGACGAAAATTGAAGAATAGGTTCCTATGAGCACGCCAACCAGCATGGCAAAGGCAAAGTTGTGAATAACCCCCCCGCCAAGGACAAACAGCGCCAGTACCACCAGCAAAGTCGTTCCTGAAGTCAAAATGGTGCGCGACAGGGTTTCATTGATACTGTGATTGACAATAAAGCCGAAGTTTTCCTTATTGTAGCGCCCCATGTTTTCACGTATACGGTCATAAACGATGATTGTATCATTTAACGAGTAACCAATAATCGCCAGAAAAGCGGCAATAATCGGCAAGTCAATCTCCTTGCCAAACAAACTGAAGGCCCCGAGGGTAATCAGCACGTCATGCAGCAACGCCACAACCGCTCCGATCGCGAAACGAAATTCGAAACGCCAGGAGATATAAATCAGGATACCCAGCATCGCATAAAATAGCGCTTTTAATCCTTTGTTACGGAGGTCTTTGCCCACCTGAGGGCCAACCATCTCCGTGCGCCGAACTTCAACTTTGTCCGCCCCATAAACCTTCACCAGGTGGCCCTCAACCTCACGTGACAGACCCTGAAGTTCGTCGGACGATTTTTCCATGCGAATCAAAAACTCATTACTTTCTTCGCCGAACTTTTGCACCACCAGGCTGCCGACGCTCAGATCTTCGAGGGCTTTTTTGATGTCAGCGGCATTGGTCGGGGCGGTAAAGCGCACCTGAACCAGGGTGCCACCGGCAAAGTCAATACCATAATTCGGACCACCTTTCACCAGCAACGAACCCATGCCAACGATGATCAGCACCAGAGAAAAAATCAGTGCAATACGGCGCATACTGACAAAATCGATCTGAGTATCCGGTTTAATAATCTGCATTCCCAGAACCTCTCTTTAAATGCTGAGACGCCGAATTTGCCGACGGTTCAGAAAAAAGTCAAAAACAACCCGCGAAACAAAAATCGCAGTAAACAAGGAACAGACAATCCCGATGGACAGGGTGACAGCAAACCCCTTAACCGGGCCGGTACCAAACTGAAAAAGCACCAGGGCCGCCAGCAGGGTGGTCAGGTTGGCATCCATGATCGTCAAAAAGGCCTTGCCATAACCAAGGTCCAGGGCAATTTTGGGGGCCTTGCCCAGGCGAAGTTCTTCGCGGATGCGCTCAAAAATGAGCACGTTGGCGTCAACCGCCATCCCAATAGTGAGAACAATTCCGGCAATCCCCGGCAGGGTCAGGGTTGCACCGAGCAGGGCCAGCAACGCACTGATGAAGAAGATATTCAACACCAGCGCCAGCACGGCCACCAGGCCCGAGAGTTGGTAATAAACAATCATTGCGCCAATGACCAGCAGGCTGCCGACAACCACCGAATAAATCCCCTGGCGGATGGAATCATTGCCCAAGGAGGGCCCAACCGTGCGGTTTTCGAGAATTTTAACCGGTGCAGGCAAAGACCCGGCCCGCAGCACAATCGCCAGATCTGTGGCTTCCTGAGAGGTAAAGGCCCCCGACACCTGAGCACTGCCCCCGGAAATGCGCTCGCGAATGACCGGCGCTGAATAAACCGTATCGTCCAGCACAATCGCCATGCGCTTCCCAACATTGGCGGCAGTCAACTGGTCGAAGCGCTTGGCTCCCACCGCGTTGAAATCGATGGACACATAGGGTTCATTAAAACGCGTGTCGATGCGCACATTGGCATCGGCAAGCAGATCGCCGGTTAACGAGGTTTTACTCTGCACCACAATCGGCGTTTCGGTCACTGCTCCCGTCTGTTTATTGGTGTTACGCTCATACAGGAGTTGAGTTCCTGGCGGCACATTGCCCTTCTGAGCCGCGGCGATATCAACATTTTCGACCACCATCTTGAATTCAAGCCGGGCGGTTTTACCGATCAGGGCAATCGCCCGCTCCGGTTCCTTGACCCCCGGCAGCTGAATCAGGATGCGATTGCCGCTCTGGCGTTGCAGGGTCGGTTCACTGACGCCGAATTCGTCGACCCGGTTGCGCATGGTTTCAAGGGCCTGACGCACCGCGTAATCGCCAATATTTTCGACTTCCGTGGCACTGAGGCGGTAATGTTTTTCGATGTAGCCACCAGTTGCGGGCAGAGTTTCGCCTTCAAGATTGGCAAAGCTTTCCGCCGCCAGCTTGTCAAGCGCGAGGCTGGCATCTTCATCGTAAACCACCACCACCAGGCGGTCACCCTGACGACGTTCAACGCGCTTGAAGACGATATCTTGCTCACGCAGCTGACCTTCGAGCTGATCGGCCAGAGAATCAACCCGGCTTTCGACGGCCTTGTCGACATCGACTCCCAGAACCAGATGCATGCCTCCTTGCAGGTCAAGGCCCCGATGAATCGGGTCAACCGCCTTCTGCCACCACTGGGGCAGACTGTCATAGATAAGACTTGGCGCGACGGAAAACAGGGCCAGACCCAGGCAGATGAAAACCAACAGCCCTCTGGCTTTGAGACTCTTCGACATAACTGTCGTTACTCCTTTCAAACGAACCCTGCGGATATATGCGGCTTAAGCGCAAACCAACTTACAGCTTCAGGCATCGCCTTTGACTTCCGTGATCGATGCGCGATTGACTTTAATTTTGACCCCGGTGGCGACTTCAATGCTGACGGTCGTTTCTTCCACGGCTGCAATTTTACCGTGAATCCCACCGGCGGTCACAATCAGGTTGCCGGGTTTGAGGGCGCTGATCAGTTCACGGTGCTGTTTAGCCCGTTTTTGCTGCGGACGAATGAGCAGAAAATAAAAAACCGCAAACATCAGCACCAGCATGATCAGCCCTTCATACCCCTGCTGTCCACCCTGTGCTCCACCTGCCATGGCAAATGCTTCAGATACCATCGTTACTCTCCTTGAAATAAAGTTCGGCTGAAATCAGCCATTTCTGTTTTATGATGCCTGTCGAAGCCGGTAAAAGTCACGCCGAAAATCGTCAAATCGTCCCTGGGTAATAGCGGCACGCACTTCGCCCATCAGCTGCTGATAATAATGCAAATTATGCTGGGTGTTGAGCACCGACGCGAGAATCTCACCACTTTGAAACAGGTGCCGCAAATAGGCGCGACTGTAATTTTGGCAAACATAACAATCGCACTGCGGATCAAGGGGCTGCTCATCACTACGGTAGCGCGCCTGCTTGATACTCAGTTTGCCCTGGCGGGTAAAGAGCACGCCATTGCGGGCGTTGCGCGTCGGCATGACACAATCAAACATGTCGCAACCACGGGCAATTCCCTCGATCAAATTTTCCGGGGTGCCAACCCCCATGACATATCGCGGAGCATCTGCCGGCAGCAGGGGCAAGGCATACGCCATCACCTGATACATGGTTTCGGCCTCTTCACCCACCGACAAACCACCCAAGGCATAACCCTCGAACCCAATGTCGATCAGTTGCTGAGCGCTGCGAAGCCGCAAATCTTCAAACATACCGCCCTGCACAATACCGAACAGGGCTTTTTCACCCCCGGCGGGCAACGCCTCACGACAGCGTCGGGCCCAACGCGCCGAACGATCCGTTGATGTCGCCACGTAGGCACGTTCAGCCGGATAGGGAATGCACTCATCAAAGACCATGATGATATCGGCATCCAGCGCCTGCTGAATTTCAATGGACAGCTCAGGGGTCAGATGATGCCGGCTGCCGTCGAGGTGCGACTGAAAGCTGACGCCCTCTTCGCTGATTTTGCACAGATCACCCAGGCTGAAGACCTGAAAACCACCACTGTCCGTCAGGATCGGCCCCGACCAGTTCATGAAGCGATGCAAACCGCCCAACTGGTGTACCAGCTCATGCCCCGGACGCAGATAAAGGTGATAGGTATTGGCCAGAATAATCTGCGCACCCAGCGCGTGCAAAGCTTCCGGCAAAACGCCCTTAACCGTACCCTGTGTGCCCACCGGCATAAAAACCGGGGTTTCTATGCGACCATGCGCGGTCTGCATTCGCCCATGCCGGGCGGCACCATCCTGATGCAAAAGGTCAAAATGAAAAGAGCTCAAAACCTTGACTCATCGGCTGACGGAAGGATCAGCATGCAGTCCCCATAACTGAAAAAACGAAAACCCCTATCAATTGCCCGGCGATAGGCCTTTAAAATCAGTTCACGCCCGGCCAAGGCACTGACCAGCATCAGCAGGGTCGATTTGGGCAAATGAAAATTGGTCACCAGCCCATCAAGCATGCGAAAGCGAAAGCCGGGATAGATAAAAATTTCACTCTCCCCGCAATCGGCCATCAAATGGCCTTGGTCGTTGACTGCCGTTTCCAGGGTACGAGCCGCCGTGGTTCCCAAGGCGATAACCCGCCGTCCCTCAGCTTTAGCCCTATTTACGGCCTGCGCTGTGCCTGGGGGAATGTCGTAAGTTTCAGCGTGCATCCGATGCTCGCGTATAGTGTCAACCCGCACGGGCAGAAAAGTTCCAAGCCCAACGTGCAAGGTTAAACTGACAATCTCAACCCCCTGGCCGCGCAGCTGTGCGAAAATCTCTTCCGTAAAATGCAGGCCCGCCGTCGGTGCCGCCAGGGCGCCAGGGTGACGAGCAAAAACCGTCTGATAACGTTCCCGATCAGCCAGAGTATCGGCGCGCCGAATATAGGGCGGCAGGGGCAAATGCCCCACCTGATCGAGCAGCGCTTCGAAATCTCCCTCGTAATTGAAGCGGACGCGAATGTGCTCTTGAGCTTCGCCTTCAAGCACCTGGGCAGTCAATCCGCCCGGGAAATTCAAGCGCCCCCCCACCCGTAACGGACGCGAACTCCGCCGCAGACAGAACCAGTCTTCGGCAATCCCCGCCAGGCGGCGCAAGAGTAAGAGTTCGACCTGTCCGCCGGATTCCTTGTGGCCCAAGAGTCGCGCTGGACGCACCCGCGTATCGTTGATCACCAGGAGATCCCCGGCAGAAAAATAATCGGCGATGTCTCGAAACCGACCCGTCGAAATTTTTGCCAGCCGTGAATCAACGTGCATCAGTCGCGAAGCCTCGCGGGTCGCGGCAGGATGTTGAGCGATCAATTCAGGCGGCAGCAGATAATCAAAATCGGACAGGCGCATCGGGTTCCTAAAAATGCCGAGCCCGAACACCGGGCAAATCAGCCCCAGAGAAGACCACAACCACTCACCAAAGTCAACAGAATCCGGCAGCGACTTTGGCCCCCAAGGTCAAAAGGACAGGGAGCGAAAGCAACCCGCGCAGACACACCAAGGGCAGGGTGATAGCAGGCCAGTCTCCCCGTGAAAGAGCTGGCAACTAATTTGCATTAGTAGCCATAGGACGGTCAGAAAACAGCGCGCACCGGCAAGCAGCACCTGGTCTGGCTGTCCCTGAATGGCGGTCGATCCTGCAACCACAGCTCTTTGGCCAGCGTAAACCTGTAAATGGCATAAAATCACTTTGCTGGTTCCGGCTTTTCACGCCCCCGACCAGTCTTACAACGGAAGACCCTGGCGAATCGTGGAAGAATGAATTCACTGAAAATCAAAATTTTGGGTCTCACCCTGGGCATCACCGTTGCCGCCGTGCTGCTGGCCACCTGGCATAATCTGCGCACGCAAACGGCAATGATCGAGCGCATCGCGGCTCACGACAGCCTCCTGCTCTCCAAAACCATCCGCAACAGCGTCCGCACCGCCATGGCCGTTGGCCGGAATGCCGATGTTGCTGAGATTCTCTACGACATTGCCGACAAAGACACCATTTCTCAGATCAAACTCATCAGCCCCGGCGGCAAGGTTCTGATATCAACCGAGGCCGATGAAGTGGGCCACCTGGTTGAATCCAGCGACCTCAGCACCTACCGCCAAGGGCCACAAGGATTTTCCTTCAGCACCAGAGGCTCGAACAGCTTCATCTCGACCCTGCCGATTTTCAACGAAGAGGCTTGTTACCGTTGCCACGATTCGCAGGAAAAAATTCTTGGAGTTCTGGCGATTCACCTGTCCCTCGCCGGGATTGAATCTTTACAGCAAAAAGGGCGCGAAGCCAATCTGGTCTCTTCGGCCTCACTGATAGGAATTCTGGTTTTTTCCCTGAGTTTTTTCATTCTCTACTATGTTGACACCCCCATTCGCCAAATGGTTGAGGCCATGACCCGCCTCGAAAACGGCGAATTCGAGCAGGCTAAGACAGCGATCGTCAGCTCACGCGAAATGGCGACCCTTTCAAGCAAATTTAACAGCATGGTTTTTCGCCTGCAATCCCTCATGAATTCCACCATTTTCCAGGAACGTGAATCGGCAGTTCACCGGGAAAAAATCGCCCACCAGTCCCAGATCGAAACCATGAGCATGACCCTCGAAGATCGCCTGCGTGAAATTGAATATCTGAATATCAGCCTCGAAGAACGCATTGAAGAGGTCGAGGAAGCCAACTTCCGTATCGCCGACCTTGCCAGCGATCTTGAAGATCGCAATACCAACCTGGCCAGCGCAGTTCAACGCCTATCAGCCCTTTACAAAATGGGCTTGGCGGTCAACTCGACTATGGATCTCAACCAACTGTTCAATCTGCTGCTGCACAAGGCCACGCGCACACTGAATGCCGGCATCGGCTATCTGCTGCTCCTCGACAATGCGTCAAAAACCTTGCGCATCGGCGATGTTCTCGGCTTGCAGTCGGCGGATTTTGACCGCTCGATGGTGATTAACTTGGTTCAGGGTGGCGTATCCAACTGGGTCATCGAAAATCGCGAACCGATTCTGATCCGCAATATCAACGACAATCGCGAATTTTCGCGCGTCAGCAAACTGGGATTTGCGCGGGAGTCGGTCATTTGTGCCCCACTTTTCGTGCATGAAGAAGTTTTCGGCACCCTGACAATTGCCAACCGCGCCGACGGTTCCCCCTTCAGTGAAGAAGATTTGGAACTCCTCTCGACCATCGCCGCCCAGGCCAGTGTCGCCATCAAAAATGCCCAGCTGTATGAAGAGCAACAACTGACCTACTTAAATACGGTGCAGGCGCTGATTTCGGCGGTTGAAGCCAGTGACCCCTACACCCGCGGGCACTCGGAACGCGTCACGCGTTATTCCATGGCCTTGGCCCGCAAGCTTGACCTGTCTGAATCGGCCTGTAAAGATCTGGAACAGGCCGCCATTCTGCACGACATTGGCAAAATCGGCATCGACGATTCCCTGCTGCACAAGGTCGATCAACTCTCCCTGCGCGATATCGACCGCCTGCGTCAGCATCCCCACATCGGCATGCGTATTCTTGAACCTATTCAGTATATGCATCGCATTCGTGAAATTATTGGCCAACATCACGAGCGCTTCGATGGCAAGGGCTACCCCCTTGGTCTGGCCGGCGATAAACTGCTCCTCGAAGCACGGATTTTGTCCGTTGCCGACAGTTACGATGCCATGACCTCGGATCGCCCTTACCGTAAAGCCTTGGCACAGGAGGTAGCACTGAGCGAAATTGAACAGAATATCGGCACCCAATTTGACCCACGCGTGGCAGAAACCTTCCTGTCCTTGTGCAACAACGGTCTGTTTGCAGACTGACACCCAAGAAAACCACCCTCATGGCCAAGCTTGAAACCAGCCAACTGACGCGCCAATTTCTCTGGCCTTTGGGCCTGTTATTGCTGGTACTGGCCGCGGCCTCGGTGATCGGTTCGACCCTGCTGCTCAACAACAATCTTGGCCGGGCGACCACGCAACAGCTTGAGCATGCCCGCGAAATGGCCTACCGCGAGCTGAAGGAACGTGAACTTCGGGTTGCAGATATTCTCAGCCTGCTGAGTCGAACCGACCTCAACAGCTCCTCCGCCCTGCTGACCAAGAAGCTGCACAGCTACCTGCCGTCCACCACACTGCAGGTCTACGATATAGACAACAGCCCCAATCAACTCAGTCGTGACCTGATGACCCGCGCCGTCAGTAAAGGCCGGGGGCAGCGCCAGATTGTTTTTGATCCAGCCACTCAGAGCTACGCGGTTTTTGTGATTGAACCCATTCAACAGAGCCGTCGCGCCTTGGCGGTTCGCCTGCCCCTCGATGAAAAACTGCTGGAAAAGTTGGCCAAGCGCTACGCCAGCGGTTTTACGCTTTTCAACGCCGAAGGGCAGCTGATGGTCAGCAGTGACATGGCCGCAAGCGCACATTGGCAACTGACAAGGACTCAACTGGCTCAACTGCAAAAGCAAGAGCACCTGCTCACTTCGCAATTTGAAGATATCCATTTCCGTCAGCTCATTGCCCCCCTGCCCTTAGGCGATAATGGCTCCATTTATCTTTCGACCTGGCAGTCGAGCGCACCTCTCAACAAACTGCTGCTCAATAATATCATCCGCCTGCTCCTGACAATTTTCTGTGCCTTAATCCTGGCGATTCTGCTTTACTACCGACGCCTGCAACGGACTCTCGCGCCACTCAAAAACCTGCTCGACACCATTCAGCTGGTTGCCCAGGGCAACCTGGCGGCGCGCTCCAATATTCCCGAAACATCGCAGTTGCACGAATTGGGCGACAGTTTCAACCAGATGCTCGGTGAACTGGAAAATCTTTACCGTAACCGCCTGGCGGCTGAAAAATCTGCCGCTTTAACCCAGGAAACCCTCAAATACAATAACCACCTTAAAAAGAAAAATCTCGAAATCGAAAAAATCAATATTCAGCTCAAGGAACAATATCAGGAACTGAGTGTGCTCTTTCAAACCTCACGCAGTATGACAAGCACCCTGGATAAAAATCTGCTTTACGAAAAGATTTTTACGGTTTTTCGCGAATCTATCCCGTGTGAGCGGGTCATCATGTTGCTCTACCAGGCGGGTGAAGAGATGCTTGAAGTTATCAAGACCAGCGGAATCAATTCATCCGCAGCCAAAGGGCTGGCCTTCAAACTTGGCGAGGGCATTAGCGGCATAGTCGCAGCCAGCATGCAGGCGATCTACAGCCCGGATCTGAGTGTTGACGAACGTAACCTGAGCTATAAAGGGCGCTGGGTGTCCTCGGGATCCCTGTTTTCCATGCCGATGGTCGTACAAAACACCTTGATTGGGGTCATCAATCTGCACAGCCAAAAAATTGATGCCTTTCCAACCCTTGTCCGACAAATGGCCCAGGCCATTGCCGATCAGGCGGCAATTTCCATCGAAAATGCCCGCCTTTACGAAAAAACCCGCTCCCTCTCGGCCACCGATGAGTTAACCGGGCTCGCCAACCGCCGACAATTTAACGACTTCCTGCAACGCGAATGGTCCCAGGCCCGGCGATATCACACCCAGTTTGCCCTGTTGATGATCGACATTGATCATTTTAAATTTTACAACGATGCCAATGGCCATCTCAATGGGGACATTGCCCTCAAAAAAATTGCCGCCTTGCTGCTGCAGAGCACCCGTGGTATAGATCTGGTGGCTCGTTTTGGCGGTGAGGAGTTCGTGATAATGCTGCCCCGGGCCGATCAACGTGGGGCCTTGGCGGTGGCCAACAAACTCTGTCTGGCGATTGAAAAAGAATATTTTGTCGGCATGGAAAAGAGCCAGCCCGATAACAAGATCACCGTCTCCATCGGCATCGCCTGCTTCCCCACCGACAGCACCGAAATCTACGATCTGCTCAACCTGGCCGACGAAGCCCTGTATCAGGCGAAAGAACGCGGGCGCAATTCCGTGCTTTGCTGGACAAAAGCCATGATCAAAAAGAACCCTCAGTAATCACCTGCGACCCTGCGCTACCGCCGCCCTAAAAGGCAGCTCATGAATCCACAAGAAGCTTCCATCTACGCGCCTCGACCCGCCACCCTGCTGCAGGTTGAAAATCTGACCCCGCAAGAGAAGCTCTTCCGCCTTCGCCTGGATGACGGGTGTGAACTCGGGCAGCAACCGGGGCAGTTTGTCCAGGTGTCGCTGGCGGGCTTCACCGAAGCGCCAATTTCCCTGGCCAGCTCCCCGACCCGCCAGGGCTTTTTTGAGCTGGGGGTGCGCCGCGCCGGGCGTCTGACCGGCGCGCTGCATCAGCTGCTGCCGGGCGCACGCATCGGGGTACGCGGTCCCTTCGGACGTCCCTTTGCTCTTGAGGTGCTGCGCGGGCGCCAACTGCTGCTGCTGGCCGGCGGCTGCGGGCTGGCGCCACTGCGCTCACTGATTCAGTATTGCGGCGACCATCCGCAAGATTTCCCCCGCGTGCACATCCTTTACGGTGCCCGCTCTCCCGCCGACCTGATGTTTCAGCAGGAGCTGCTTGACTGGCGGCAGATCCCCGGTTTCAGCTGTCGCTACACGGTGGATAACCGGCCCGCGACCTCCTGCTACAACGGGGAGACCGGGCTGATCACCCGTCTGCTCGATGAGATTGTGATCGACCCGCAGCACAGCTGTGCGGTGATTGTCGGTCCGCCGCCCATGTATCGTCCGGTGATTGCGGCCCTGCGCAGGCAGGGTCTTGTGGGCGAAAAGCGTATCATGCTCTCCCTTGAACGCCAGATGCGCTGCGGGGTCGGCAAGTGCGGGCACTGCACCATCGAGCATCTCTATTGCTGCAAAGATGGCCCGATCTTCTGGCTCGAAGAGATCGAGCAGCTGCGGGGGGCCCTGTGACCATCAACGCAACCCTCACCACCTGCCCCTATTGCGGCACCGGCTGCAACTTTTATCTTTTGGCCGACAACGGCCAACTCACCGGCGTCGCCCCGGCGGCCGATCATCCGGTCAGCCGTGGCCAGTTATGTGTCAAAGGCTGGAATGCCCACGCCTTTGTTGATCACCCCGCGCGTCTGACCCAGCCGCTGATCCGCCGTGGCGGAGAGTTTCAACCCGCCGCCTGGGACGACGCCCTCGATCTGGTTCATTCCCGCCTCAGCCGGCTGGCCGCTCAGCATGGTCCCGACAGCCTGATGTTCTTCTCTTCGGCCAAGGTCAGCAACGAAGAGAACTACCTGTTGATGAAACTGGCACGCGCCGGCTACGGCACCAACAACATCGATCACTGCGCACGCCTCTGCCACGCCTCGACGGTTACCGGCCTCGCCGAAACCCTCGGATCGGGGGCGATGACCAACAGCCTCTCCTGCTTCGACGTGACCGAGCTGATCCTGGTCATCGGCTCCAACACCACCGAGCAGCATCCGCTCATCGGCAGTCGCATACTGCAGGCGGTAGAGCGCGGCGCACGCCTGATCGTCGCCGATGGGCGCCGCATCCGCCTGGCACAGCACGCCGACCTGCACCTGCGCGGCACCAACGGCAGCGACGTCGCCCTGCTGTGCGGCATGGCACGGGTGATCCTCGACGAGGGGCTGGAGGATCGCGCCTTTATTGAAAGCCGCTGCGAAAACTTCGACGCCTTCCGCACTTCCCTCGCAGCTTTCGATCTTCAACGGGTCGCCGCCCTCACCGGCCTTGGGGAAGAAGAGATCCGCGCCGCCGCTCGCCTCTACGCCGGCGCCGAACGGGCGATGATCGTCTATGCCATGGGGATCACCCAGCACAGCCACGGGGTCGACAACGTGCGCGCGGTCTCCAATCTGGCCCTGCTTACCGGTAACCTCGGACGTCCCGGCACCGGAATCAATCCCCTGCGCGGCCAGAATAATGTCCAGGGCGCCTGCGACATGGGGGCGTTGCCGAACGTTTATACCGGTTACCAGAAAGTGGAGGATTCCCTGATACGCCGGAAATTTTCCGCTGCTTGGGGAACCCGCTTGCCGGAGATACCGGGAATGATGGCAACCCACGCCATCGAAGCGGCAGCTCAGGGGAAAATCAAGGGAATGCTGATCCTCGGCGAGAACCCGATGCTCTCGGAGGCCAATCAGGGTCTGGTCAAAAGGGCGCTGGAAAAGCTCGAATTTCTTGCGGTAATCGATATCTTCCCCACCGAAACCGCGCAGCTCGCGACTCTGGTGCTGCCAGCGGCCTGCTACGCCGAGCGGGATGGCAGCTACACTTCGACCGAACGCCGGGTGCAACGCGGCCGTCAGGCCGTCGCGCCGCCTGGCGAGGCGCGCACCGACTGGCAGATTTTGTGTGCCCTGCTGCAACGCTGCGGGCTGGCAGCGGATTATGCCGATCCGGCGGCGATCATGGACGAGATTGCGACCCTGACCCCGAGCTATGGCGGTATCAGCTACGCCCGGCTCGAAGGAGATAGCGTGCAGTGGCCCTGTCCCGATGCCGGACATCCGGGTACGCCCATTTTGCACCGTGCGCAATGTACCCGCGGCAAGGGGCGTTTCAGCCCGCTCAGCTACCGCCCGTCGGTCGAACTGCCCGATGCGAGCTACCCGCTGCTGCTTAACACCGGGCGCAGCTATTTTCACTGGCACACCGGCAGCATGACCCGGCGCAGCCATCTGCTTGAACGGGAGGAGCATGAGGTCCAGCTGGAAATCCACCCGGAAGATGCCCTGGCGCTGAAAATCAACCCACGACAGATGGTGCAGGTCCGCAGTCGGCGCGGCTGTATCAGCGCCCGCGCCCTGCTCACCGAACGGGTGCCGCGCGGTCAGGTTTTCCTCCCCTTTCATTTCGCTGAAGGCGCGGCCAACGCCCTGACCAATAACGTCCTCGACCCTGAAGCGGGCATTCCCGAATTCAAGGTCTGCGCCGTCCGGGTGACGCCATGCTGAAAACCCTCGATCTACCCGCCCTACGCCAGTTGTTGTGCGCCATCGCCGCTGAATTCGAGCTTCGCGTGCCGGTGCAGCCCGCGCCGGGCATGCGGCTGCTCGCTCCCTGGCCGGTGGCGGAAATTGCCCTCTTTGGCCCCCCCTTGCAGCCCAAACCAACCGCCGCGTTTTTTCCCCAGACTCAGACCCTTTTGACCCTGGGTGCCGACGCCAGCGTCGAACTCCCATCCCCGCCAGTGCGCCCCCTCGCCCTGTTTGGTCTCGCCCGCGCCGATCTCCAGGGAATCGCGTTTCTCGACCGTTTTTTCAGTGCACCGCCTGCCGACGATGTTTACCAGCGCCTGCGCCGCGATGCGCTCCTCATTGGCTTGAGCGGAAACTGCGGGACTGAACGGAAATTTCTGCCTCTCGCCGGTGGTCACTGTGATTTCGAGCTGATTGCCCAGGGGACGGGCTGGTGGGGGCGGGCGCATACGCCGCGCGGTGCACACTGGCTGCGCGAGCTGCCGGCGGCTGAGGGGGCAGATCTGACGTGGCTGAACGAAAAAAGTGCGCAGCTGATTGATGAACCTCAGCAACTGCTGGCCCGAGCGGCCAAACTGCTGGTCCAGGAGCGGGTGCCGGAGGAGTTCTGGCGCGAGATTGCAGCGCGCTGTATTCTGTGCTGCGGCTGCAACCAGGTCTGCCCAACCTGCAACTGCTTCTGTGTCGAGGATCAGCTGCGTGGCACGAACGTGGAACGGCGGCGGGTCTGGGATTCCTGCCAGCTTGACGCCTTCATGCGCGAGGCCAGCGGCCACAATCCCCTGGGGACTGAAGCCCTGCGTACCCGGCGCCGCATTTTTCACAAGCTGGTCGCCGACCCGCAACGCTGGGGCGAATACGGTTGTGTCGCCTGTGGACGTTGCGACGCCGCCTGTCCAACCGGTATCGGCATCTTTGCGCTGTGCGAACAGCTGGTGGCGCGCTACAGCTGAGAGTCTGGACTTTAAAAATTCAACGCAGGCCACTGATGTGCAAAAAGTTTTGCAGCAGCAGACTGCCGTGGTGTTGAATCTCCTCCTCCCGGCGCCGAAACTCCAGGGGAAGGGCGGCGGGATCCGGGTTCTTTTGCCACCAGCAATCAGCAATCTTGGTATCAATCTCGGGGTGAAACTGGACACCCCAGATCCGGCCGTAGCGCAGCGCCTGTCCCGGACAGTTCGGCGAAAAAGCCAGATGCGTGGCCATCGCGGGCAGATCAAAGCTGTCGTTGTGCCAGTGAAAGACCGCAAAGGTCGCGGGCAGCCCGGCAAAGAGAGGGTCGGCCAGGCCGGCGGTGGTCAGACTGACCTGCCGACAGCCCTTTTCCTGGTGGCGCTGAGAGTGAACGCTGCCGCCGAAGGTTGCGGCGAGCAGCTGGGCCCCGAGGCAGATGGCCAAACAGGGGAGCTTCTGCTGGTCAAGCTGGCGCAGCAATGTCTGAACCATGGCCAGCTCGGGCGGCGCAGGCGCGTCATTGACCCCCATGGCGCCGCCGAGGATAATCACCGCCACGACCGTCGCGAGGGAGGGGCAGACGTGTCCCTGCCAGGAGCGCCAGAGGGTGTGCTCCACCTGCCATTCCTCCAGCAACCGGCCATAGAGGCCGGGCGGACAGTCACGATCAATTTCAACAAACAGAATCATGCTCATAGTCTCCCGCAACGATTATCCCGCCAAGTATGACAGCCTGTCGCGGCTAATCTTGTGGCAGGATCAATACAACCGCCGAAAGGCCGAAGCCTTGATCACGGCCACCAGCTCGCGCCCGGGAACCAGCCCGAGATCATCAACCGCCTCGCCCACCACCTGCGCAACCAGCGGTTGACCGCCGCACTCCATTTCAACTCCGACCCGGTTACCGGCGCCAAAAAGCTTGGTGACCCGGCAGCGCAACAGATTGCGCGCGCTGGAAGCCTCGGGATGGCGCTTGAAGAGAGTGATGTCCTTGGAGGAAAGTTCGAACATGCCGGCAGCGCCCTCTCCGGAAACGGAGAGAACCAGCTCTTGATTCCCCCAGCTGTAGGCATGCAGATCGCCGATTTGGCGATATTCCCCCAGGGGAAGCAGGTTGATATAGCCGACCTGGCTGTTCCCCATGCGGCGGCGCGCCAGGTCTTCGGCGGTGGTGTGCCCGATCAGCTGGCCCGCCTGGAATTCGAGTACCTCATCCGTCATCAGACGCATTTCGTTCAGCGAGTGGCTGATAAAGAGCAGCGGGATGTCAAATTCGTCAAAGACCCTTTTCAGATAAGGGATGATCTGGTATTTCAGCCCCTCGTCCAGACCGTTGAGTGGCTCATCCATCAGGATCAAGCGTGGACAGGAGAGCACCGTGCGACCCAGGGCCACGCGCTGACGTTCCCCCC
>Ga0210015_1001498_pt1 | contig 23040 bp, 23 predicted proteins | sample CryGeymeta201522_FD_185471 | JGI IMG/M metagenome (GOLD analysis project Ga0210015, IMG submission 185471) | Groundwater microbial communities from Crystal Geyser aquifers in Utah, USA - Crystal Geyser metaG 2015-22 (SPAdes) (version 2) | ecosystem: Environmental > Aquatic > Deep subsurface >... | reverse complement strand
GACAAATTTTCCTTTTTCCCAATCAATAAATTGATAATTATTCTCCTTATACTTTTCATACTTCTCTCCATTAACCTGAAAAAAATTATGGTCTATAAAAAATTGAGCATAGTCAATGTTTTTTTTACTTAATTTTTCTTTATATTTTAAGTAGGTTGGATATATAGCCGCTCCATACATATATTCTGTTAGTTTCGGTTGATCAAAGGCCAATGGGGTATCCCATAATGGATTGTTAAAATCCCCTTTAATCAATAGTTCAAAAAAATAACCTCTTCCTAACCAAGCTTCTTCATCCCAATAAGTGATTGATATTTTTTTATACACATTATTATAAAAGGTAAAAAAAATGATAAATATAAATAGTGGTATTAAAAAGTATTTAATTATTTTTTTCATGTTTTTTTGTTAATAAATTATACTTTTGCAGAAAAACCAAGAATATAAACAATGGTGCATAAATCAAATATCTTTTCCAAAGTCTTCGGGGTTCGTTTATTAAGCGAAATAACCACTCTAATCCTGCTCTTTGGAAAAAAGCAGGGGCTTGTTTTTTTGCCCCGGATATAAAATCAAAGGCTGCCCCGACGGCAATAATTGGCTTCTCTATTTGCTTTAACTTTGTTAACAATAAATGTTGCGCCGGACTCCCTATACCTATAAAGATGATTGATTTCTTATATTTACTTAAAGTTGTTGATAATAAATTAACGTCAGTATTATTTACTTTTTTGTAATTTAAATCAGGTAAGACTATTGTCTTTAATTTCGGATATTTTATTTTAATTTTATTATTGACTAAATCTGTGCGATTACCACAAAAAATTGTTTTAATTTTTTCTTTTTCACAGCGGGAGCATAATTTTAATAATAAATCAGGACCATAAATTCTTTCTTTAAAAGAATTTCTGTAAAGAAAATTCACCGCCCAGACTAACGATTGACCATCAGGAAGTACAAGATTAAAACTATTTAATGACGTCTGTAGTTTTTTGCTAAAAATTGACTCTACTACAGGGTGGGAGGCAATCGGAGCCACAGTTAAATTTTGATTATTCATGCAATTAGTAATAATTTTATTGATAAGGGTTTTATAGTCCAAAAAATCAACTGTCGTCTTGAGAATTTTATATTTTTTCATCCGTCTATTAATAATTTATTAATGTTTTTCTTAACATCTTTTAGATTTTTATTAGAAAAATACCAGTCAACAGTTTCTTTTATTCCTTGGGGAAAGGATACCTGAGGACACCATCCTAATATTTTCTTTGCCAAACTAATATCCGCTACACGATTAAGGGGTCCTGTAGGTTTTTTGACAAATTTAATTGTATTAGGCTTAAAATTTGTATAATCAAAAATTTCATTGGCCATTTCTAAGACTCTAATTCTCTCTTGAGTTCCTAAGTTAATGGAAGCGGCATTATCAATCTTTTTTACTGCTAAAAAAATTCCGTTAACTATATCATCTACATAGGTCCAATTTCTTATCTGATTTCCATCTCCCCAAACCTCAAAAGGATCTTGCTTAATAAATACTTTGGCTATTATTCCTGTTATTGCATGAGATTCTGAAGAGAACGGACCATAAACCGTAAAAAAGCGCCCTATTGCTGATTTCAAACCAAAATCTTTGTAATACGATCTAAGAGTCATTTCCCCCATCAGTTTTGCCCAACCATACATATTATCGGCGTCATAGGGAGGCTTGACGTCTTCTTCTTTCAAATAAATAGTTTTTTTTTGATCTTGTTGCAAATAATTTGGATAAACACAGCCCGATGAAGCGTAAAATACCTTTTCTACGCTATTTTTAAGACAGGCATAAAAAACAGCACTGTCCAAAAGTAAGTTTGTTGCAGTTTTTCCTTGATATAGGTCAACGTACCCCCTGCCGCCGTGAGAGGCGGCTAAATGAAAAACTATATCAATATTTTTGGTGTTTTTTTCTGCTTCATCTTTAACGCGTAAATCTCCGGTAAAAAAATCTACATATTTATTTAATAAATTTAAATTCTTTTTATGTTTGTCAGTTAAATTGACAACTTTAATTGATGATACTTTTTCTTTAATTAATTTTTTTATTAAGTGAGCCCCTATAAAAGCTGCCCCAGTAACAAGAATCTTTTTATTTTTTAGATTCATAATATGTTAAAATTCTAACATATCTTTATATGGAATTTTTATTTAATATTTTTTTGCTGGCTCTAATTTTTATCAAGCTGCCTCCTTTTTATTTTATTCCGATTCCAAGTCCTTTTTTCGTAACTCATACTTTTGCAAAGGTATCAATCTTTTTGATACTTACTTTAATATATATATTCGATTCTGATGGTATAAAAAATATTTTTTCAAAAAAATCAACTTTGATTAAACTTATTGTCTTTTACTTTCTTAGCCAATCTATTTCTGTTATAAAAGCGGGCGATATTCTTTTATTCTTGAAGTCCTATCAGAATATTATTTCCGGCATTTTGATATTAATATTGAGCGCTTATTTCTTAAAAGCAAACATAAAAAGAATTTCAAAAATAAATTTGATTATTTATTGGCTTGGGATATTTCTAATATTCTTGGAGTTTGTTTTTATTTTTTTTAATCATTTTTTTATTGATTTAATAAAAAATACATTACAAAAGGAAGTCTTATCCGCTTATATTACTGATTTTGAAAGAGGCAGAAGTTCAATTGGACTGAATCTTGAAATATTTATTCCATTTTTTTTCGTATTTATTAATGATAGTAATAAGGTGAAAAAGAACGTTTTGTCGGTTTTATCCCTGCTTAGTATCTCTTTTTTAAGTATTCTGTCTAATTTTAGAATTAGAGCCGTCACCTTAGCTTTTAATGTTTTTTTTAGTTTTGTTTTTTTTGTTAAAAACCTAAAAAAAATACTTGATTGGAAAAAAATAGTTCTTATTACTATAACGGTAATTTCCGCTATCTTTATCAGCAATAATCTTTTTTCTTTTAATATCTATGATCGATTGTCTTTGAAAGATGAACAAGAAGATGTTAGCACAATTGAATTTAGAATTAATAATGGTGTAAGATCTTTTGAACTTTTTTTATCGTCTCCCTTTATAGGTATTGGTCTTGGTAATTATTCTTCTTCTAATAAAGACTTGATTAAATTCAATTATTCTTTTAGTAAACAAAGTAAATACTCGCAAGATTATGCTGAATTAGTGAGAAATTCACCTCATAATGTGTTTTTTCATACTTTAGCTGAAAACGGACTTTTTGGCCTAATTTCATATTTATTACTTATTTTTTACTTCATAAAAGGAGACTGGAATATGATTACTAGATCTAATAAAAACCAGCGGACACAATTTGGGAAAGCCTGCATAATCGGTTCCTGGTCTATTTTTATTTTTATGTTATTTAATCCCAGTCATACTATTTTTGTCACCGGCTGGTTTTGGGCATTAAGAGGTTTTAGGGAGACTTTGATATGAAGATTTTATTAGTTCACAATTATTATAGAGATCGGGGAGGTGAAGATGTTTATTTTGATTCTTTGGTAAAACTACTTAAAAAAAATGGCTGTCAGGTAATTACTTTTACCAAAAAAAGCTCTGATATTATCTCTATAGATAAAAAGGTTGAAGCGATTAAATCACTATTCAATCTTAATAATAAAATTAACCGAGAATTATCAGGCTTAATCAGTAAAGAAAGGCCTGATGTTGCCCATTTTCATAACTTATACCCCTCAATTGGGCCGGCCGCTTATTATGTTTGTAAAAAATATAATATTCCAATTGTCCAGACTATTCATAACTACCGTCTTTCATGGCCTGAAGGAATATTTTTTAGCCCAAGCCGTTCATGGATTTATTCCCTAATTTTTTCCCTGTCGATTTTATTTAATTTAAAGAAAAAGGTCTATGATTTAGTTGATTATTTTATTTTCCCTTCTCGCTTTACTTATAATTATTATCTCAAACATGCCCGCTTTAAAATAAAAAAATACTCGATTATTTTTCATTTTGCTGATATTAAATTATCTGTAAAACCGATAAAAAAATCGAATTATTTTCTTTTTGCCGGCCGTTTCTCTCAAGAAAAAGGCATTATTCCTTTACTTCAGGTTTTTTCAAAACTGCCAAAAATTAATTTACTTGTTATTGGTGATGGCCCAGAAAAATATCTTGTTGACAGATATAAAAAATGTGGAAATATTAAAATATTAGGTTGGCTAAAAAAAGAACAGCTCAACTTTTATATTAAAAGGGCTTTGGGAGTAGTCATTCCTTCCTTAAGCTATGAGGTTTTACCTTTGTCAGCAATCGAGTCACTGAGCCTTGGGACTTTAATTATCGTCCCAAAAACAGCCGTTTTTGAAGAAATAATAAAAGACAAAAAAGGGGTAATTTTCTTTAGATATAATGATTTTAATGATTTACAAAACAAGATTATCAAAACATTTAAAAACCCGCCGACACTAAAAAATATCTCATATAACGAATTTTCTCCTGATAAACATTACCTTTCTTTAAAAAGAATTTATAAAAGACTTATTTAATACAATCTAATTTTTCTTCTCGACAAAAAATATCTATCACTCTGAAAAGATCGGTATTTTTGCCGTAAATAATATGTTGCTTCATCGATTTTAATAAAACTGTAAAAATCCTTTTTCCTTCTTCTTCATCTTTAATATCCTTCAATAATTCAAGAATTTTGCTTAGATTGTTCATATCAAGAGGATGTAATTTTAATGCTTTATTTCTTAAGGACAAAGTTTTTTTTAATTCGTTTATTTTTTCATAAAAAGCAGCTTCTTCTAAAATAACATGAGCCGACTGACCAAAAAACTTATCATAACGAACTAAGTATTTTTTCGCATCTATGATTTTTCCTTCTTTAATTCTATTGTCAATAATTTTACGAAAAATCTCTTTTCTGCAAGGATTAAATATCAGGGATTTTTCTGACACGTCTGAATTTAAATAATAGTTGGTTAGTAAATTTATCTGACCGAAAATAAATGTAAATAAAACAATAATAAAAATTAATATTTTTCCATCAATTATTTTCTGTTTTTCGTCTGAATTAATTCCCGCCAAAACAAACCATAAAATTAAAAATAAATTAAAACGGTAGCTAAAATCAAGCATAAATACTAGCGTCAAAACAAGAAATGCTAAAAAATAATGATTCCGCTTATTTTTAAAAACAGATATAAAAAATAAAGTAAAGAAAATTGCGGCTATAACTCCGTTTTCCGCAAGAATATCTAGAATAAAATTGTGGGCTGTGGTTGTGTTTTCATTCCAATTAACTTGTCTTTTTGACACGGCAGATAAAAAATTGCCCTGGCCAATCCCAAACAATGGTTTTTCTTTTATTGAGGACAAGGCATAAGAAAAATAAACATCTCTCACTCCAAATATTTTTTTATTCTGAGTAAATAATATGTTTTTGCTCGTCAGAATAAAAAAAATTAATGTTATTAAAACAAAAAAAACGCCGGGGAGAAGAATTTTTTTATCCAGCTTTTTTTTAAACGTCTGTATTAATATCATCAGAATCAAGGTTAAATAGGCGGTGCGAGAATAGGACAATATAATAAAAATAAGAAATAATAATGATAATAAATTAGGAAAAACGAGCGTGAATCCTACAACAAGAAAGTTGCCTATTTGATTATGTCCATAGTTAAAAAAAAGACTACCGCCTTCATTAAACAAATTTAACTTGAACAAATAATTGATAGAAAATAATAAAATAAAAAAAAGTGAAGTTATCACTAAAAATTTCTTAAAATACTTATCTAAATAGTCTTTATAGTTATAAGCAAAAACAAAGAAAAAATAACAAGAAATATATATAAATAGGTAGTTGAGAGCTATTTCTTTATCGATCGCAAAAAAAACCGAAATTATAGAAAAGACAATAAATAAAAGATAAAGTATTGTTGATTTTATCGGTAAATAAAACTTCTTGCCTTCAATTTTTGCCAAAAAGAAAAGGAAAAAAGGAGCAAATAAAACTATGAAGTCAGTTAATTTATAACTATTGTTGACAACGGGTAATATATCGCTAATAAAAATCGCTCCAAGGGAAAATAAAAATAAAACAAAAGAAAAAGGCATAAGAAAATTATATACTACGAAAACATTGAAATTATGAGTGCTTTTAGTCTTTTAAACTCTATTTTTTTCTTTACCTCACGCAATACCTGACCAACTAAGAAATTCATTACCTGCTTTTTACCTGATTTATAGTCGGCAACTGCAGCCGGATTAGTTTTTAATATTTTATTAATTATTGGAATTAGCTCTTCATCGCTTACATCGTCCACGACCGTAGCTTTTTTGTATTCAATAATTATCTTATCAGGACTGTCTTTAAACAAGACTGTCTTTATTTTTTTGTGAATCAAAAGATTAATGAACTTTCCTATGGCTAGTTTTTCGCTTTTTAGTTTTCTAAATAAATCTTCAAACCAGTCAGCCTCGGAGCTGGTCTCAAAAAGCTGTTCAATAAACTCTCTTTTTACCCCGTATTCTCTCTGCCAACGATTTAGTCTCTGATTAAAATCTTCGGGAAAGTCTTTTTTAATCTCTGATAACCATGAGGGGGTAACTCTAATTGGTGGCAAATCCGGATCGGGAAAGTATCGATAATCAGCTGCTTCCTCTTTAGTCCTCTGGGTAAAAGTAATATTTTTCTCGGCATTATATCCGCGCGTCTCTTGAATCGGTGTTTTTCCAGATTCCAAAATTTCTTTCTGTCTCTCGACCTCATATTCTATTCCCCGTTCTAGGAAACGGAATGAATTAATATTTTTAAGCTCAACTTTATAATTTGGCAAACTGTCACCCTTAGGGTGTCCTATTTGATTCTGGACACCCTGAGGGTGACTTTGTAATGATATATTCGCCTCCAGCCTCATTCCTCCCTTTTCCATATCACAGTCGGAAATATCAAGGTAGCAAATAATCTGACGGAGCTTTTTCGCATACTCTTTGGCTTGGGCCGCCGAGTGGATATCTGGCTCGGTAACTACCTCCACTAAAGGAACTCCTGAACGATTAAAATCAATAAGAGTAACATTACGTCCGTTAACTTTCTGATGAATCAGCTTTCCCGTGTCTTCTTCTAGGTGAACTCGGGTAATTCCAACCGGTCCGAATGAAGTTTCTACTTTACCATTAACGCAAAACGGCATATCATACTGGGAAATCTGATAGCCTTTTGGTAAGTCTGGATAAAAATAATGCTTCCGATCAAATTTACTCAAGCTGTTTATTTTGCATCCTAAGGCTAATCCTAATTTAATTGTCCACTCGATCGCTTTTTTATTGGCAACCGGCAAAGCGCCAGGTAGTCCTAAACAAACAGGACAGGTATAGAAGTTGGGTTTAGAAACGTGAAATGGGTTGTTTTTACATCCACAGAACATCTTGGAAGCGGTTTTAAGCTCAACGTGTGTTTCCAAGCCGATGATTGGTTGATATTTTTTATCCATTTTTGAATTGGGGATGAATTTTGTAATACTGGGTTTCTCTCTCAAAAAGATAGGCCACCTTATATAAAAGTTCTTCACTAAACTGCGGACCAATAATCTGCATCCCAACTGGTAAACCATCGACAAATCCGCTGGGAACGTTTAATCCCGGAATACCAGCCAAGTTAACCGGACATAAAAAAATATCTGAAAGATACATTTGAAGGGGATCGTCTGTTTTTTCATTGATTTTAAACGGCAAGGTCGGAGAAGTTGGGGTAATTATTATATCAACTTTCTTAAATGCGTTCTCAAAATCCTGTTTAATCAAAGTTCTCACCTTAGCCGCCTTCAGATAATAAGCATCATAATAACCAGAAGAAAGAGCATACGAACCCAACATAATTCTTCTTTTCGCCTCAGCTCCAAAAACTTCCCTAGTTCCACCATATCTGACTCCGTCGTATCTTGAAAGGTTAGAACTTACTTCGGAAGGAACTAAAATATAATAAGCCGCCATGGCATAGTCGGTATAAGGTAGAGTAACTTCTTTAATTGTGGCCCCTAATTTTTCCAATATCTTTAAAGAGTTTTTTATCGAGCTATTGACTTTATTATCCAGTCCTTTGATAAAATATTCTTTAGGTAGTCCTATTTTTAGTTCTTTGATATTTTGACCCAAAACCTTGGTATATTGCCCGACTTTTACCGGAACAGTGGTGCTATCGTATGGATCCAAACCAGCAGTCACTTCTAATACCTTAGCATTGTCGTAAACCGTTTTAGTCATGTGGCCGATCGTGTCAAAAGATGAAGCCATGGCAATAATTCCATAGCGGGAAACCCTTCCGTAGGTCGGCTTCAAACCAACCAGATTACAAAAACCAGCCGGCAGCCTAACAGAACTTCCTGTATCAGTTCCTGTCCCAACTAAAGCCGCTCCATAGGCAACAGCCGCGCCAGATCCGCTGCTTGACCCTCCAGGAACCCGACTTAGATCATAAGGGTTTCTCGTTGGTTCGTAATCTGTGTTTTCGCCTGAAGATCCATGACCCCAGGCATCTTCATTGGTTTTGCCTATTATGATAACTCCGGCATCAATTAGTTTTTTGATGGCCGTAGCGTTAAACGGAGGATAATAATCTCCGATTATTTTTGATCCGGCAGTCGTTCTTATGCCTTTCGTCGTAAATAAATCCTTAACGGCAACGGGTATTCCAAGAAGTGGTTTTTCGGAAAAAATTTCTTTATTATTTTTTATCAAAGCGTCATATTTATCGGCAGTTTTTAAAGCTAGTTCTTCATTCCGGGTTAAAAAAGCATTAATTTTCTTGTCATTTTTTTTAATCGTCGTAAAACACTCAGTAATTAATTCCTTACAAGAAAAGCTTTTATTTTTTAATTTTTCCGTTACTTCTTTTATTGTTAAACTTAGTAGGTCCATAATTATTCTGTTAATACCGCCTTAACTTTAAATAGATTGCCTTCTTTAGACTTCGTATTTGCCAAGGCCTGATCAGGCGTTAATGTTCTTTTATCATCTGTCTTATCTTCTCTTAAAACATCGGTTAAGCCGGTTATTTGGCTGGCTGGTTCGACTTTTTCTGTATTAATTTCTTGCAGTTTACTAATATACTCTATTACCGATGATAGTTGTTTTTTAAATATCTCTATTTCTTCTTTTGTCAATGTTAAATTGCCCAATTTAGCAATATGAAGAATATCTTTAGTGGTAAGGTTTTTTTTTGTCATATGTGTATTTTATAAAAAAACTCGACCGGAGGCGAGTGTAATTTACCGAAAAAATTGATCAACCAGTCTATAGATATCTTTACGATGACCAATTAAAACAATATAAATTTCTTTAACTGTTCTTCGGTAAACAATTCTGTATTCGCCGATTCTGACTCGATAAATATTTTTATAACCGGATAATTTTTCTTCATTTAAAATAACTGGGGATTCTTTGATTAATCTTATCTTTCTAGCGATAGCGATTTGGTCAATTTTAGTGATTTTTTTTAGTTCTTTCTCGGCTCTTGGAGAAATAATTATCTTCATACATTAAGTTTCTTGGCGACTGTTTCAAAATCGCGGCCTTTGTTAAAATCGGTTTCTTCAACCGCTTTTTTATCAATCATCTGCTCGACATAAGAAACGAGTTTTTCATAAAGATCCTTGCCTAAAAGGTAAGCTTTGATTTTGTTTCGGTTTTCAATAGCAATCGGGTAATCCGAAGCAAAACTGATTGCTTTTGAAGGATTAACTTTTAGATCGGAAATTGATATTGTGTTCATATGAAGTTTATATTACTAAAATACAGGTCGTTTGTCAAGACCAATAATCTGGTCTTAAGTTTTATACCCAATCTTTCTTAAAAATTCTTTTCTCTCTTTTTCCTCTTTTTCATTTTCTACTCCTGCAGGAGACTCGCCGTCGACAACACCAAGAATTGAACGGCCTAATTTTGTTTCGGCAACGATAACTTCGGTCGGATTGGCAGTGGCGCAGAAAATATTAACGACTTCGGAAAGATTTTTTATCCGGTTAAGAATATTTATTGGAAAGGCGTTTTTAAGAAATATAAAAAAAGAGTGGCCAGCAGCGACTTTTTTGGCGTTTTTCACGGCTAAATTAATCATTTCTTTGTCTGTCCCGGCTTTTCTGATCTTTTTCGGGTCTGATGCTTCACAAAAAGCCAGACCAAATTTAATTCCGGGCATTGCCTCAGCCAAAGTTTCATAGCAATCCTCTACCGTCTTAATAAAATGCGACTGGGCCAGAATAAAATTAATTTCCGCCGGTTTTTCAATTGAAATATTTAATAGTTTCATATTAAATATTATATATGGTTGATTTCCGTTTTGCTTATCTTTTTGGCTGTTTGATTTTTGGTTTAATCTGGCTTTTTATCTATCTTCGTCGGCCAGATCTCAGAAAAGAACAGTTGTTTATGAGTTTTTTTGTGGCGATTTTTGGTTTGACTGAGCCGATCTTTTTTGGTGAATATTGGCATCCTCAATTTATTTTTTCTTTTTCAAGTTTTAATCTTGGTTTAGAAGATATTTTATTATGTTTTTTTTACGGAGGAATTGCCTCTACTTTGTATGAATTTGTTTTCAATGACGTTTTAAAAACGTATTCTCGAGAGAGTAAAAAAACAAGAATACTGGAAGTTGTCGTAGCAATATTATCAGGAATAGCTATATTTCTTCTATTTTGGTCCACTTTTAAAATTAATATTATTTATGCATCAGCTATTGGAGCAATAGCCGCTGGTCTAGTTTTTGTTTTTTTTAGAAAAGATTTATTTATTCCTGCTATTGTTGGAGGAATAATTATGTCATTAGTTTCTTTTACGGTACTGGCTTTTTTAGGACAAATTTTTAAAGGAATCTTTAATGTTTGGTGGCGAATAGACTTATTAAGCGGAATAAGAATTCTGTCAATTCCTGTAGAAGAAATTGTCTGGCATTTTTCTTTAGGCTTTGCCGCCGGGCCAATGTATGAAGTCTGGAAGGGTTATAAAGATATTAGTACTAATCCAACTAAAATTCCTAAAATGCCAATTGCTTGATTAACTTTGATTTTTTCCTTTAAAAATATCTGGGCTAATAATATTGTCACTAATGTATAAGCGCTTCCGATTGGCGCGACGATTGAAGCGTATGACCCTGATGTTCCTAAAGAATAGGTAAAAAATGCGCCCATATCAAAGACACCGCACAAAATTAATATCAATAAAGGAAATTTGACTTTTTTCTCGACAAAATCTTTTTTTGCCAAAAGCATATAAACTAACAGAAATATTAAAAGAAAAAAGCGGAAGCTAATCGCCGGCAAAAACCAACCCATTGTCTTGGTTAAAGATGCCAACATGAACAAAGATATTCCCCAACCAAGCATCGCCATTAATCCTTCTTTGACTCCGACCAGTAATTTAATTTTTTTATTAGCAATAAAATCCTTGATGTTCACTGAGGCTAAGATGATACCAACGACGATAAAAATAATTGCTAATGTTTGATTAAGTTTTAAAGTTTCTTTAAGAATTATTATTCCTAAAATGGCAGTTAAAAGACCCCAGCAGGCGGCAATTGAACTAACTAAAGACACCTGAGCTTTGGCTAGACCCTGATAAAAAGAAAGGTAGGCAAACATTTGTAGCAAAGCAATAATAGCAATCTGGGGAAAATAATGGTAGATAAGAGAAAAATCAAAAGAGGAAAACTTGTAGAAAAAATAAAATAATCCAAGAATTAAACCAAAAAGCTCCATCCAGAAAAGAACGATAAAATTTTTTGTCTTCCTGTTGGCGATCGCTTCAAAAAATATCGCCACTCCCCAGCCAGTCATCGTTGCCAAGCCCATGATGATGCCCATAGAGTTTAGTTACTTATAATCTCCTATTATAATTTATAATTTGCAATTATTTTTGCAAAAACTTGCTCGAGTTTATTTTTAGGAAATAAATCGTTCGGATAAATTTTGATTACTTTCAAATCTTTTTCTTTCCAAAGCTTTTCTTTTTCTTTAATCAATCTATCATATGACTTAATTTCTCCTTTTAAACCAAAAAACTCAATATAAGTATCGCCTATTTTAAAATCAGCTGTCATTCTATTCCTATGATAGAGAATTTTCGTCTGATGTTTTATTTTTCTTGCGAACAACCAATCGTCAATTATCTTTTCTGCCAATGAATCACATTTATGACCGTCATTAGCAATATATTTATTAGCAAATCTGACTGGATTAGGTTTGAATCCGGCGGCAATTATGGCGTTATTCCAGGTCCCGAAAATTTTTCTTGCTGGTTTATGTATTCCCCACATTTCTTGTTTAAAAGGGATTCTACCGTTAACCTTATAGAATCCTTTTATTCTATCAATAATTATTTCCCTATACTCTTCATCACTAACGCCGTTTACAATCCATTGGCATTTAATAGAACAATATTTATTCCTGCTTTTAATCTCTTTACCACAGTTTTCATTCGCACAATGTTTTTTTATTCTTTTCAACTCTCTAATTTGATTGTTCACTTTTGCTGAACAAGAGTAAGAACAAAAAACTTTCTTTGAAGAAGATATTTCTTTGGGTCTTTTTTTAATTAGTTTATTACAAGAAGGGTTAGCACAATTAAATTCTTTTTGTTTTGTTCTTGCTTTATATTGACATTGAAGTGAACAATAAAAATTCCACCCGAATTTTATCGCTTCATTGTATCGACGCGTTTCTTTTTGAAAACTTTTACCGCAATAACTACAATTAATGTCTATATAAGACATATTCTTTGCTTGTGTTTCTTAATAGTTCTAATTGTCTCAAGGCTCTAACTAGTCGGAACGAGCGGACTTGAACCGCTGGCCTCCAGTACCCCATACTGGCGCTCTAGCCATCTGAGCTACGTTCCGTATTTATAACCTAATTCTACCAAAATAATATACTATAACTTAATTATTAAAAAATCCCAGATAAATAATTTCTCTTTCCCACTTTAGTTAATTAAAGTAATATAATGTCTTTAATATGGATTACCAAAGTCAATCCGATGAGGAAAAAAAGAAAAAGAAGAAAAAAAGATTAATTATTGATCCTGTCTGCCAATCAAGAAGTATTGAGGTTGATGACGAAGAAGATAATAAAGAAGATAAACTGTCGGCTTACTACCAGGGCTAAACTAAGGAGTGATATAATTGATTCATGTCTCAGATAAAAAAAATCCTCAGAAATCTCTTTCTTCTTTTAAAAATCGCCTGGGAGGAAGACAAGATTTTGTTAATCGGATATTTTTTGACCTCTATTGTTTCTGTTACTCTTCTTTTTTTGGTTTATTTTTTCTACAAGTTGATGATCGACCAGGTTTTTCGTGACCTTGCCGCCAATCCTTCGTCAATACTTTTTCTGATCATAATCGGCTATCTTTTAGCCGAATACCTTTCCCGTTTTGTCACCAACACCCTCAATGCTTTTTACTTTAAGTTCCTCCTTCGTGCTAAATTCCAGAACGCTCTTACCCGCCGCTTTATGGAAAAGCTGGCGGCACTGGACTTCGCCATTCTTGAAGATGGCGCGGTCCGCAACCTCATCGCCAAAGTCGCCGACACCTTCACTTGGAGGATCCACGCCAACTTACAGATGATAAATTACATCGTCTATAATTTTGCTGCCATTATTGTTTCTTTTGTTGTTGCCGCCCGGTTTGGCTACGGCTACTTTATTCTCCTTTTCCTATTTGCCACTCCTTTATATTTTATAAGAGCAAAATACGGCAACATCCAGTGGTCTATCTACTCTTCCCAGTCTGATAAAATTAATTACTTGTGGTATCTTCGCTACCTTTTTACTGAATTCCCTACTCTGTCTGAAATCAAAATCTACGGCCTTAAAGACTATTTTTTAAAAAAAGTCAAAACTATCCAAAACGAAATCGTTGACAAATACAAAAAACCAATTATCAAACAAACTCTTATTTCTTCTCTTGTTTCTCTTGTTTTGCCGGTTGTTATTTTCTTTGCGTTAAAGGATTTTACCGCGGGAATTTTTACCAAAAAACATTCTCTCGGCGATTTTACTTTTTTCTTAAACGCACTCTATACTTTTATCGGCCAAATTTCCAGTCTGTTGGTTAACTTCGGAGTTATTTATGAAAACAATCTTTACGTTGAGGATTTTTTCCACCTCCAATATTTAAAAAATAAAGTTAAGGAAAAAAAACGGGCTTTAAAATTACAAAAATCTCCGAAAGAAATACGATTTATTAATGTTAGTTTTAAATACCCCGGCGGAGAAGATTTTGCTCTAAAAGATATTAATCTGACCATCAAAAAAGGCGAGGACATTGCTATTGTTGGTCACAATGGCGCTGGCAAAACAACTTTAATCAAGCTTCTTTTTAGATTTTATGATCCAACAAGAGGAAAAATTCTTATAGATGGAAAAGATCTTAAAAACTTTAATATTAATGATTGGTATGGTCATTTGAGCGTTCTTTTCAGGACTTTGCCAAATATAATCTGACTCTTAAAGAAAATATCCAGTTAGGCAAAGTTAATAAAAAAGAAAATATAGAAAATACCCTAATTCAGGCCCAAGGAAAAGAGCTTTTTAAAATAAAAAAAGGGGTCGAGCAGGTATTGGGCAGTTGGTTTGAAGACGGCGAGGAAATATCAATTGGCCAGTGGCAGAAAGTCGCTATCGCCCGGGCGTTATACCGCAATGCCCCAATCCTCATCCTTGATGAACCAACCTCCAATATTGATCCCCAGGCTGAATATGAAATTTTTAATAATTTAAAAACTCTTTACAAAAAGAAAAATCTTGTTTTTATCTCCCACCGTTTTTCAACCGTCAGGATGGCTGATAAAATTTATGTTCTGGAAAAGGGTGAGTTGATTGAACAAGGAACCCACGATGATCTGTTAAAAAATAATAAACTTTATGCCAAATTCTTTAGGATTCAGAAAAAAGGCTATGAGTAATAAAATCTCAAATGTCAATGGATTCGATTTCGCTCACCATTGTCCTGAGCAACGTCGAACGGACAAATGTCAAATGTCAAATCTTGTCTTAATACTAATATTTCTTATCTGGAAAACTTTTGATACCTGGGTTTTATTTTTCGCTGCAAAGATAATTCCCTATCTTGGTTTTTTCCCTTACCCAAAAGAGCTTTTTGATTTTGGATTACCCCAGGTCTCATCAGCTCTGGCTAACTTTGATGGTATACATTATCTTAAAATTGCTTGTTGTGGATATGCACAGTGGGAACAAGCCTTCTTCCCGCTCTATCCACTATTGATTAAATGTTTAACGTTCGTATTTAATAACGGACTAACCGCCGGATTAATAATTTCCAATGTTTCATTTTTAATTGGACTGTGGATTTTCACAAAGTATTTACGACTAATTTCAACTAATTCTAACCAATTTCAACTAATTTTAACTATTTTGCTTTTCCCGACTTCGTTCTTTTTTGGTGCTGTATATACTGAAGGGTTGTTCTTCCTCTTGTTTGTCTTAACGCTTTATTTTTTGAAGAAGGACCTGCCTGCCGGCAGGCAGGAAAATATTTATTTAGCAACCTTTTTTGCTATATTGACTTCATTAACAAGATTAGTTGGGGTGTTTTTGATAATACCTATTATCTTTCATTATCTGTCATTGCGAGTGAAGCGAAGCAATCTCAATAAAGAGATCGCTTCGTCGTCTTCGACTCCTCGCGATGACAGAAAAATACTAAATACTAAATACTTTATACTAATTCTTTCTCCTCTTATTGGTCTGGGAATCTATTGTTTTTATCTCTGGCAAACAACCGGTGATCCGTTTTTCTTTTTTACCTCCCAGCCGTTTTTTGGAGCCAACCGCTCAACTCGTCTCATTTTACTGCCTCAGGTTATTTGGAGATATATCAAGATTTTTGTCACTGCGTCTCATAACTTTCAATATTATGTTTCTGTTTTCGAGTTTTTAATTTTTTCTTTTGTCTTTACTGTTTTAATTTTTGATTTATTTCACCTCCTCATGTCATTCCGAGCGAGGAACCTTTCGATTTCACTCAGGGTAAACTCCGTGACGAGTCGAGGAATCTTAAAAAAAGATCCCTCCACGCGTCCCGCTTCGCTGGACTTGGTCGGGATGACAACATGGGACAGACTCGGTTTAAATCTTTTTTCCTTGGCTAATATTCTCTTCCCAACCCTAACCGGTACTCTGTTATCTATCCCTCGTTTTACTCTTCTATCACTGTCTATGTTTATATTTCTTGCCGAAATTAAAAATAAATGGATTAAGATAGTCGTTGTGGTGATATTTTTTATATTACATATAGTTGTTTTGGGTTTTTTCGGCCAGGGATATTTTATTAGCTAATATGAAAAAACTTTCTTTTTTCCATAAAGGGGAGTCGAGAGGTATGGAATTTTTCTCTCAAAATACCCGTCTTGACGAAATTTTTTTCTTTGCCTTTCTTATCACTATTGGTTTTTTCTGTGCCGTTCTCTCTTTAAGACTCTTTCAATTAACAATTGTCAAAGGCGAATACTATCGGAATCTGTCGGAAAATAATAGAATTAAAAATTTCTCAATCGAGGCAAAAAGAGGAGAAATTCTGGATAGAAAGGGATACGTAATGGTAAAAAATCTAGATCCCAATATTAAAAACAGCCTTGATGAAATAAGAAAAAATAACGACCGGATAATTTCAAAAAGAATTTACGAAACACCCGAAGAGATTGCTCCTGTAGTAGGATATCGTCAACAGGCAGACGAAAACGACTTAAAACAAGATAACTGTATTTATAAATTAAAATCGGGCGACGATATTGGAAAAAAAGGTGTAGAAAAACTATTTGACTGTCAGCTTCGCGGTCAACCAGGACAAAAACTAATTGAAACCGATGCTCGGGGTAATTTCTTGAAAACTTTAACCATTATACCGCCTACCGCTGGAGAAAACATTCAACTGGCTTTAGACTGGAATCTGCAAAAAAAAGCTTATGAACTATTAAAAGACCTGCCTGCCGGCAGACAGGTAAAAAGAGGCGCAATCATAGTCAATAACCCTAAAACCGGTGAAATCCTAGCCCTTGTCTCTTCTCCTTCATTTAACTCCCAGGCCTTTGAAAACAAAAACAATCAGAGTGTTGAAAAATATTTTTCCAATCCCGACAAACCTATTTTTAACCGCGCTACCGAAGGCGTCTACCCTCCCGGCTCTCTTTTTAAATTAATTACCGCAGCAGCGGCCCTTGAAGAGAAAGTCATTGATGAAAAAACACAGGTTGAAGATAAAGGGATGATTACTGCCGGATCCCTAACCTTTGGTAATTGGTACTATCTTCAATATGGAAAAACTGAGGGCATGGTTGATATTGTTAAAGCAATCCGCCGGTCAAACGATATTTTTTTCTATACAGTTGGGGAAAAAACCGGAGTTGATAAGATAAAAAAATGGGCGGAGATTTTTGGCTATGGAAAAAAAACCAACATTGGCCTTGATGAATCCGAAGGAATCATTCCTTCCACCTTTTGGAAAGAAGAAACCTTAAAAGACCGCTGGTATACCGGTGATACTTATAATTTTTCTATCGGTCAGGGATATATAGGAGTAACACCTTTGCAAACATTGATGGTAACGTCAGTTTTTGCTAATAACGGATACCTTTGTCAACCAAAATTATTAAAAGTAGGGACAATTTATGGATTGTCCCTACAGGGTAAATCTGAATGCAAGAAATTGCCTGTTTCTCAAAAAACAATCGATTTGATACGAGAAGGGATGAAACAGGCATGTTCCGCCGGAGGAACCGGATGGCCGCTTTTTGATTTTACTGCCAACGCTAAAAAAATCCAGACCGCCTGCAAGACTGGAACCGCCGAATCCCATGCCGCCTCCGGCCTGCCCCATGCCTGGATTACCGTCTTTGCACCTTTTGATAAACCAGAGATTGCTTTAACAGTATTGGTTGAAGAAGGAGGTCAGGGTAGTGACATCGCCGGACCGATTGCTAAAGAACTATTAAAAACCTACTTTGAGCGTAGCAAATAATTAGAATTTTTCAAAAATAATATTTTCTTGAGGAATGTTTTTGGAGATTAGAAAATTTTTTAAAGATTCAACCACGTCTTTTCGTCCACAAAGATAAAATTCGCAATCTGTTAATCCGTTAATAAACAATTTTTCCACACATTGATCAACGTGTCCTAAGTCAAAATATTTTTTATCCTCCTTCGGAATCATGTCTAAATTTTGTTCACGAGATAAACAGATTTTTGGGTTAAACTGCTTAAGCTCATCAAACAAATAAACATCTCTATAAGTCTTTAGTCCCCAGAATAAATAAGCCACCCCCCTGTCATTCCGAGCGGAGCGGAGCGGAGTCGAGGAATCTTTTAAAGATCCCTCCACGCGCTCACATCGTTCGCTTGGTCGGGATGACACATAGGAAGACAGCATTGATCTCACCGGCGCGATCCCTGCTCCTGTCACTAAAAATATCTTCTGTTTGTTGTTTTCCTTCAACGTAAACTGCCCGGCCGGACCTTGAAAATTGACTTGATCATTAATCTTCAGTCTTAAAAAATATTGCGACGCTAAGCCGCTGCGAATAATTTCTATGATAAATTCAATCTGGTTTTTTACTTGACTTGAGGAGGCAATTGAATAAAGACGGGGTTTATTGTTGACTTTTAAAATTAAATATTGGCCGGGGGTGAAATTGATTTCCGGAGGATCTGTTAATTTAAAAGTAAAGAGATAAACATTACCCGTTAGTTGTTTTTTGTTGGTAAAGACGGTTTTATAATTAATAAGCATAATTTACCTCAAAACTCAAATCCTAGATCTCAAATCCACATCTTAAATCTAAAATCTCTTAAATAGTTTTAAGATTTTAGTTTTGGTTTTGAGATTTGAGCTTTAACATTTGAAATTGTTTTTATAGTCTCGCTCTCTGATTAATCTCTGCTTCAACCAGTTCGCGTGGTCGTCCGAACTTTAACCGTGAAAGCTGAATGATTGCAGTCGCAATTTTATCATTAGCCTGAGTTTTCATTTTTTTCAAATCTTTTGTCATATTAACTGAAAACGGATCAACCGGTTCGTTGTCAACTATTGTTTTCATATAAGTATGAAATCTTTCGATATTTATTAAATCCGATTCGCCAAAGACCGGTTGATATTCACGTTGTAAATATGAAGCATCAGTCACTCCGACTCGGAAGGCAATCAAGGTACCAACGTTGCCAAAGACAGCGTTTTTTACCTCTTCCTCCATCTGACCGATAAACTGATTAGCAACCGTTAAATTGAGATGATATTTTCTCGCCTCAGATAGAATAGTGGCAAAATCAGGGGTGGCAAAGTTTTGAAATTCATCAACATAAAGGAAAAAATCACGGCGTTTTTCCTCGGGAATTTCCTGTCTGCTCATTGCCGCCACCAATATTTTTGGGATAAGAACCAACCCTAAAAAACTGGAATTTTCTTCGCCTAACTTACCTTTTGATAAGTTAATAAGAAGTATTTTCCCCTCATCCATACAATTTCGAAAATCAAAAGTACTCTTTGATTGACCAATAATATTTCTCATGGTTTTGTTAGTGACGAAACGTCCAAATTTGGAAACAATATAATCAAGAACCTCTGACTTATGAAAATCTGCTGTTTGGGCAATTTGATCGGTCCAGTAGCGGCGGACAATTGGATCTTGAACTTTAGGTAAAATTTCCTGGACATATTTCGGATCTGATAAAATCCTCACTACTTCAACAAAGGTTGAACCTGGTTCACACATCACAGTTAACATCGCATTTCTGACGGCGTGTTCAAATCTTGGACCTATGATCCCGGTTCTTTGCGGATCGTAAAGCTTGTACATTAAATTAATGATTGAGGTGGTGATAAAATGTTTTTGGTCTTCGGTTTTTGCCTCAAGAAGATTTAGGCCCATTGGTCTTTCTGTGTCTGACGGATCAAAATAGATGACGTCTTCGGCTCTTTCGGGGGGAATATACTTTACAATTTCGTCTATCAAATCTCCATGAGGATCCATTACACAGACACCATGTCCTGCCCTGATATCCTGAATTGCCATATCCTGCAACAACACTGATTTTCCCGTTCCGGTTTTTCCGATAATATAAACGTGCCGCCTTCTATCTTCAAAACCGATTGAGACTGGCCTTTTTACTCCTCGAAAATATCCGCGACCAATATAAGTTCCTTCTGTTCCAAGGACTTCAGATGGCACAGGAGCCGTCTTTGCTTTTAACCATTGAATATGTGGGGTCTCAATGGTTTTATTGGGAAAATGAAAAATGGTTGCTAATTCATCTGTTGATAAAATGGAAATTGATTTAAAAAAAGGCGGGTCGATAACTGGAAAAAATTTATAAATAAAGTCGATCATAAAACTACCTTTAAATAAATGTTTTACTCCGGTGAAACTATTCAAATCTGAGTTAAACTGTGATAAAGCAGTTTTAATATTTGATAAATGACTATTCGCCATATCTTTATTCGGTGAGGAGACTACGAATCTAATCGTTGTTTCAAAACCAGATCGGCTACATTTATCATCAATTCTTTCTAAAACTTTTGGATCAGTTTTAAAAGTCGCCTTTTCCGGATTGGCTTCATTTTTTTTAGTGGTTGACACATAAGACTTTCCCTGTTTTTTCCATCCGTCAGAAGCCGGCCGAATAAGGACCTGAAGAACTGCTCCTTCATTATCTCCTATTTTAGAAAAAGCTGAAGTCACGGCCGATAGCGGATCAGTCGCTAAATCACGATATATTTTTATTGGCATATATAATTCTTTTGTTCTTATTGCTCCAAAGACGACTTTACCTTTCTCGTCAAAAATATTTGGTTCATCGACTTTTTTAATATCGGCTGATGGGTAATATCCATAAACAGTTTTTTCAACGAGATCAATAATTCTGTTTGGGGCTGAGACATAAAATCTGATCTCGGCTTTTTTACCAACCAATTCAAAAGAAATAACATCATTAAGGTCTAGAAATGAAAACGCTCCTGATTTTTTAAGAGAAGTAAACGAAGCAAACATCTGTTCGGCCGCATCTATTTTAATTTCATTTTCCTTTGGCAGCCTTACTTCCAGGGTGGCCATCTCCAAAGAAATTTCCTCCCTTTTTTTTAAACGAAGATAGATAATGATTAGATAAATCAGAACCAAAGTAAGGCCTGCGGCCAAAAAAGACACTAGTATCGCCAAACCAACTGTCACTGCTCTATCGACAAAAATTTGATAAGCTAATAGGTTCATATTCCCCCTTGTCATCCCGAGGGAGTGAAACGACCGAGGGATCTAGTGAAACGTAAATTACGCTACGCTAGATTTCTCACTTCGTTCGAAATGACCAATGAGTTAATTTTAAGTATATAATAAAAACATGAAAGACATGAAGCAAGTTCTGGAAAAATTAGGTAAACTAAAAAGTTTTGGAGACAAAGTGTCATTCCGACCGAAGTGGAGGAATCTTTTTTTCTTAATGATAATATTTTTATTAGTTTTTCTTCTTTCCAATATTTATTCTTCACAAAAAATCTCATCTCTTTTTTTTAGTTTAATAAATAATGATAGAAAATCAGTGATTGAATTTTTGCAAAAAATTAGACAGATGCCTTACTTTCCTCAACAATTAAAATATTATGAAAATATTTACGGACCGCCATTAAAAACAGAGGTCTTTGCCGAAGAATTAGAAAGAGAGGTAAAGATAACAAAACTTGAACAAATATTAGAAAAAAACCATCAATCACGGGATATCTTATATGGTCTTTTTTTGCTTTATAAAGAAAAAGGTAATAGTTTAAAGGCGGAAAAATATCTGAAACTGGCAAAAGAGGTTGACCCGACCATTAAGTAATTTTGTCATTTGTTATTATTTTCTTATGCTCAAACAGGTCCATCTCTACATCAAGGGTGACGTCATCGGGGTTGGCTTTCGCGCCTGGACCAAGATTCAGGCAAAGATAACCGGCGTCACTGGCTGGGTGAGAAATAGTTTTTCCCATCCGGATATTTTCGGCGTTGGTGGCGGCGTTGAGACGGTTATTCAAGGAGACGAGAAAAAAGTAAAATCGATGATTGAATCGGTGAAACAAGGTTCGCCAGTTGCCCGCGTCGACGATGTTGAAGTCTACTGGCAAGACGCCAAGGAGATCTTTGACGGATTTGAAATCAGAAAATGATCTTTTCCTTAACAAAACTATAAAATCCTTCCTTAGTAATAATCAAGTGATCAATCACTTCGATATCCAACAATTTGCCTGCAGAAATAAGATTCCTGGTTACTGTTAGATCGTCTTCTGACGGGGTTAGTTCTCCTGACGGATGATTGTGACAGAGAATAATTTGGGCGGCGTGGCGCTTGATAGCGGCCTCAAACGTTTCTCTGGGATGAATTAGACTACTGTTTAATGTTCCGACAGAAATCGTATCGATACCAATAATTTTGTTTCTGTTGTCTAGAGACACTATTAACAAATGTTCTTTGTGATAGTTGACTATTTTTGAGCGTAGTTGTTGATAAATATTATTTGGCGAAACCGTGATTCTCTCATTGTTTTTGTTAATAACGACAGATGGGTTTAACCGTCTAGATAACTCAAAACAGGCCTTGAGTTGACAAGATTTTGCTAGTCCTAAACCTTTAATTGTTCTTAAATCTTCTATTGATGTTTCTGATAAAGTTTGTAAAGAACCGAATTTTGACAGTAGTTGTTGAGAAATTTTCATCACCGGCTCACCTCTTGTTCCCTGCCCAAAAATCAAAGCCAAAAGCTCTTGTAAGGATAGGGCTTCAGCGCCGTGTTTAATTAATCGTTCCCGTGGGCGTTCTACTTTGGGTAGATCGTTTAAATTAAACATAAGATTATTTGTCATTTCGACCGAGTCCGATGTTATATCGGACGAGTGGAGAAATCTTTTAATGAAGATCCTTCGACTCCGCTCCTTTCATTCGCTTCGCTCAGGATGACACAGAACGGGAGTTTTGTCAACGGACTATAACCTACAAAAGTAGTTGATTAGATTGTTATATTA
>Ga0210015_1001495_pt1 | contig 23066 bp, 23 predicted proteins | sample CryGeymeta201522_FD_185471 | JGI IMG/M metagenome (GOLD analysis project Ga0210015, IMG submission 185471) | Groundwater microbial communities from Crystal Geyser aquifers in Utah, USA - Crystal Geyser metaG 2015-22 (SPAdes) (version 2) | ecosystem: Environmental > Aquatic > Deep subsurface >... | reverse complement strand
ATTCAAGTCAGCAATGGCGATGCTCGCACCGCCTTAAATATCTTAGAATTGGCCAAAATTCTTCCTGTCCAAGAAGCTGCCCAAAAAGAATATCTCCTTTATGATAAAAAAGGTGAGGAACATTACAACACCATCAGCGCTTTTATTAAAAGCATGAGGGCTTCTGATGCTGATGCCGCTTTATATTATCTGGCCAAAATGGTAGAAGCAGGGGAGGATCCTTTGTTTATTGCCAGAAGGATGGTTATTTTTGCTTCAGAAGATGTGGGGATGGCCCAGCCAACCGCTTTGGTGGTGGCCAATGAAGTTTTCCGGGCCTGTGAAACCATCGGTTATCCGGAATGCGCCATTAATCTTGCTCACGGTGTCGTCTATCTATCAAGGGCGCCGAAAAACAGAAGCGCCTACAATGGCTTGCGGGCGGCCCAGGAGGATGTTAAAAAATTTGGCAATCTTCCCATTCCTCTTAATTTAAGAAATCCGGTAACCAAACTGATGAAAGATTTAGACTATGGTAAGGATTACGAAAAATATCCTAATAAAAATAAAAACTTGCTGCCGGAGAAGTTAAAAGGGAAAAAATACTACAATAATAATTCTTGACAAGGGGTTTGAGAATTGTTTTACTATTACTATACATAAAAAAATGAAAAATCTTAAAAGATTCATTTTATCTTTATTACTTTTCTTTTTTATCTTTTCCCCGACGATAGTTTTGGCTCAGCCAAATCAGGCAACAACAACAGGAGTTAGGGAAACCGTTAGAGAAGAAATTCGAGAAAAGACAGCCACTGTTCAAGCGTTTTTAAGTGAAAGAAAACAAGAAATTATCCGTAACCACTTTAGTCGGGTTGCCCGACGTTTAACTGCAGCCATTGAACGTCTAAACCGTTTAATTAGTCGCCTTGAATCAAGACTGGCTAAGATTGAAGAAACAAATGAAAATCTTAATACTGAAACTATTAAAGCGGATATTGTTTCAGGTAAAGAAAAGTTAGATCAAGCGGGTATCCAATTGGAGAACGTCAAAACAAAGATGAATGAAATCATTGAAAGTGAAACGCCAAGGGAGGGTTTTGTTGAAATTAAAGAGATGGTTGGCGAAATTCGAGAAAGCCTGGTTGAAGTTCATCAAATCTTAGTTAAAGTTATTGGTGACATTAAAGGCTTAAGGGTAGGAGAATAATATGGAACAAAAAAACTTTTTGGAAAAATTCTGGTATCTTTTTGTTATTCTGGCGATTATCTTAGTTGGTGTTGTCGGTGGTTTATGGTTTTACAATCAAAAAACTCTTCAAGAAAGTTCTAGCCAGATTGCTCCCGGGACTGAAGAGATGATAACTGAAGAAACTGCTCCGCCAACTGAAGAAGATACGCAAACAGCCGCCCTGCAACAACAAAGTGATTCCGATGAAATCAATGACATTGAAGCTGATCTTCAAGCTACTGACTTAAGTAATCTTGATAAAGAATTAGCTGATATTGAAGCTGAAATTGCTAGCCCCTAAAAAAAGCTTAAAAATTTATACTTTCCCCTAAGTTTGTTATCTGCTATAATATTTTTCTATGGAAACATCGACAGCAAAAACAAAAACAGAACCGGTTCTTTCTAAAAAACTGACTTATCGAACCTCGGATAGATTCCGCCGGAAGGTTTTTCGCCGTAATCCGGCCTTAAGTGCTAATGTTCGCAGTTTTGGGGGACACCGATGACTTCCGCTTTAAGCCGACTGGAAAACGGCAGCCTTGAGTTAACCGTCAATATTCCCTGGGCACGGATTAAAACCTCTTATCAACAAGTTTTGGCTAAGCTGGCTGAACAAACAACGATCAAGGGCTTTCGCCAAGGTAAGGCCCCAACTAAATTGGTGGAAGAAAAACTTGGCAAACAACACCTTTATGAAGAAACCTTAAAAGAAATCTTACCTCAAGTCTACCTTGAAGCAGTTAAAGAACATCAACTAAAACCAATCGTTAATCCGCAAATTAGCGTTAATTCTTTAGCCGAAGGTAAAGACTGGCAAATTAAAGCCGTCACCTGTGAATTGCCTAAAGTAGAATTAGGCAATTACCAAGAAAATGTGAGAAAAGCTTTGGCTGCGGAAAAAATCTGGACGCCAGGTCAAGACAAAAAGGCAGTGTCTGAAAACGAAAACCAAAGACTAGATAAAATTTTCAGGACTCTGTTGGAAAATGTTAAACTAGTTTTTCCGGAAATCCTTGTTCAAGATGAAGTCAACCGCATGTTAACCCGTTTAATTGACCAAACCGCCAGACTGGGGTTAACGGTGGAACAATATTTAGCTTCCTCGGGTAAAACCCAAGAAAAACTTAAAGAGGAATACACTCAGCAAGCTCAAGAAACTCTCAAGCTCGAGCTTATTTTGTCCGCCATTGCCGATAAGGAAAAGATTGAAATTACTGACGGCGAGGTGGAAAAAATGATTGCCGCCATTCCCGAAGAAGAAACCAAAAAAGCCTTCACCAGTCAAGAGCAAAAAGCCTATATCAAACAACTCCTGCGTAAACGGCGAGTCATTGACAATTTGGCCAAGCTATAGTATATTAAGGCCACTGCTCAAGAATAATGGCACCAAACAACAACTCCAAAAACAAAAGGGCAACACTCAATGATAGTCTTCTGGAAATTATTAGAGAGGGGGGATTGCCGTCTCAAAAAAACACTGAAGAGATGGAGGAGCAAGAGCTTTTTAAAAAGAAATTTGAGCAGCTTCAGCAGGTTCGTTATCAAGAACAAATTGTTTTCAACCAAAAAGAACAGCAGACTCAAAATCAGGTTAAAGCTATCCAGCAAGAACTTAAAGCCCTGGCTGGTTCGGTTAAAAATCTGGACAAGGAAGTTGATAAAGCGGTCGAACAAATTCCAGCTCATCCCGGCGTTTACCATCTTAACTTTTTGGAAAAATTAAAGCAGGCGGTTGTTTTACTGAAAAAACGCGTTGAAGAAGCCTCCAGCTGGTTGGAGCTTTTCAACCGTAAACAGGCTAAAAAACGCGGCTACTGGCCTCAGACACGGAAGCTGGGGACTCAATTCTCTGAATCCGGCGAAAGATACGTGGCCACTTCTACTGGTTAACCTTGCTAATCACTCTCAACTTTAGTAAAATTTAAATTGGGTTCACTCTGAAGGATTTACCCTGAGTTTATCGAAGGGCACTTAGCTCAGCTTCGTCCAGAGGACGATCGGCCTTTGGCCGAGGTTAGAGCGTCGCATTGACATTGCGGAGGTCACAGGTTCGAGTCCTGTACCGCCCACTAGTTTAGGGGTAAGTTTGCGAGACTACATACACGGCTAGTCAGATTTCAAAGATTTTTAAGACCAACATTAACTTTTTTTTATTTTTTAATGAAATTTTAGACATTGTGCAAAGAAGATAGAACTTCTTTGTTTTCAGTAATCCATTTAAACAAATTTTCCAATCCAACTTTGATATTTGTAGTAGGTTTCCAACCCAGAGATTTATACAACTTTTCATTATTACTAATAAAAACCTTTTGATCACCAGCTCTCCAATCGTTAAAATTAACATCTATTTTTTTGTTAAACATCTTTTCAGTTAATCTAATTAATTCTAACAAAGACAAGGAGTTTGCTTCTGAACCACCTATATTAAAAGCTTCTCCTTTTACTTTATCAATATTATTTGTTGCCAATTTCCAAGCATCAAACAAATCATCTATATACAAAAGATCTCTAGTCTGTTTGCCGTTGCCAAATATAGTAATTTTTTTATCTAAGAGAGTCGCTATCATAAACCACGCTACCCAACCCTGATCTTCTGTACCAAATTGGCGCGGACCATAAATACAGGATTGTCTAAAAACTACAGCAGGAATTTTATATATTCTTGAATAGTCAAGTATGTATTGGTCAGAAGAGCCCTTAGAGCAACCATAGGGTGTATAAAAATTTAAAGAGTTACCTTCATCTATGCCTTTTTTATTGAGTAAACTATAACGTGTCTCGGTTTCAGCTATTTCAAGATTTTCTAATGAACCGTATACTTTATTTGTAGAAGAATAAACTAAAATAGTAGAAGGACTTCTCAATCTTATGGCTTCTAATAAGTTTAACGTACTAACACAGTTGATATCAAAATCTTCAAAAGGTTTTTCTATAGATGTCGTAACTGCTGTCTGCCCTGCTAGATGAAAAATTGCGTCAAATCCTTCTTTTATGGTATTTATCATTTTCCCTTGGTCTCTAATGTCTATATTTAAGATTTTTATGCTAGGGAAATTTTGTTTTAGCCAAGAAGAGTTGATTTTGGAACCCTTTTTAGAGAAATTATCTAAAATTACAACATCTTCGCCCTCGGATAAAAGTTTGAAGGCAAAATTTGCACCAATAAAGCCTGCCCCACCTATAATTAGATACCTCATATTTTTAAATATACTTTTAAAATAGTACAATATAGGTCAAATGTCTAGAAAGAATCAAAAAAGGCAGAAAAAATTTTTAATTATAGCTAGTCCTTACTCCTGGGGTGGTGGTATTAAGAGCATGATTGATGAAACCATTAAATCTCTAAAGATAATTAACTATAACTACCTACTCGTTATTCCAAAGTTCGCCGCTAATAACACTAACTTACTTGAAAAAAATTACAAGGAAATAAACACACTCAAGTTCATAAATTTTGACAAGTTCCCACTTATTCACCATGTAATTTTTGCATTAAAATCCATGAAATATTTAAAGGGTTTCGATAAATATTTTGCTGTAGTAGCAACCTCTCATACGGCACTCCCTTTTGTATTCTCCAAAAAACCATTTTCATTGTGGGTAGCAACATCCTATGCGGATGAGCTGGAATCAAAATATAATTCATTGATGGGAGACAAACCAGCTAGAAAATTGAGAAACAGTTTTCATTGGAAAATTCTAGCTTCGATAGAGAGATTAGTGTATCAGAAAGCTACCAAAATTTTTGCGCTTAGCGATTATACAGCGACAAAAATTAAAGAAATTGATCAAGGCTTGAGCTATAAAATTGACATCCTAAACTTTCCTATAGATACATTAAAATTCAGACCATTCGAAAATAAAAAGGCTAATAATACTTTAATTTTCACTGGGAGAATTAATGATCCAAGAAAAAATGTTATTTTGCTTCTTCACATTTTAAAAAAATTAAGGGAAAAAATACCTGATATAAAACTGGTACTTGTTGGAGATAATCCCAATATCTTAGTTAGAGAAACTGCAAAAAAATTAAAAATAGTAAACAATGTTGAATTTATTCCTGCCGTTCCTAGAGACGAAATTCCAAAGCTACTGAATAAGGCAAATTTATTTGTTTGCACCTCCACCCAGGAAGGACTTGGGATTTCTATTCTTGAAGCTTTAAGTTGCTGTCTCCCTGTGGTTACTATTGCGTGTGGTGGTCCAGAATCTATTGTCATAAAAAGTGGTGCAGGGTATGTGTGCAATTCTACAAGTATTATGAGAAATAAAATTAATCAATTATTAAGTAATCCTAAAAAAATAGAGAGACTAGGTAGAAAGGGTCGAAAATACATAAAAGAAAATTTTTCTTATCAACAATTTATTAATAAAATTCAATAGTATTTAGCGTAAACAAAAATGACAAAACAATTAATAAGTTTTGGGCAATTAAAAAATAAAAGGTACAAAGGAATACTTATAGATGTCGATTTAACCCTAACTAATTCTCTTCATATTATATCTGTCAAAACACAAGACGTTATTCGCAAAGTTTCAAAAAAAATTCCTGTTGGTTTATGTACCGGGAGAAGTTTTGCCATGCTAAGAAATTATATCTTGAAGTTTTTCCCCAATGCTTCACTTCATGTCCTTTCTGGTGGTGGAGAAGTATCAACTTCGACAGGAAAAGCAATTTGGCAACAAAACATAAAATCAAATTTGGTAAAACATATTGCAATAGAAGTAGAAAAAATGAGGGGAGAATTTTGCTTCAGCAAAGGTAATACCCTTTATGGAAGTAAACATATACTTAACAACTACTCTAAACACCCTTGGAATATTAAAACAGATTTTCCTCATAATCTTGGCTCTTGGGATACTCCATTAATTTCTATTGTTGATATAAATAAAGATGTTAAAAGTTTTATCTTAAGCCTTTCTTCCATCAACGCAAAAGAAATGATGGGCCCTGATGGACTTCCTTATTTTGATATAACAAAGAAAGGAATAAATAAATCACTTGGCGCAAAAAAATGGACTAAAATATTAAATATAGACCTGACTGATGTTATAGCTTTTGGAGATAATCTTAACGATATCGAACTCCTCCAAAAAGTTGGGACTGGGATTGCAATGGGAAATGCTAATGATGAGGTAAAGAAAGCTGTGAAATTTATAATAGGAGATACAGATAATGATTCTTTAGCTTTGTGCTTAGAACAACTATTTCTATGATTTAACAATTGCGGCGGGATCGCTCAAATAACCTCGAACAACAACTAGATTTATAAATTTCTTCTTTCTAAATTTATAATCAAACTGTTCAAAATCTTTCTCATCCCAGACAGACATATGGGCTTCGCTTGTGTGCCCTTGCCAAGAATATTGAATATATTTTGAAGGAAATACAATTAAAATGTACTTACATCGATAGACGAGAAAATGAATTAGGTTTAATCCGTTTGACTTTTTTAAATGTTCTATACAGTCTCCTATTATTGCTAATTCGGTTATAAAATCTGGTCTGTTATTAATGAAAGTCTCTATTTTTTCGTTATAAACACCATCATATATTTTTTTGAGATTAAATTGTTTAATATAAGATTTGTCTACTTCTACACCAAACACTTTAGCTTTTGGAAAAATATTTTTAATAATCTTCCCGTATTTACCTGAGCCTATTCCAATATCTAAATAGTTTGTAAACTTATGTCGCTTTATAAAATTCTTAACGATTTGATCAAAGACTGGATTCGAATATGGCATATAGCTATTTTATCTCAAAATAATTATTAACATACTGTTTAAGGTCATCAGGAAAAGGAAATCTATATGTCCTTAAATATTTTTCTTTTTTGAGAATCTTATTATCTACATTCTTAGGTAAAAACCTAAAAGAATAATTTATTTTTTTAAGGCTCTTAATGTATTTAAGATGATAGTGACATGGGACATCTAGGCATAATGTATTGTGATCTGGTTTAATAAAGCAGTCAGGTACATTTTGGTATTCACCTCTCTGATATTGTTTATATTTCGTCAAAACTCTCACATGTGGATCAATCATCTTCACTCCATTCCATGTAGTTTCATATACATGGATGTAATTTTTTTTGTCGTACACATGGATACAACCTAAAGCAATACTATCATAATTACCATTACCCAGGATGTCTTTAATATATTTTAAAAGTGTTATACTCATTATCTCGTCGGCATCTATAAGAACTACAACTGAAGGATGAAACTTTTCAAAGATCATTTTAAGAAATTCATTCCTTATTCTTAGTTCACGGCTAATATCTCTGTTGCCGTTTTTTTGATAATTCATCATTGTTCCTTGCCAAAATGGGGAAACTAAAGTTAAATTTATTATCGATTTGGAAAGATTATTAATAATTTTCTTTGTTTCATCGTTACTGTGATCGTCGCAAACTATAATTTGGTCAACCCATCGGACAGATTCAATCATTGTTCTTATGAATTTCCTAGAATTTCTGACGATAGATGCCGCAACTATTTTCATCTCAATAAATTGTAGATATGTTCATAGTCTAAATCATTTATATTTAAATTCGAAAACAAAGATTGATAGAGGAAATGATATTTCGGGACAATTTTAAGAGGGTCAAATAAATTTGAAAATCGCTTTTTGCCTTCAATTCCAAAAGATTCTCTCATTTTTTTAGATTCAATTAATTTACTTAATGCTTCTGCTGTATTGTCTATATTGCCAACTTCAACTTTATAGCCACTTTTGCCGTTTATTATCTGATAATCTAGTCCTCCAACATTCGTAACTATTACCGGCTTTCCCTTATATATGGCCTCGGATATGGCAAGGCCAAAACACTCCATTATTGACAACATTGCAACAATGTCAGATTTGTCATAGATATACGATAGATTTGTATAATCAACGCTCCCAGTAAAAATGACATTATTAGAAATATTCAAACGGTTTACAAGATTCTTAGCATCAAGAAGGTAATTTTTTCGTATATTTGAGATGTTATCCGTGAATGAACTTCCTCCTACCAAAACCAGATAAATGTTTTTATGTTTCTTGAAAACCTTAGAAAAAGCTTTTATCAACTGTATTTGTCCTGATTTTGAATCAAACCTTTGAATACAGCTAATGACGATTGAGCCATTAGAAATATTGTTCAATGCTTTTATTTTCTCACGAGATCTGTCCATCATTTCTTTATTAATAATCGGGGGTATAACTCTTACTTTTGCTGCCTTAATTCCATGTTTAAGAGCTACATTGGCATAGTTTGGAATAGAAAAGATGGTTTTATTTGACCTATTGCAATACCTTCTAATCCAAGAGCCAACAATTGGATTTACGCTGTCTAGAAAAGGGGCATGCATGCTAAATACAGATTTTATACCGAAAGGAATTACTGAAAGTCCAGGCATTACCTGATAGTCGTGAAAGTGTACTATATCTATATCATTTTCCGTCAAAACTCTAATTAAATAGTATGAGTATATTTCTGACAATTTCATGTACTCTAAATAACCTGGTACCTCTTCGATCGAACTATATTTAAACGGGATTACTCCATGTAGGTGTTGATATATTACTTCTTTGAATTTGGCATAGCCCGCAAAAACAGACTCAGGAACACCAGATTTGGGAATTATATATTCTTTAATTGGTAAACCTAATTTATTAATTGAATCATTGTCATTTGAAACTTGAAGATGTACTGAATAAATATTGTAATTTAACTTAATTAAGTATTTTGACAAGCTAAGTAATAATGTAGAAACACCACCAACAGCAGGGTAAAAAGATTGGCTAGAAAAAAGGATCGATTTATTTTTGGAGTCTATCATAAGAGGTTTTTGATAATGGTGTAGGGAGTAATCTAATTCCATCATCCACTAATTGAGAATTAAGATTATCTAATATTCCCGCCGCAACATCTTTGGGATTATCTAACGTTGAATTTTTTAATTTACCCCTAAGATCTTCTCCCCCAATTGCTTTTTCTGCTATTTCGGTTTTTACACCTGCTGGACAAACTAATACAAACTTAATATTACTTCCTTCAAATTCAGCAGACAAAGATTTAAATAAACCCGCCAGGCCTTCTTTAGAAGCAGAATATATTGAAAACTTTTTATGTCCCCTGGCTATACCTGCAAGAGAACCCAACTGCACAATATATTTCCGTTCACCGTTAGGGCCTAATAAAAAGGGAATTAATTTTTTTATTATTATAATCGAGCTTGTCAAGTTTGTATTTATAATAGTTTTGATTTCTTCGTCGGTAGTTAAAAGAAAGTCTTTATATACAACGATCCCGACACAATTGAAAACCATATCTAGTTTTTTAAACTTACTTTTTATAAATCTTTCTAATTCCAATAATTGTTCACTATTATTTATATCTACTTTTATCGTTGGCATAGTTGAAGTAAACAAGCTCCTAGAAATTTTCTCGATATTCCTGCCAACTATAATAACGTTCGCGCCTCTTTTTTTGAGTTTTGAAGCTATCTCAAAACCTATCCCAGAAGTTCCACCGAGAACTAGACAATTCTTATTTAGAAAATTAAGTTCTTTAGCCATTGTATGGATGAATTTTTCTTATGAATTTGGCGGGAGAACCTCCCCAGAATTCGGCCTCACCAACATTCTTTGTAATAGTACTTCCGGCAGCAAGCCATGAATAATTTCCTATTTTTAAACCTGTTCTACCAGCTACTAATTTTGATTCATTCATTAGCCAACAAAATTTTCCTACCTCTATGGTTTGCTGAGTACCTATTAGTACTTCTTGCCAGTTTAGTTTTTCATCCTCCAATGGATGGTTATTTGTAATAAAACTAACATTGGCTCCAACAAGAGTATAATCTCCTATTAATATTTTATCCATCCCCGCTATGTCGGTGGATGCCGGAATTCTAATTCCTTTTCCAATATCGATATTTTCAGGATTCCATATTTTTACTCTATGATGGATAATAGACCCTTTGCCTATTTTTGCTCCTGCCAATCTTAACCAAACGGTATAAATGTAAGACCATATATCTGTAGGAATTTGACCAAGAAATCCAGAGCAAAATCTTGCGTCAACTTCACAAAGAATTTTGTAAACTTTGTTAAATATATTCATTATTTAAATTTTCTAGGATATTTTACCATTTCAGTATATTTTTGTATAATATAAGCATTAGCTTTTTACATATGAATGAAAGAAGTAAAATGGATAAAAGACAACTCTGGCAGTCTCAAAATTTTTTGAAAAACCCGGAATTTGTCGCTACTTTAATAGACAAAACAAATATTAATCCTTTTGATACCATTGTAGAAATAGGTCCTGGAAAGGGAATAATCACAAGACAACTATCAAAGAGGGCAGCTAGAGTTATTGCTGTTGAGTATGATCATGAGTTAGCATCACGTCTTAAAGATGAATTAAAGAATGAACATAATATTGAAATTATAAAAGCTGACTTTCTTAGATGGAATTTACCCAGAGAACAATACAAAGTTTTTTCAAATATCCCATTTAATATGACCGCAGATATAATTAACAAGCTGTTGAATGGAAATAATCCTCCTGTTGCGACTTATATTATTATGCAGGATAGAGCGGCTGAAAGATTTATGGGTTCACCTGTAAGTAAGAATTCACAAATGTCAATTCTTCTTCAGCCTTTTTTTGAAATGGGTATTGTTACCCGAATAAATAGGGTATACTATTATCCTGTTCCTAATGTGAATACAGTTTTAGCTAAGTTTACAAGAAGAGAAAAACCTTTAATTGAGAAGGGATTTAGCCGATTGTATAGGGATTTCGTAGTTTACGGCTTCAACCAGTGGAAACCTACAATTCTAGATTCATTCAGTAAAATATTTACAAATAAACAAATGGGTATCATGAATAGAAAATTAAAATTGGAAGGGGAAAAGCCATCTGAACTGAGTTTAAATCAATGGTTAGGCATGTTTGATACTTTTATTAAAAATGTTCCAGATGAAAGAAAAAAACTAGTTTGGGGATCAGAAACAAAACTAAAATCTCAACAGGCTAGACTACAAAAACAACATCGAACAAGAAAATAAATTAGAAATAAGGATTATCATTTTATGAAAAATCAAAATTTAGAAATCATACGTCACAGCTGCAGTCATGTCTTGGCCGCGGCTGTTTTAAAACTCTACCCCAAGGCAAAATTAGGTATTGGCCCGGCCATTGAAAACGGCTTTTACTATGATTTTGAATTTATTAAACCGCCTGAAGAAAAAGATTTGGAAAAAATCTCCACTTCAATGAGCCAAATCATTAAAGAAAAACTGCCTTTTATCAAAAAGGAAGTGACGATTGAGGCAGCGAAAAAAATCTTCAAAGACCAGCCTTATAAATTAGAACTTATTGAAGAATTGGTTAAGGAAGGAAACAAAAAAGTTTCTCTTTATCAAAGTGGTGAATTTATTGACCTTTGTCGCGGCCCACATCTTGCCAACACGGCGCAAATCGGTCCTTTTAAATTATTCTCCATTGCCGGAGCTTACTGGCGGGGAAGTGAAAAAAACAAAATGTTAACCAGAATTTATGGAACCTGCTTCCAGACAGTGAAAGAATTAGAAAAGTATCTTTGGCAAATTGAAGAAGCAAAAAAAAGAGACCACCGCAAACTTAATCAGTTTTTAAAACTTTATTTTCTTTCTGATGATATTGGCCCAGGCTTAGCTACCCTACTACCAAATGGAACAATCATTGCCGAAGAGCTAGAAAAGTGGGCCAAAGAAACAGAAAAAAAATGGGGCTATACCCATGTTCTAACGCCCCACATTGCCAAAGAAGAACTCTTTAAAAAAACCGGCCACATTCCTTATTACGCGGCGAGTATGTATCCTCCGATGAGGATGGAAGAAAAAGGAGAGGGTGAAAAAGGAGTTTATTACTTAAAACCGATGAATTGTTCGATGCACTGTTTAGTTTTTAAATCGCAACCGCGAAGTTACCGAGATTTGCCTTTAAGAATTGCTGAATACGGAACTGTTTATCGTTACGAAAAAACCGGAGAATTATTCGGTCTGATGAGAGTTCGCGGACCGATCCATCAAAATGATGCTCATATTTTTTGTTCTGAAGAACAAGCCGAAGAAGAATTCCAAAAGGTCATGGCTCTACATCAATATTATTATGATAGCTTGGGCTTAACCAAGGAGGATTATTATCTTTCTTTTGCCATTAAAGGCAAAAATGACGAAAATAAATATCTTGGTGATAAAAAAATGTGGGCCAGGGCGGAAAAGATAACCTTGGCTTATATTAAAAAATCGAAGATTCCCTATGAAGTTGAAGAAGGGGAGGCTGCTTTTTACGGCCCCAAAATTGACTTTAATATTAGAACGGTTACCGGCAAAGTTTTTTCTGCGTCCACTAATCAGCTCGATTTTTTCATACCCAAAGCTTTTGGTTTAAAATACACTGATAAAGATGGCAAGGAAAAAACACCGGTTTGTATCCACCGGGCCCCGCTTGGCTCACATGTCAGATTTTTGGCTTTTTTGACTGAACATTTTGCCGGAGCCTTTCCTGTTTGGCTTTCACCACTCCAAACGATAGTTATTCCTATCACTGATAAACATCATGACTATGGACAAAAGATGGTTGATGAACTCCTTGGGAAAAACATTAGAATTGAATTAGACAATCGTAACGAAACAACTTCGGCCAAGATTCGTGATGCAGAATTACAAAAAATTCCTTACATTTTAGTTGTCGGCGATAAAGAAATTAAAAACAAATCAGTTAATGTTCGCGTACGAGGCGAAAAGGTTTTAGGCGAAATGGCTTTAGAGAAATTTATAAAGCTTATTCAAGAAGATATTGATAAAAAAAGACAAGTTTGATAAACTTAACCAAATTTGAGTAAGAAATTTAACAAATTCTACCGGACTAATCAATATATTCAAGCTGAAAAGGTGAGGGTCGTTGACGAAAAGGCGAAACAACTCGGGGTGATGAGTCTTCAAGAAGCTTTAAAGAAAGCTGAAGAATCAAAATCGGATTTAGTCGAAGTGGCGCCGAAAGCGGCTCCTCCGGTTTGCAAAATTATTGATTTTAAAAAATTTAAGTATTTAGAAGCCAAGAAAGAGAAGGAAGAGAAAAAAAAGACCAAAAAGACTGAGCTTAAGGAAATTAGACTTGGTTTGTTTATGGCTGAAAATGATTTTAACTTTCGCTTAAATCATGCTGCGGAATTTTTAAAAGAGGGCCATAAAGTTAAAATCAGTTTAAAATTTAAGGGACGCCAGATAACGCGCAAGGATTTAGGTTCCCAATTATTACAAAAGGTTTTGGCGAAAATGAGTTCCTTGGCCCAAGTTGATGTCGAACCAAAACTTATCGGGAAAAAAGCAGAAATGATTTTATCACCTCTTAAAGGAGGAAAACAGGAAAAGCAAGATGAAAAAGAAAAAATTAAAGACTAGAAAATCTCTTGTCAAAAGATTTAGAATCACCAAAAAAGAAAAAGTTCTTTTCCGTGGTTCTCACGTCAGGCATTTGAGAAGAAAAAAACAGAAAAAACAGTTAAGAGCCCAGAAAGTCCCGCAAAAACTTCATGGCCGAATGCAAAAGAAAATTAAAAAATTAGCTGGCAAATAAAATGAGAATCAGAACCGGACCAACACGCAAAAGAAGACACCTCAAAGTTTTAAAACAAACCAAGGGTTTTCGTATGACCAAAGGCCGGCTTTACAAGGTTTCCAAAGAAGCCGCTTTGCACGCCGGTCAATATGCCTTTAGCGGCCGCAAGAGAAAAAAAAGAGACATCAGAAGGCTTTGGATTCAAAAAATCAACGCCGCCTTAAAACCCTATGAACTTTCTTATTCAAAGTTCATTAATCAATTGAAAAAAAAGAGTATTCTTTTAGACCGCAAAATTTTAGCTGACTTGGCTATGTTTGACAGCCAAACTTTTGAATCTCTGGTTAAAGAAGCTAAAAAGAACTAAATTTCCCCTCTTGACAACCATTAAAATTTTGTTAAGATAAAAAACAATGCAAGTTCCAACCATTACCCTGCAGCATGTAACGCATTTTTTCTTTTTGCTTAAAGCTGCCTAAAGGGGAGGTTGGATTTTGCACATTTAGGGGCTCCCCAAGGGGAGCTTTTTTTGTTAACATAAATCTATGGATACCAACCGTTTACAAAATCTTAAAAACCAGGCTATTTCCAATATTTTGGAAACTAAAAATGAACAAGAGCTGGAAGAGCTGCGAATTGAATATCTGGGGCGTCACGGTCAAATCACCCGACTACTTAAAGAAATTCCTTCTCTTTCGCCGGAACAAAAAAAAGACAAAGGAAATTTAATTAATGAAACAAAAAAAATTATTGAAGAAACCATTATCTCCCAAAAAAATAATTTTCACCAAAAGAACAATAGAGAAGAATGGTTTGATATCACCATCCCCGGAGAGAAGCCAGCCAAAGGTCATCTTCATTTAATCACCGCCGCCATTGAAGAAATTACCGATATCTTTAAAAAAATTGGCTTTTACCGGGTTGCTTATCCGGAAGTCGAATGGGACTGGTATGCCTTTGAAGGTTTGAATATGCCCAAAAATCATCCGGCTCGCGATGAATGGGAGACTTTCTTTATAGAAAATTTAAACCATCCTAAATATGGAGAAGCGGTTTTAACCACCCATACCTCTTCAGGCCAGTTAAGGGAAATGCAACGTTTGGGTAAACCGCCCATCAGAATGCTGGATATCGCCAAATGTTATCGTCGTCAAATCGATGCCTCCCATGCGCCGATGTTTTACCAATTTGAAGGCCTAGTCGTTGATCAGGGGATTAATATCACTCATTTGAAAGGAACTCTAGATTTTTTTGTCAAACAATATTTCGGCCCGCAAAGAGAAGTCCGCATCAGACCCTTTCATTTCCAGTTTACCGAACCTTCTTTTGAAGTTGATGTCAGTTGTATTGTTTGCGGTGGCCGGGGCTGTAAAGTCTGCAAACAAGGCTGGATGGAATTGGGCGGAGCCGGGATGGTCCACCCGACAGTCTTGAAAAACGGCGGCTTTGACCCAAATAAGTACACTGGCTTTGCCTTTGGCTGGGGGGTGGAAAGGGTTTTAATGATGAAATACAAAATTGATGACATTCGCTTGCTATTCAATGGTGATTTAAGATTTTTAGAACAATTTTAAGAACATGAATATTTTCATCCTTGATTCCTGGTTAAGGGAGCATCTACAAACTAAAGCAACACCAAAACAAATTGGTGAATATCTTTCTCTATGCAGCCAATCGGTGGAAAAAGTCACCAAGATTGAAGATGACTGGCTTTATGAAATTGAAATTACCACCAATCGGCCTGACTGTCTTTCTGTTTATGGCCTTGCCAGAGAACTGGCTGTCATTTTACCAAGATTCGGCCTTCCGGCTAAACTAAAATCATTAGAGATAAGTCAGCCAGTAAAAACTCCTGATAAAAAAAATCTCCCTCTTGAGGTCAAAATAAAAGACGCTTCTTTATGCCCGCGCTTTACCGCGGTTATTTTTGACAAGGTAGTTATCAAGCCTTCGCCCAAAATTATCCAGGAAAGGCTGGAAAAAAGCGGCATCCGCGCCCTCAATAATGTTGTTGATATTTCCAATTATCTAATGCTGGAGCTGGGCCAGCCGATGCATACCTTTGACTATGACAAAATCAAAGGGGCCAAAATGATTTTAAGAGAATCAGCTGGCGGAGAAAAAATCACCACTTTGGACGACCAAATCCGCCCTTTGCCTGACGGAACAATCATCATTGAGGACGGGGAGGGGAGAATTATTGATCTTTGCGGCATTATGGGCGGGAAAAATTCCGAAGTTGACGAAAAAACAAAAAAGGTTTTACTTTTTGTTCAGACTTATGATCCGGTAAGAATCCGCCAGGCCTGCCAAAAATTAGCCTTTCGGACTGAGGCCGCCTCCAGATTTGAAAAAGGAGTTGATCCGGAAGGAGTTTTAATCGCCATGGGAAAAGCGATGGAGATGTTTGAAAAAAATTGTGAAGCAGAAATCGCCAGCCAACTGATTGATATCTATCCCAACCCTCCCCAAGAGAAAAAAGTTAAATTAGATATTAATTTAGTCAACAAAATTATGGGGATAGAAATCTCTAAAAAAGAAATTGTTAACATTCTCGAATCATTAGGTTTCGTTCTGGAAACTAATCAGTCATCTCTGATGACAGTGACCGTCCCCCATTGGCGCTATGATGATATTTCCATTCCTGAAGATTTAATTGAAGAAATTGCCAGAATTTACGGTTATCACCGCTTGCCAACAAATCTGCCGCCAATGGCCGTAGTTTCTCAAAATAAAATAGATTTCCCTAAATGGGAAGCTAAAATCAAAACCGCTCTTAAATTTTGGGGTTTTACGGAAACCGTTAATTACTCCATGGTCAGCGAATCAATTTTAAAAAATGTCGAGATTAAACCTGAGGAATGTTTAAGAATTGCCAATCCCTTGTCCGATGAATGGGTTTTCCTCCGACCCTCTTTGGTTCCTTCTTTATTACAAGTTGCCAGTCTTAACAAAAAAGAAAATCTCAAAATCTTTGAGTTAGCTAATGTCTACTTATTTCAAAGTGAAAACCAATTGCCAGAAGAAAATTTAATGCTGACGGGGTTAGTCAGCGGGGAAAGTTTTGCCAAAGTAAAAGGGGTGGTCGAATCACTTCTGGAAGAATTGGGAATTAAAGAGATTGAAATTAAACCTTATCAACTCCAGAAAACCTTTTACGGCAAGATTTTTCATCCGAGTCGTCGGGCCGAAATTATTTTTAAAAACAATAGCCTGGGAATTTTTGGACAACTAAAAAAAGAAAAGATCTTTGTTTTTGACTTGGATTTTACTCAAATAGTTAAAGACACCAATGAGATAAAAAAATACCAAGCAATTCCTAAGTATCCACCGATTATCGAGGATTTATCCTTTGTTATCCCCGAGAAAACCTATGTCGGGGAAATTATGAAGGCCATCAAAACCACCAGTTTAATCATTCAAAGGGTGGAATTAATCGATTCTTTTGAAGACAGCCGGACTTTTAGAGTTACTTACCAGGACACAAAGAAAACTTTAACGGATGAAGAAGTGGAAAAAATACGAAAGTCAATTATTGATAATTTAAAAAATAAATTGAGGCTGAAATTAAAAGGTAAAGGAGAAAATTGAAAGCTATCTCTTTTTTTGTGCCAGCCCTTGTCTTACACCACCGATTACTTTATCGAGTGTGGTTTTTCCGGCTCCATCTACATTAAATAAAACTTCTAAATCCCCTTTGTAAACCTTGTTAAGAAGAAAAAACCATCGGTAAATTCCCAGTGTTTTATAAGTTCTCTCGTTTTGATCTGTAGTTTTCTCTTTTTCGTTAAAACGACTCCTAAAAAAATCAATAATATTAAGTTCTTCTTTTCTCTTTTCTGGAGCTATCTTTTCGTATTTGGCGATTTCGTCTATCATTTTATCATCTGAGTAGGCAAATATTTCCTCAAGGGCTTTTTTTTCTTTAGGATAGATTTCCGTGATACCTTCTAGAACACCCTTAAGATAATCATCAATTCTCTTTCTAATATGATCTGGACGATTTTTATCATCTTTCCAAATCTTTTCTCCCTCTTCTCGATCGACGGCTTTTTTACGTCTCACCTCTTTCCTTTTAGACCTTGAGGATTGTTTAATTTCTACACGATAGAGATCAAATTTTTTGTCAAGTTTTCTATTTATGTAATCTCTCTGAATCTGTTCTGCTTCTTCAATCCGGTCTTTCTGCACCATTCTCCCAATCTGTTTTTTAATCAACTTAGGAAAGCCTTTAATTTCTATCTTTCGATTAATCGAATCAAATTCTTTACTCATTTGGATTACTATTATTATATCACCGAAGTCAAAAAGATTAAGGGGAGGGGTTAGGAGTGGGTGAGGGGGTTGGTTGCCAATCCCAGGGGACTTGAACGCCGATTTCGACTTCTCTTTCACCCTGATTATCCTGGCTGTCAAAAGCTTTAACTTTGATTTTGTAAACGCCGTCGTCAAGATGGAAAACTTTTTCAAACTTTTTGCTGTTTTCAATTGTTTCTTTAAGTTCATTATTAATTAAGATTTCGATTTTTTTAATATCATTGGTGGCCACGATTTTACCAGCTACCTTAACGTCATTACTATCGATTTGGGTGCGATTGGCCGGCTCATTAATGCTGACTTCTATTTCTGTAGTTGAACCGCAGTATTCCTTGGGCGGATGGTAGCGTGAATCACCTTGTCCAGCCAACCACTCGTCAATTCCTTGTTGCCAACGATTAATTCCGTCTGAAGAAATAGGGTCATCTTCCTGAAAAACAAAATATTCCTTTTCTTCATATTCGCCTCTGGCAATTTGGGCGACTGTTGCCAGTTTATCCTGACCGCGGCAAAGTTTTAATTTGGCGTGGATGGGATCGTCACCGGTTGGTTCGGTGCCTTTAATAAAATATTCAATCCGTGAAGGATAGCCGTCATGGACCCGATAACCGGAGACCTGATCGACCTCGGCAGTAACAATACCTTCAGGAACATTAAAACTGAGATTGCTTTTATCCGCTAAGGCCGCTTGGATAATCCGGCGCCAAATCGGTGTCGCTCCGGAAATACCGGAGGCAACTTCTTTCATCTGGCTGTTATCATTGTTCCCCACCCAAACGCCGGCCACAACCTGCGGCGTCCAACCGATGGTCCAGTTATCTCTTTTATCATTGGTTGTTCCGGTTTTAACGGCCACGGTACGTCCTGGAACATTTAAGGCACTTCTTTCACCAAAGGTAATCAGACGGGCATTATTATCGGAAAGGATATGGGAAATAAGAAAAGCCTGAGGTTCGGTAATGACTCTTCTGCCTTGAGTGTTTTTTTGCTCAAATAAAACCTTATCATCTTTATCAGTAACTTTTAAAATTGATATCGGCTCAACCTTTAAACCCCCATTGGCAAAAGCGGCATAAGCCTCAACCAATTCCAGCAACCTGACTTCGCCACCACCTAGAGTGACTGACAAACCAAAACGCTTCAAGTTGTCAGTTGTTGGTTCTAAAGTTGACAAACCAAGTTCATAACCGGTCTGTAACATCTCTTTCAGACCGACTTGGGCCAACATTTTTACAGCGGGGACATTGATAGAGTTGCCTAAGGCAAAACGCATCTGAAGGGGGCCGTGGAACTGGCCGTCATAATTAACCGGCTTGTAATCCGGCTGGCCACCTCCAATCGGAAAGGTTGTCGGCGTATCCATTAAAAGAGTGGCAGCGGTGTAACCTTTTTTCAAAGCCGTTAAATAAGTCACCGGCTTAATGGCGGAACCAGGCTGTCTTAAAGAAAGGGTGACGTTAACCTTGCCGTCATAATTCGGATCATTATAATTTTTGGAACCGACCATGGCCAAAATTTCACCGTTGTTGGGATCCATAACTAAAGCCGCGCCGTTGGTAATATGAACCGCTTCCACTTTGGCAATCTCTTCAGTGACGGCTTTTTGGGCCTCTTCCTGAATATCTAAATCCAGTGTGGTGTAAACCCGTAAACCACCTCCTTCAACAACCTGCTGGCCGTAGCGTTCCTCTAATTGTTTCTTCACATACATGACAAAATGAGGAGCTTTAAAATTTGAACCTTCGGTGGCAAATTCTATCTTGTCCAGTTGTTTAAGCGCCTCTTTCTCTTGTTCGCGGCTAATATAGCCGTCCTCTCGCATTCTTCTTAAAACCTGTTCTGTTCTAACCACGTAGGCCTGGGAACTGTCGCTAAAAGGCGAGTAAACACTTGGCCGTTGCGGCAATCCAGCCAAAACAGCTGATTCGATTAAATTTAACTCACTAACATTTTTATTAAAATAAGTTTCCGCAGCCTCAGCCGCCCCCCAAGCCGTGCCGCCATAAGGGGCTTCATTAAGATACATCTGTAAAATCTGGTCTTTAGAGTATTTTTTCTCAATCTGAACCGCTAAAATAAACTCTTTCAACTTTCTGGGAATGGTTCTTTGAGAAGTTAAAAGAACATTTTTAACCAATTGCTGAGTTAAAGTCGAACCGCCTTGAAGCCGGCGGTGAACAACGATATTATAAAGAGCTCGAAACATTCCCGTGGGGTCAAAACCACCGTGTTGGTAGAAATTTTTATCTTCAATGGCAATGGTGGCGTTGCGCAGATGCTGGGGGACGTCTTTAAGTTCAACCGGTGTTCTTTTCTGGTTGGAAAAAATATCATATAAAAGTTCTCCATTCCGGTCATAAATCTTGGTGGAAAAACCTTCCCGGCGGATAATTTTGTCTGGCTGAGGTAAATCTTTAACGTAGAAAGCAAACAAGCCAGTCATCAGAAAACCCAAAGCAATCAAGCCAATAAAACAAAAAAGGGCTAATCTGGCGAAAAATTTGCTCTTAATAATCTTCCGGTGATGGGGCAAGTGGAGACGGCGGCGAGAATGAGAATTTCTCTGCTGCCAAATCTCCTGCCAACGACTCATTCTTGAATTATAGCATAGAAGAATTTATAATTTAAAGTTAAATCACTGGATAGAATTATGAAAAATATTTCAGTAGGAATTATTGGTAAAGGAAATGTTGGCTCAGAACTTTATAAAAGAGTTCTTTCTAAAAAATGGACTATTGAATGGACCATGGGGACTAAAGGATTTTTTAAAGGTTTATCTAATAATAAAATTGGAAACATTAAAGATTATCCTTTACGAATTAAAGGATTGGATCTAGTTTTCTTAACAATCCCCACGCTAGATGATGGTAAGACTGCTTTTAATTATATTAAAACCTCACTAAATGCAAATGTTCCCATTGTAACCTGCGAGAAAGGAGCTTTATCTAACTATTACTCAAGACTTGAAGGGGCAATTAAAAATGGGAAAATAGGCTATAGCGCTACTGTTGGTGGCGGATCAAGATTATTAAGATACCTAAGGGAAAGAATGAACCCACAAGTAGAGGAAATCCACGCCGTTGTAAACGGAACGCTAAACTATATTTTTGAAGGATTATCTCAGGGTAGAAGTTTGGGAGAAGTTGTGGAAGAAACAAAAAAATTAGGATATACCGAACCGATGGCAGAAAATCCCCTAGAGATTATTAATCAAGAAGCAGTCGGTGATGTTCCTATGAAAACATCTATCTTGTTTAATTCCTGCAACCTTATTTCTAAAAGGATGGTTGCAAGAGATATTCAAGTCCAAAAAATTGAAATGAACAAATTAAAAAAACTTGAAAGAGAAGCTTCCAGTAGAAGATATATCGTCTCTATCACTAAAGATTCGAACAATGAGGAAGATGTTATTTGGGGCTTTAAATATCGACTTAAAAATTGGTACATTTCGGCAGGATTTAAACATATAGAGAACAACCCTTTATTTAGGGAATTAATTCCTAGTGGAGTGAATAACGCTGTTTTGATTTCAGAGGGCAAATTTGGAAGGGATGGAAGTTATGTTTTAACTGGCCCTGGGGCTGGCGTTGCTCCTACTTCTCTTTCTATGTTAATTGATGCTGAACGAATCCTATTGTGATTAAAGGAGTTAATAAACAACGGTATTATTGAATAATAGCATAGAAAATTTTACAATTGAATTATGGATAAAATTGAAGAAGTCTTGACCAGGGGAGTGGAGAAAATTTATCCTTCTAAAGAAGGTCTGGAAAAAGTTTTACGTTCAGGGAAAAAACTTAGAATTTATAACGGCATCGATCCAACGGGTAAGTTACATCTGGGACATATGGTCGTCTTAAGAAAATTGCGTCAACTTCAAGATTTGGATCAAGAAATTATTGTTTTGATGGGTGATTTCACCGCACAAATTGGAGACCCCACCGATAAATTGGCAACTCGTAAACAATTAACCAAAGCAGAGGTAGAAAGAAACTCGGCCAATTATAAAGAATTAATTGGGAAAATTTTAGATTTAAAAAGGGCCAATGTCCGTTTTTTACACAATGAGGAATGGACCAACAAGCTAAAGCCTGTAGACATGCTTCAAATTGCTTCTCAATTTACTGTCTCTCAGTTGCTCGAAAGAGATATGTTTCAAAAAAGAATTGAAGAAGGAAAAGAAATTTATGTTCACGAATTTTTATATCCTATTTTCCAGGCTTATGACTCAGTAACCATGAATGTTGATATGGAGATTGGGGGTAATGACCAAACCTTTAATATGTTAGCCGGTAGAACACTAATGAAAAAAATGATAAATAAAGAAAAATTTGTTTTGACCACACAGCTTTTAACTGAACCAGGAAAAGAAAAAATGGGTAAAACAGAAGGCAATCTTATCGCCTTAGATGAAAAACCAAGTGAAATGTTTGGTAAAATTATGTCTTGGCCAGATGAAATGATCCAACCAGGCTTCATACTTTTAACCGATATCCCCATGGAAAAAGTGGAAACGGAACAGCTTAACCCAATAGAAAAAAAGAAATGGCTGGCACGAGAAATTGTTACCAATTTACATTCAGAAAAAGACGCAAAAAATGCGGAAAAAGAATTTGAGCAAGTTTTTCAAAAAGGCCAGCTACCAGAAGAAAACATCACAGTTTATTCAATTAAACCAACTAAAAAACAAGATATTATTGAGATTTTAACGACAAGTGGTTTAGTTAAATCAAATAGTGAGGCAAAAAGATTAATTAATCAGGGTGGTGTTGATATTGATGGCTTTACCCTTAAGGAATTTTCAACTGATAAAGTTAAAGACGGAACTGTTATTCGCGCCGGCAAGAAAAAATTTGTAAAAATTAAAATAAAATGATTCTTTCTAAAAAACAGAAAAAACTTTGGATTATTTTAGTCGCGGTCGCTTCTTTGGCTTT
>Ga0210015_1001490_pt1 | contig 23104 bp, 14 predicted proteins | sample CryGeymeta201522_FD_185471 | JGI IMG/M metagenome (GOLD analysis project Ga0210015, IMG submission 185471) | Groundwater microbial communities from Crystal Geyser aquifers in Utah, USA - Crystal Geyser metaG 2015-22 (SPAdes) (version 2) | ecosystem: Environmental > Aquatic > Deep subsurface >... | reverse complement strand
CTCAAACATATCAAACCAAACAAGCTAAAAACGAACAAAAAAAACCACTTAGGAAATCCATTTCAGTTAGATTTTCTAATTACCCAATCGGTCGAGTTGGGTTAGATAGTTTGGCTACTTGACACGGCGTCTGAAATTTAAAAAAGCAGATACCTCAAGCGCAAGGGGGTAACGCAAAGGCATCTGCTAATTATAATTTTAGCAAAATAATGGGTTTTAGTCAAGCGTGTGATAATCGATTTTATGACGCAAACAGACCTCGTGGTTCGATATTTTGATGACAGATCCGCCATGTTTTTTTTCAAATCTCAATCGCCAGATTTGAATCAATTTGCAAAAATTTTCCCATACATCTGGCTGGCTGGGCTGGTCGGGCGTTCCTTGAAACAAAACAATATGCTTTACGCGATTTTTTTGTGGCGCGTTAAAATCCGCCCACCAATTAAGGCAGATTTTTCCAGACCGATTGTAGCGATCTGGCAACTCGCCAGCTAATTTTAATTTGAGCATAATCAAAAACCGCGCGCTCCAAATTCGCTTGGACGCCACTTGAATAAAAAAATCAATATCAGATTTTGCATTGGCTTTGCCAGTTGCCATTGACCCGGTCAACGCCACCATCGCCACATTAAAATTCTGGCTGATAATTTTCGCCCACTTTTTGGCTTTGCGCATTCTCTGATTGAATAATTTTGAATTTTGCATTTTTGATTATTTATAATATAATCAAAGCATAATGGAAACAAAAAAACAACGAGTCTTTTCCGGCATTCGCCCAACTGGCGGTTTGCATATTGGCAATTACCTTGGCTCCATTAAACAATGGGTTGACTTGCAGGATCAGAGCAATGATTGCGTTTTTGCCGTGGTTGATTACCACGCGCTAACAACTCATCAGGAAAATTTAGGAAAAAATTCAATAAACCTCGCTAAATGGGTCATCGCCTCTGGTGTTGATCCGCAAAAATCACCGATTATTTTGCAGTCCCAAATTTCCGAGCACACTGAGCTAGCTTGGATTTTTACCTGTCTTGAACCACTGGGCGAGCTTTATCGTATGACGCAATTTAAAGAAAAAAAAACCGGCATAAAAGAAGGGGCGGTTAAAACCGGATTGCTCGCCTATCCGCTTTTGATGGCGGCTGACATTTTACTTTATCAAACCGAAATTGTACCGGTGGGCGAAGATCAAAAACAACATATTGAACTAGCGCGCAATATTGCCCAAAAATTTAATCGCAAATTTGGTAAGGTTTTCACCGAGCCAAAAGTAAGATTATCTGAGGCACCCAAAGTGATGTCGCTGAAAAATCCTAAAAAGAAAATGTCAAAAACTGACACGAACGGCATCGCTTTGCTAGATAGCGCGGAGCAAATCAAAGCAAAAATTATGTTAGCGGTGACTGATTCTGCTCCTGGAAATGAAATGAGCCAAGGGATAAAAAATTTATTTGCCTTGATAAAAATTTTCGCGCCAGAATTATTAGCAAATTTTGAAAAAGAATACGAAAACAAAACCATTAAATATATTGACCTAAAAACCGAATTAACTCTGGCGATTGGAAAACATCTCCAACCAATTCAAGCCAAATATAGTCAAATCTCTGCTGGCGAAATTCTAAATGTCTTCCGCGCCTCGCGCGAAAAAATTCTCCCCCTCGCCCAAAAAACCTTATCCGAAGTCAAAAAAGCGATTGGGATATTGTAATCTATGTTTGTTAAAAAATTATATGACAGCATACGAAGATTTTAAAACACGATTTAATTTGCTAGCCAGGAAGCATAAACATTTGGTAGTGAACACGCTTTCAAATATTTTTACTATGCGTTTGATAGGCAATAAAACACATGGCGATTTAGCGGAAATTGGTATGGCTGAATTTATTAACCAATTTATGTATGACTATAAAAGCATTCATGTAGGCAAAGTGAAATTCAGAGCCAAAGAACACGAGAAAGATATTATGATTATAAACGAAATTACAAAAACAAAATTTCCAGTAAGCCTAAAAGCGTATGGCGACGGTCCTCTCCAACTTTCCACGGACAGCAATCAAAAAATGTTTCCATTTCTAAAATCGCAAGGGAAAAATATCGCCAGGGGGAAACATATTGAACGCATTTTTAAATCCAATAATTTTGGGGACTTTAACACTATTAATATTATGCCACTAATCTACGACGAAGAAAAACAAAGGTGTAATATCATGATCTTTAATCATCAAAAAGCCATGAATAAAACTCACCGAATTATCTTTGTTGATAAAAACAAAAAATTTGACCGTTTGGCAAAAAAAATAATAGAGGGCAAAGGAAGGAAGCATCCGATATTTATGTTTATTGATGCTGGTGGCAATTATATTTGTGAGGTGAGATATGGTGGCGCCCAAGCAAATGCTCTGCAACGAGGCCTATGGACACATACTAAAAACGCTGTTTCCTACTTTGACTCCTTAACTAATAGGTGGATAGACTATTCCCACAATCATACTCTCGTCAAATTATTCAGCCTAGCGTTAAATAGTTCCGAGCGAGGGCATAAATTAGCCAATAGCATACTGCAAAAAGATATTGACCATTTGAAAACATTATGATCGTTAAACATTTTAATATTTTCAATCAGCCAATTTTCATTACACCAAAAACAGAGGGTATAAAATATGCTGGTTCAAAGCTAAAAATTTTACCACACATAGACTACCTAAACAATTTAAAAGGATATGATGGCTGGTACACCAAGCATTATGGAGCAGAAATAACTGGCACCAAACAGCCATTCCAAGCAAAAAATACGCGGAAACTTGATGCTATGCGCGATGAAATTGAAAAATTAAATTTAGAGTGGGAAGACAAATGCGTAATTTTAACTAGCTTAATCTACGCGCTTGACTCGGTTGATAGCACTCTCGGACATTATGTGTCATATCTGTCAAAATGGTCTCCTCGTTCTTATAACGATATTTTTTTAAAATTGCCTAATCGTTTCCCGCATTATGGCGGACATAAAATTGTTCGTGGCGATATTTTTAAAACCATAGCGAAAGACAAATTTGATTTTGTTTATTTTGATCCGCCCTATGGCTCAAATAATGTGAAAATGCCACCGAGTCGGGTGCGATATGCTTCGTATTATCATATCTGGACGACAATTATTAAACATGATAAACCAAAAGTTTTTGGTAAAGTTAATCGCCGGGAGGATAGTCGAGACCTAAGTTCGGCTTCTGTTTTTGAAGAATTCAGAAAAAACAAAAGCGGTGAATTTATCGCAATGAAAGCTCTGCGAAAGCTAATCCAGCAAACTAATGCTCATTATATTTTATTATCATATAGTTCTGGCGGGAGAGCCACAAAACAGGAGTTAAGCGATATCGTCAATAAATCAGGAAAATTGCTCAAAATTATTGAGATTGATTATAAAAAAAATGTGATGTCAAATATGCGCTGGACAAATGACTGGGCAAATAGCAATGAAAAAAATATTGAATACTTATTTTTGATGGAAAAGTAGCTATTAAGAGCCCGCCCCAAACCATCATTTAGACTGCAAATTCCAAAATTCTACTGCAATTTATTTTTAACTCCTCTGCTTATCATTCCTGATAGGCATCGTCGTTAAAAAATAAATTTCGTTATGAATTTTGAAACTCTCGTTTCCAAAGCATATTTTAGGGCGGGCTCTATTGAAAATCTTTATTCCAACATCCAAATTCTAACCCCTAATATCTTTGAGCAGTTCTCTGGTTTTCTCTTCAACTAGTTTTTTATCGCCTCGGGACTCGACATTCAAGCGAATCAGGGGCTCGGTGTTGGAAGCCCGCAAATTAAAACGCCATTTTGGGTACTCAACTGACAAACCGTCCACAAAAGTCTGCTTACCATCTCGGTATTTTTCTTTAACCCGCTCAAGAACCATATTGATGTCTTTTACCTCTGAATTTATCTCGCCAGAAATCGGAAATTTTTCAAATAATGGCTCGTAAATTTCGCTCATTTTTTTGCCGGTACGCGACAACATCTCAAGCATCAGTAACAAAGGAATTATACCATTATCACGGTTGTCGTTTTCAGGAAAATAGCAATGCCCACTCATCTCCCCGCAAAAAATTGCTTTATACTTTATCATCTCTCCCGGAATACGCGTCATACCCGGCTTGATTTGGATGACTTTGCCACCAGCTTTTTCTATCAAATCATAACTATTCCACACCACGCGCGGATCGATTAAAACCGCGCGACCGGGTTTATTTTTCAATAATTCTTGCCCCAACACGCCGACCGTATAATAACCGTCAATAAAATTTCCTTTTTCATCAACAAAAAACACCCGATCACCGTCCGCGTCCCAGCTCACCCCTAAATCCGCTTTTTCTTGTTTCACCAAAGCGCAAATTTCGTTTCTATTCTCCGGCAGTAACGGATTAGGATGCCCTTGCGGAAACGAACCGTCCGGCTCGCCGTAAATCATTTTCAAATTTATCGGTATTTTTTTTGCCTTGATAATCGCTTGCAAAACTTTACCCTGCATACCACAATTTGGATTAGCCACAATTTTAAAAGGTTTAATTTTTTTTATATCAACAAACTCCGCGACAAAATTGATAAATTCTGGCAAAACATCGGCTTTTTCAACCTTGCCCTTATTGTCTGATTTAACCCTAACGCTTTTTAAGGCAAACTCCTTAATCTCGTTTATTCCCGAGTCGCTTGAAATTGGCGTTGAACCATGAGTCATATTAAGTCCATTGTCCTGCCTAGGATTATGCGAAGCTGAAACTGTTATCCCGCCATCAACCCCCAAATGCGACACCGCGAAATAAAACATATCGGTTGAAACAACCCCAATATCAACTATATCCACCCCACTGTCCACAAAACTTTGAATCACCGCTTTTTGTAGCGACGGACCAGACTCGCGCGCATCTCGACTGGAAACCACTTTTTTGGGTTTAACAAATTTAATATAACCTTGCACTAGATCGTAAACGATTTTTTCATTGACCATTTGAGGGTATGATCCACGCACATCATAAGCCCGCACAACTGTGTCCAAAATTTCTTTTTTTGCTAATTTTACAATTTTCATTTAATTTTAGGTTTTAAATTTTTGATTTTAATTTATTGTATGATAATTGACATTTTTTTACAACATAATTATGATCAAAGAAAACTATGGCTAAATTTATTTTTGTCACCGGCGGGATCGTATCAGGTATTGGCAAAGGTATCACAACTGGATCAATCGGCGCTCTATTTAAAGCGCGAGGTAAAAAAATCGCGATTCTAAAAATCGACCCCTATCTAAACACGGACGCTGGCACAATGAACCCATTCCAGCATGGCGAAGTTTTTGTGTTGGACGATGGCGCGGAAACCGACCTTGACCTCGGGCATTATGAACGGCTGGCTGACATTAGCTTAGCCAGAGAGTCAAATATAACTTCCGGACAAATCTACGGTCGGGTGCTAGAAAAAGAACGACAAGGTGAATTTTTAGGTCAAACTATCCAGCAAATCCCGCACATTACCAATGAAATAAAAAACCATTTGGTAAATTTGGCTAAAAATTCTAAAGCGGATTTATTAATAACCGAAATCGGGGGCACAGTCGGTGATATTGAAGCGGAAATTTTTCTTGAAGCGATTCGTCAATTCAGCCAAGAGCACCTGGGCGACTGCGCTTTTATCCATATGGCAAAAATTGACTATATCTACCCGTCAGGCGAGGAAAAAACCAAACCCACCCAGCAATCAGTGCATACTTTACTTTCCCGCGGTATTAACCCCGACATTTTAGTGGTCAGATGCAAGACTCTATTTTCTGAAGCAAACCGCCAAAAAATTGCTCTTTTTTGCAATGTTAAAATTGAAAACATTATTCCAGCGCCCAACTCTCGTTCGCTTTACTCTATTCCTCTGGCGCTTGAAAAAAATGGACTAGGCGTAGCAATCTGCCAAAAATTAAATATAAAAAAGGGGCGTCCTAATCTGGCTAAATGGAAAAAACTCGACCAGCTAATCGCTAAAAAACTGCCGATTAAAAAAATTGGATTAGTCGGAAAATATCTGGACCACCCCGACGCTTATATTTCAGTTATTGAGGCATTAAAACACAGCGCGCTAGCTAATCAAGTTTCGCTTGAAATTGTTGCCTGTGATTCAGAATGTATTGATCTAGATCTAATAAAAACAATGGACGGAATTTTGGTGCCGGGCGGGTTTGGTATTCGTGGGATTGAAGGGAAAATCAAAGCTATTCAATACGCTCGCGAAAATAATATACCATTTCTCGGGCTCTGCTTAGGGCTTCAATGCGCTACGATTGAATTCGCGCGCCATAAATGCAATTTAAAAAATGCTAACTCCACTGAATTCAACGCAAAAACAGCTTACCCAGTGATTGACTTTTTGCCTGAACAAGTAAAAATCAAGCAAAAAGGCGGAACTATGCGCCTTGGCAAATATCCAGCTAAAATCGCAAAACATACTCAAGTTTTCCAGCTTTACCAACAAACTACTATTTTTGAAAGACATCGCCACCGCTTTGAAGTCAACCCCAAATATCATCAAATACTAAAAAAGAATGGTTTGATTTTTTCGGGAATGTCGCCAGACAAAAAACTGGTTGAATTCATCGAGCTTAAAAACCATCCGTTCTTTATTGCCACCCAAGCCCACCCAGAGTTCAAATCCCGTCCGCATTCTCCGGCGCCTCTTTTTTATGGATTTATTAAAGCAATAAAATAGTGTTAGAACTTTAATTTAACCAATTTAGAAATTTCAATAATCATAAACCCCGCAACACAAGCGCCGATAATTACGCCAAAGTCCCACAATGAAAGCTCGACTGTGCCGAAAAATTCCCTCACCCCAGGCGCGATAGTCATAAACTGCAAGACCACGGAAAAAATAACCGCGATATTTAATTTAACGTTATTAAAAATGTTCTCTTTCCAAAACGGCTTGGCTGAACGAACCGAAAAAACAACCATTAGCTGAAAAAATACTGAAATAAAAAAGACGAATGTTCTGGCAGTATCAATTCCGTTTGATAATTTCTCAATAAAGATAATCAGCTGAATTCCAAACGATACCATAGCAATAAATGCCGCGCGCCTGATGACCGGAGGAGGCAAAAAGCCAGCATCTTTTTTGTCAATATCAGTGTTAAGATTTTCCTTTGGATCCTCAAAAGATAGCGCCAAAGCGACAAAAGTGTCAATAACCATATTGATCCACAAGATTTGCACAGCTAAAAATGGCGCTGGCAATCCGCCGGACAAAAATAAACCTGCAGTAAAAACCGCTGCCACTAAAAATAATTCGTCAAAATTACTCGCTAAAAAGAAAGTGATAGATTTTTTTATGTTAGCCAAGATATTGCGACCATACCCCACTGATTTGACTATGGTGGCAAAAGAATCGTCCAGTAGAATCAGATCAGCCACTTCTTTGGCAACATCTGTTCCTCGCCTGCCCATCGCAATGCCAACTTCGGCTTGGCGAAGAGCTGGAGCGTCATTCACGCCATCGCCTGTTACCGCCACCACCTTTCCTCTTTCTTGCAACGCTTGAATAATTTGCAATTTTTGCTCGGGCGTAATGCGGGCGAAAAGTTTAACCACCTCAACTTTATTTTCCAGCCCTCTCTGAGACATTTTCTGGATTTGTGAACCAACTAAAATCTCGTGATCTTCAATGGCGATGCCTAACTGATTTGCCACTGTTCGCGCGGTATGCGAATAATCGCCAGTAATTATTTTAATTTGCACCCCGCTTTGCCCAACTTGTTGGAACGCTTCCTTTACACCCTCGCGAACAGGATCAATCATCGTCACAAACCCTTGAAAAATCAAATCATTTATATCTTGATGGCGCAAGAGTTTTAATTGGGTTTTCTTTTTTGCCATTGCCAATAGCCGATACCCTTGATTTCCAAGTTGAGTAGCGTAATTTATAACTTTTTGCTTAACTTTCAGGTCTAAATTACTTTTTTCCAATAAAAGCTCAAAAGCGCCGGTCACAAAAATCTCCTGCTTGTCAGTTAAAACAGCGCGATATTTATAGCTTGGATCAAACATAATTTCGTCTGCCCGAATATTTTGTTCTCTAATTTTTTGGAAATTTATATTTGCCTTAAGCCCAGCAACCAGCACTGCTGCTTCGATTGGGTCGCCAGTAATAGTAAATTCTGTGGGACTTTTTGGCTGGGACAATAAACTAGCATCATTACCAACGCACCCGGTATTTATCAAGTCATAAAACAAAGGGTCGCTTATCATACGTGGTTTTTGCTTAATATCATAACCCGCGCCCGGAAAATCTAGATAAAATAGCTTTTCTCCATTTAGCCAAACCGCTTTATTGACTGTCATCTCGTTTTTTGTCAAAGTACCAGTTTTATCAGTGGCAATCACATCAATATCACCCAATGTTTCCACCACTGATAATCTTTTTACAATGCTTTTTGATTGCGCCATTTTTGAAACTCCAACCGCCAAGGTTAGCACGATAATAGTGGGCAAACTTTCTGGCACGGCTGAAACCAAAAGCGCGATAACAAAAGTTAATAATTCTCCAACCGGCATATCGTGGCGGATGAAACCTAAAATAAAAATCATCACGCCAATAATACTAACGATGACTAACAATAGCTTGGCTAACTGATTCATTTTCTTTTCAAGTGGGGTCTGCACTGCGCGACTGGTTTCAACAAGATTGGCAATTTTACCAAATTCTGTACTGTTTGATACAGCTACCACCACACCCTGACCCTTGCCGATTAAAACATTGGTGGTGGCAAATGCCATATTGGTTTGGTCAGCCACTAATCGCGGACTAATCATCTGCTCGATATTTTTAATGGCTGGAACTGATTCGCCAGTTAACACTGATTCGTCAATCTGTAGCCCAGAATTGGCAATTAAGCGAATATCAGCCGGCACTTTGTCTCCAGCTTGAATTAGAATAACATCTCCTATGACTAATTCTTCAATCGAAATTTTAACCAATTGCCTATCTCTAAAACAATAAATATAACTGGTAAAACTTTTTTCTAGCTTTTCTTTGGCTTTCTCGACTTTATACTCCTCTAAAAAACCCACCATAATGTTAGCTACAATTACCATAATTAAAATCGCCAGCTGTTGGTACTCTCTCAAAGAAAAAGACACGATAGAGGCAAAAAATAGTAAAATAAAAAAAATATTTTTAAACTGCCGAATAAAAATTTTAACATTAGGATGAGTATCTTTATGCCTCAAAACATTGCGACCGTATTGCGTGAGTCGCCTTTTGGCTTCGAGCGAGGTAATGCCTTGTCTTGTGGTTCTCAACGCTCCTAAAACTTGCTCTGCGCTTTGCAGATAAAAATCCATTCCCCTCCCAGTGGAGATTATTCACTTAGCGAAGCAGCACTTGCATTCTCGGTGTTATCGGGCAATTTGCCCACCAAAAATCGCGCTGGCCAAGCTTTGTATTTTGATTTAAATGTTTGATTATTTATTTCCTTCCCATCTTTATCAAAAACTTTATAATACACCACCGAAGACGCGCCTTTGTGAGCTTTTTCAATTTGCTTGGTTTCGCCAGACGTTAATGTGTCGGTTACAGTGTAAATCGGATTAGGAGGATCAATATATCCCGAAGTAAATGGACCCTCAAGTTTGGCAACGCGCCCATCCTTGGTGCCATACAACTCAAAAGTTAAATTATTTTCCTCCACATAACCTTGAACTAAAATATATCCCGGGGTATTGTTTTTAAACTTTAAATCTGGTTTGGGCAAATACACTGTGGCGTCAAGCCCAACCGGTGGCTCATAATACGACACCCGATACGAATGGTTTTGCCTTTCAATAATAGGAAGTCCAGCTTCAAGCGCGGCGCGAAATAAAGTGGTTGAAACTTGGCACAGCCCACCGCCATATTCGGGGACAGTCCGATTTTCTTTGATCACTAATTCTGGCAAATATCCACTTTTATCGTTCACTTCACCTAGCCGCGTCACTACTGAAAATTCCGTATTTGGCTCAATTAAAAAACCAGAAAGTTGCGCTGCCCCATTTTTGATATTGTGAATGCGATTAGCTGGACTCTTTGCAAATGAAGTAGTTGATTTTCCAATAATCTCATTGAGTCCGAGTTGGTTAATCTTGGCATCTGATATTTCTGGCTCAACTTCTGCTACCGGCAATTCGATGGTTTGGGTTTTGGCGTTGAGCAAAGCGTCTTCTATCATCGATAACGCTTTTTCAGTATCTAATTTTTTTCCCTTTTGCGCCGGATTGAAAACCGACACCTTATTCTCTCTAAAAACTAACTTGGCATTCACTGAATCTTGGTCAATAGTGCCAGCCAAAGTTACAAGATAAGCTTTAACTTTTTCTTGATTCAGACTTACTTCCAGCACATATCCGCGATTATCAGTGCGCGCACTGGAAGCAAATAAATCCAGCCACTCGTAAATCTGCTCTTTGGAAACCTGATATTTATTTTCTTTATTAACCAGCTCAATATCATTTTTGATTAGATATTCAAGTTTATTTTTGGCGTTGGAAAGCCCTTCTCGATAAACTTTTGGAGTGATAATACCAATGGGTAATGGTATTGCTTCGCTGGAAAAAGTATTAATTTGCCGAGCGATCAGACCGCTAATTTTTTCTTTATTTAACCTTACCCCCTCTTCGGCATCTTGCTCGGTAATCGTTCCATCTTGTACAATCAGTGTCGCGTCTTTTTCGATTTTATCAATTTCCTGCGCGATACTTTCAATTTTTTTATCTAGCTCCGCCTGATTGATGGTATAAGCCACTGCCACATTGCTCGGCTTAACTAACAGGGTAAACTGCTCGATAAAACTCTGGATAATTGAATCGTCTCTCCCCCAATCCAGCGCCTGTGTGGCAGTTTGCGATCCGTTAACATTCAGCCCAATATCAACTTTGTCAATACTCCAACTTTTAACCCCATTGGTAAAAATAATTTTCGGACCAATGTGGCTGACATTAGTTTCAACGACTTTTTTCACTTCGTTAAAAGTCTTCCCTCCCAGATACTCATTACCCAGATAAACTCGTGGCAGAACACGGTTAGCGTAAGCATAATTGGTTATGCCAAGCAGTAGTGATCCCAAAGCGATAATAGCAATCAATGTAAACCCAATGATAGCGCAAATTTTTTTAATAATTTTTTTCATAAATTAGTTGTTAAATCAATGCTTTGCGTTTTTACTGCGCTCGTTTGGAAAATCAAACTGCTGTTTGTTTTTCACTCTACTGCTTGTAAGTAAAATTTAAAATTGGGTTTAGTGTGTAAATTTTGCAAATTATAATCAGTCGAAATCCAGGGATTATAACCCAATTTTGATACTTTAAAATGATATTTACCCGGAGAAAGCAAGAAATGGTAACGCCCTATTTTGTCTGTTACATATGTTTGGATCGGTTTTTCTTGTCCGAATTTAAACACTCTCACAATCGCCATTTTCAGTGGCGCGCCACTAATACTGTCCAGCACCTTGCCAAACGGGCGAGGCACAAGATATAAAATAATTTCAATCACCCACAAGAAAATATATAAACCAAAAATTATATATGTTGTCAACCCTGGATAAACGATCAGATTATAAACTGACATAATTGAGCCCAGCACAAGGACTGGAATTCTAATAGCGTCAAACACCTTCGCCAAAGCAAAAACAAATGCCAGCAATTTAAGCATCGCTACATTTGTTTCCAGCTCAACTGGTTTTAAATAAATTTTTTGATTGATGGGTAATTTATTTATATCAAAGATGTTAAAACTTTGGCTAACGAACTGGCGAAAACCTGTTTTTTGAGTTGAAATAAAATATTGACCGGGCTCAGAAATTAGAAACCAAAACCTGCCGGCAGGATCAGTTATGGCAGTTTTTACCACTTTACCAAATTGCTCTTTGTGTAATTCAACTAATGCTTTCCCAACTGGCTTATTGCTGTGCTCGCTCAATATCGTGCCCCATGAAGTTCTCTTCCGACGAAGCCAGCTGCCGGTAAAAAATAAATTCATTTTTGTTGGCAACAATTTGGAAAAATTGATTATTTTATCAATTAGCATAAAGCCCGCCGAATTGCTGGCGCTGAGCGCATTAGCTAAAACCATCAATATCATTGTAGGAATTGTAACAATACTGCTGGCAATTGAAAAAGGATAATTAGCTTGCCTGGCAACAATTAAAGGGTTGCGAATGGTAAAAACAATTTGCTCTGTATGCAAAATTTCGCCTGATGAATCAGCCAAATTTACCTTAATCGTGATTTGCTTATCAACAACGACAAACGGTAATAAACTCTCCCAATTCGCCAGTGTATAGATATTTTTTACCAATGGATTAGTTAAATCTGTGCTGGCTTTGTATCCAAAATCAGCTGGCGGCGTGCGATTAAAACTATTTTCCAAAGGGTTAAAAAATGGCAAATTTCGGTACTCTTTGCGGTAATTTCCATCGTCTGAAATGTCAATATCAAAATGGTCGCCCTTGACAAGGTCCTGTGAATTAACTGGTGGCTGGGTCCACACCAGCTCCAAATCGTCTCCCCGGTTATACACACTCCCATCGCTTGGGTTTAAAATATCAAAACCTCCCAAGTTGCTTAGGTCAAAAGTAAAATCAACATCACTCACCGGCACTGGACAATTGCTCGGGTTGTTATATTGGCTTAAATCGTATTCCGCCCAAAGATGATAGGTAGTTGGCGATACTCCTTGGTTAGTGTCAATGTAGCTAGTTGAATTTTTATCCAAAACCCAAACTGACCCCTGATCGCGAGACAAATAAATTGTTTTCAAAGGAAAATCGGGCACACTCCAGGCTAAATCAATACTTTTAAATTGAATATTATCCAAATACGAACCATTTACCCCCTGCGCTGTGTCGCCGACAATATTCAAAACTGGCTTCGCCAAAGTAAGGGCGGGAAGCGTGGGACATAACGGATCAATAGTTTCACTCACTGTTGCCTGCCCGCAAGTAGTTTCACTACTGGCATTTTGATACTGTGCTCGTAATTCATAATCAGCTGCGCCACCGTCAGTATCAAAAAAATAATTTGTCGCGCTATCTAAAACAGCAATTTGCGTGAAAACCTCTGACACCTTTTTATATAACAGATTTTTATAGATCTGGCTTCCTGCTGTCCAAGTAAGATAATTTTTTTCTCTGGTTGTTTTTTTAGCGGTAAAACCAGTTTGGCAAGAAGCAATTTGGCTGGTAGAAATCTGATTGCAACCGGAAGAAGTATTCCCATCTGTATCCACTGATACAATTGTATAATAATATCTGGTTGCCGGATTGATATCTTCAGCGAAACTATTTATTGCGCTACTGCCAGATGTATAGACCAGATCGCCTGTTTGCCCGCTTGCCTGTGAACGATAAATTACCACATGGCTAAAATCGCTATTTGTCGCGTTAGTCCAATTAAGTGTGGCTCTTGTGCCAGAAATTGATAATGTGGCGCCAGAAGGACAATTCGGTCGACCAGTAGGAGTGTTAGAAATTTGGCTACATAAAACCGCCTCACCAGAGCTATTGTAAGCGACAACCGTGTAATAATAGGTTGTTTCATTAGTGAGCCCGCTATCGTGGTAAATTTTTATTGAAATATCAGTAATGTTGGCAACCTCACTGCCTTGGGTTCCTGATACTACTGAACGATAAATTTTATATCCGGTGTACAAGCTGCCACTAACCGGCGCGTCCCAAGATAAATCGATTGCCTTATCTCCTGCTTGCGAGCTCAAATTAGCTGGACAGTTTGGGACTGCCACAGCTACTATAGCGGTAGCAACCGGAGTAGCAGAAACTTGATTACATCCGCTCGATTCTTCTCCTGTGCCAGAATTTTTTGCGTTAACCGTGTAATAATAAGTGGTGCCATTGGTAAGCGAAGTGTCGGTATAAGAAGCTGGATAGGACGAAATTGTGGCAGTGCCAATTTGGCTACCTGTTTCTCCACTGACTGTTGACCGATAAATCCAAAACAAACCAGTATCATTGCTGACTGGTTGCCCCCAACTCAAAACTACTTGCGCATCCCCGGCAGTGGCAGTGATACTGGTGGGGCAACTAGGCGTTGTGTCAGGCACAGCATCAGCATCAGTAATAAATGTGCCTTCGCTTGACCAATTGCTCCAAGCTAAATGATTATCTTGATATCTTACCCTCCAATAATAAGTAGTTGAAGCTGTTAGATTTGAAGCTGAAACAAGATAGGTTGTTTTGTTAGTCGTGTCTGTGCCAGAATCAACGGTCGGACTAGTATAGACGCCCGATGCGGTAGTCACTTGCCACTGAGAAGCCCGATGCGTATCCTCTGCGTCAGAATCTGAAAAAGCAGAACTAGTTAATGTAACATCGGCTACCGCGCTTGTTTGGGCTACTTTGAAAAAATTAAATCCAAAAATAGTGATAATACTTATTGCTATTATCAAAAAATAGCGCATCTGTTTTGAAAAATTATCTTTCAATTGGTATTCCAAAGTAATTTCCTCCTTATAGATTGCGTAAACAAAACGAGAACCAACTTAATTTTATTATACCAAAATTATTGCAAAGAAAGAATAGACCCGCTGTGGGTTAGCCTACTTTTTGAAGTACAAAAAAACTGGCGATGACCTACTTTCGCAACCCCTTGCGAGGTAACTATCATTGGCGCAAAACAGCTTAACTTTTATCCGCCGAAGAGGCGAAGCCGTGTTCGGAATGGGAACGGGTGTTTCCTGTTCGCTAAAATCACCAGAAGAAAATTTTTATACGCAACCAACCAAAAACTTAGATACAAAAATTTCGCTTCTTGCGATTTAATCAAAATGCCGAAATTGTCAACAAAAATCAAAGTAAGTTTTACCTTGAATTATAAAAATTCAAAGTTGTAATAAAAAATCTTCGATCGATTAGTATCAGACGGCTGAATCCCTTACGGGACTTAGACCGCTAACCTATCAACCCCATCGTCTTTGGGGGATCTCAAACAAAACCTAATCTTGGGCATGGCTTCCCGCTTATATGCTTTCAGCGGTTATCCATACAAGCATAGCTACCCAGCGATGCGCCTGATGGCACAACTGGTACACCAGAGGCTTGTTCCTCCTGGTCCTCTCGTACTAAGGAGAATTTCCCTCAAGTTTTGATCGCCCACGGCAGATTAAGACCGAACTGTCTTGCGACGTTCTGAACCCAGCTCGCGTAACGCTTTAATTGGCGAACAGCCAAACCCTTGGGAGCTGCTCCACCCCCAGGATGCGTTGAGCCGACATCGAGGTGCCAAACCGCGCCGTCTATGTGAGCTATTGGGCGCGATCAGCCTGTTATCCCCGGGGTAGCTTTTATCCGTTGAGCTCTATCTCTGTCATTCAAAGATAGAGGATCACTAAGTCCTGCTTTCGCAGCTGCTCGACTTGTAGGTCTTGCAGTCAAGCTGGCATTTGCCTTTACACTATCATCCCGATTTCCATACGGGACTAGCCAACCTTTGAGCGACTCCGTTACTCTTTAGGAGTCATCCGCCCCAGATAAACTACCTGCCAAACACTGTCTCCTCGTTTTAACGAGGGTTAGATTTGCTACGCTACAAGGGTGGTCTTTCATTGTTGAATACGTATAGCACAAGTGCTACACACACCCTCCCACCTATGACTAAACATTTAGCAAAGCAAACCAATGCCAAGCTGTAGTGAAGCTCCACGGGGTCTTTTCGTCTTGCCGCGGGTAACCGGCATCTTTACCGGCAGTGTAATTTCACCGAGCCTCTCGTTGAGACAGTTTCCAGACCGTTATGCCATTCGTGCGGGACGTAACTTACACGCCAAGGAATTTCGCTACCATAGAACGGTTCATTTATGTTAGCTTTATGTCTCCATAAAGATCGGACTATATCATATCGCCTTATTGGCGATTCTGGCGTATAGTCTCTGGGGATTTTTCATAATTTAAATTATCCTTTTCATATTTTCGTTTTCTACCTTTACCTTTGTTTAGAATTTCTCTGGGGTCAATAATCTTATTGAATCCTTCTTCACTCAGATGAATCCCTGTGTCCATTAACCTAATTATTTCCTTAAATATTGAAAAGTTTCTTTTTTGATTTGGAGATAAAAAATTAAATTTATTAAAAAATGGGATAATGATACCACTTAGCATTTTGTGATTCACTATTCGTATGCATACAATCCATCTGCTCTCCGCTTAATATACCCACATTTAAATGGTGTTTAAATAAGGCAAGAATTGCTCTGTTTTTCTGTGAAATATTAAAGCTTGGGCATATTTGCCAATGCATTGTATAATCAGGCTTTTTTCTAAGTGAAACATTAAAACTACCTTCACCATCAACAAATTCCGCAAAATACCATCCGATTCTCTCGGGAATTTTTTGAATATTATTATCCATTTTTCTCCTTTTATGAAATCTTTCCTGCTGATTGTCTCTATTTATTGGATTGTTAGGTTTAGATAATTTTCTAATCCTACCAATAACCTGACAAGAGTTTCCAGCATTTGGCCAGATTTTATAACTACTAACCGTTATTTAATAGTTACCGCTGCCGTTCACTGGGGCTTAGATTCAAAGCTCAACCGTGCGTAGCACGGTATCACTAATCCTCGTGACCTTCCAGCACTGGGCAGGCATCACCCCATATACATCCCCTTGCGGGTTAGCATGGAGCTATGTTTTTGATAAACAGTCGCCCGGAAAACGTTCGCTGCGGCCCGCCGAAGAGGCGGGCAGTCCTTATTCCGAAGTTACGGACGTTTTTTTGCCGAGTTCCTTAACGAGAGTTTGCTCGATCACCTTAGTATTCTCAACCCGTCTACCTGCGTCGGTTTGCGGTACGGATGCCATAAATTTAGCAAGATATTACTTTTCTAGTCACTCTCTCCCCATTTTATTACATAGTCATAGCAATAAAATAGCTTAAAAATGCGTCATAATATCTTAAAAATATGGCAGGGCAGGAATATCAACCTGCTGTGCATCGCTTTCGCAAGCTTAGCTCCCGCCTAACCCCCCGTCGATTATCGTTGCGGGGGAAACCTTAGACTTTTGGTGGCCCGGTTTCTCGCCGGGCTAATTCGTTACTCATGCCAACATTCGCACTTCTTTAAACTCCACCCCACTTCACAGTGAAGCTTCGCTGCTTAAAGAACGCTCCTCTACCACGCCACTGCTATGCAATGGAAATTCCAAATTTCAAGAAACAATAACCAAACAAATCCTAAATTCTAAAGTAAAAAATATTTATATGCTTCAGTCATTTTGAATTTTGGTAATTACACGACTTACGTATTATGTCGTTGCGAGCCAACAGGCGTGGCAATCTCATATAATTTTGCCAGATTACTTTGTTTCCGCCAGCTGGCGGAGCCTTGCAATGACAACGCGGAAAGATATTTACGTAAGTCGTGTAATTAGATATTTGTTTGTTATTTATATGTTGTTATTTGATGCTTCCAATGCGTAGCAATGGCATCCGCATCTTCGGTAAAGATTTTAGCCCCGTTGAATTTTCGGCGCAATCTACCTCTCTTCCCGCCAAAGGCGGGTTGAGAAAAATCGAATAGTGAGCTGTTACGCTTTCTTTAAAGGATGGCTGCTTCTAAGCCAACCTCCTATTTGTCTGTGGTAGACTACTTCCTTTCCCACTTAAATCTTATTTTGGGACCTTAGATTGCGATCTGGGCTGTTTCCCTTTTGTACCATGAAGCTTAGCCCTCACGTACTGACTGCTCCACTCTTTGAGTCCTGCTATTCGGAGTTTGACTCGTGCCAACGAATTTCTCCGCCGTACACGAACCAGTGCTCTACCTGCAGGGTTGCAGTGGAACGCTATACCTAAATATATTTCGAGGAGAACCAGCTATCTCCGGGTTCGATAGGCATTTTACCACTATCCACAATTCATCACCCAGTTTTGCAACGCTGGTGTGTTCGGCCCTCCCTACCGCCTTTCGGCGAAGTTCAGCCTGACCATGGATAGATCACCCGGTTTCGGGTCTGCCACATTTTACTAATCGCGCTATTAACACTCGGTTTCCCTACGCCTCAGCCTTAAAAAAGCTTGAGCTCGCAAAATATGACAACTCGTTGGCTCATTCTGCAAAAGGCACGCCGTGACACGCTTCGCCTAAGCAAAACGCGCTCCGACTCCTTGTCAGTGTATGGTTTCAGGTACTATTTCACTCCCCGGCTAGGGGTACTTTTCACCTTTCCCTCGCGGTACTAGTTCACTATCGGTCAAAAAACATATTTAGTCTTGGATAATGATCCACCCATCTTCCTGCCAGATTTCACGTGTCTGACAGTACTTGCCACCCCAATAAAAATCAGGGATCGGATTAACTTAAATTGAAACAATTTTCGCTTACGGGACTATCACCCGCTTTGGTTATCCTTTCCAGGTTTATTCTGCTAATAATTTCAATCGTCGTTAATACTAGACTTTTCCTCTTTCGCTCGCCGCTACTTAAGGAATCACAATGCTTCGCAATCTCAAAATTCAAATCTCAAATCTCAAAAATTGAAATTTAACATTTTGAAGTCGAGACGCGAAACACTATCCCGAAAACGGGATTATTGTTTTATTTTCCTCCGCTTACTAAGATGTTTCAGTTCAGCGGGTACCCAATCGTACTACGCACTCAAAATCAAAATTTAAAATTTTACATTGTCTACCCCGTAAAATTGCGAAGTAATTTGTTCGGGGTCACTTTGAGATTTGCCTGCCCTTTAGCGATAGCTTTCGGGAAGGTTTAAATTTTGAGATTGGGTGCGAAGCACGATCAACTGCGGTTTACGCAGTTAGGTTGCCCTATTCGGACATCTTCGGATCAAAGCTTGTTTGCCAGCTACCCGAAGCTTATCGCAGGCTACTACGTCCTTCATCGGTGTTTTTTGCCAAGGCATCCACCATACACTTTTGGTGATCTCTTATTACACTTACTTTGATTGTTGTTGACAATCAAACCGTATTGTTAAAGTACTTTTACCTCGCCTGAATAATACACAAATTGACGAGAAAAAAACCGCATTAAGCGGTTGATGACAATCTGAAAAACGAAACTCAAACTGCTATCAAGCGCTTACCCCCTTTCTGATTTTTACTTCTACTTTTCTCTCTACCATTAAATGTATTGTATCAAATTATACAATTGCTTGTCAAGTAAGAAAAAAATTACCAAGCAAACCTTCTTGCTACTGGTATAACCTTGCGAGACATACTCTATTTTGTAATACAAAAATTGCTAGCTTTATAGCCCTTAATTTCTCCCCTCCTTGTGAGGAAGCTGAATAGCAAACTATTTGCTGTGGATTTCGACTTCTTTTTTAAACTTCTCTAGAGAATCTTTAGCGAACGCTTGTCCGCCAAGACCAAAAGCTAATCCGCCAGCAATAGCAATCATTGCAACAAACCCAGTGAATAAGGTCTGTAAAAAAACAGTCGCAATGCCCATTTGAGACAGCGCTGCTAATATCGTAAAAACCAAAATCGCATATTTGGTAGCTGAAGCTGCCAAATCTGCAAAATTTAGTTGAGCGGCAGTCACCGCCCCTTTAATAACATTCGCCATAAAATGAGCGAAAATTACTCCCACAACCAAAGTAACTGCTGCGCCAACAACACTTGGTACATAGCCTAAAATATCATTGATAAAGCCGGCAATCTGTGGCATTTGCAATGTGTCAGCCGCTGCCATCACCGCTACCAGAATAACAATCCATTTTACTACTGAACCAATAACGCCCGATGTATCTTTCTTGGTATCAGCTTTTTTAATAATATCCTCTATCTTGGCTCTTTCAAATACTGTTTGCAGACCAGTTGCGCGCAAGATATTTTCCACAGCCCACTCAAGGAGCGCTGCCAGCACCCAACCTAAAATTAGAATTAAGGTTGCGCCAAAGATATTAGGAATAAAATCAACCACTCTGGTGACGATTACTTGTAAAGCATCTTGAATTGAGGTTGTCCAATTTGATAATGAATCCATAATTATTTTTCCTTTTATTATTTAAAAACAATAAATAGCTCGACCAACTACTTTTTGGAACTGTTGTTAAGTGCCATTTTTACTGCAAATTGCTACAAAAACGCGCTCAACAACAACTCCTATTTCTATTTTAAAAATCCCTGATGCTTTTGTCAAGGATGTATATTTTTGGACCCGAGAGGAATCGAACCCCCAACCTCTTCATTGCAAATGAAGCGTTCTACCATTGAACTACGAGCCCATGATAAAATATTATTTCAAATAGCCCCAATCAAGTGGGCAAAACCAAGTATAATGATAATCAAAGCCATTAGCTGGTAAACCGCAAATGTCATACCAGCGCCGAATTTATTTTCAACCCACTGACTTTTGCCAACGGTTTTAACCACCCAATAATTATACCGAAGACCGAGGTAGCCCAAAACCAAAGAAGCAATAAAAATTAAAATTCTTGTGAACATTTGGAATTATTATAGCTCAATCAGCCAAAAAATCAATCCGATAATTACAACTTGGACGACAAGAAGCGCCATGGCATTTTTTCTCAGGATTTCCTTTTTGACAAAATGAAGTGAATTGTGAAATTTGCCAATCTGTTTGCCAATTCTTGTTTGGTGAATTTTCCTTTGCCAAAATGGCACATTGTCAATCAAATCAACTGACGCGCCACCTAAAGCGCCAGCGATAAATGGAAGCGATAAACTTTGCGGGAGCAACACGATTAGTAATCCGAGTGTTGCTAATAAATCCACCGCGACAAAAGCCCATATTTTTTTGTCCCAAATATTTTCGCCACTTTCCTTGGTGACATCACTCCATATTCCCGGATCAAAATGCGGAATAGCGTCCAGCGCAAAATGAGATACTGCGCCTAATGCAAAACCAAGTGGCGCATTGCCCACCGCTTGTCCGATCGCTCCCCCGATTAAAATATGGGTAGTTAAAAGCATTGCTTCAAATTTTATCGGAAAACTGATATCTGGTTTCTATCCTCTGGACCATATTATTGCATTTTTTCCCCAAAATTGCTAGAATTATACTTAGATGCTAGATTCTTGATTTTTTAGAATATTGCGCAACTTACGCAAATATCATTCCACCCCCTTGTCATCCTCAACCGAAAGCGAAGCGCTTCGGATTGGGGATACAGCCCTGTCTGGATTCCCGTTTTCACGGGAATGACAGGCGAAGATACGGGAATAAAAAGACGAGTAGAAAATAACAACAAGCACAATTTGAGATTATAATGGGCGCGTAGCTCAGTTGGTTAGAGCACTTCACTGATAATGAAGAGGTCGATGGTCCGAGTCCATCCGCGCCCACCAGTATTAAACTTTCAGGAATTTTGCCGACCGATTCAGCCGCGCGAAGCGCGGCAGAGAACGGAAATACTGGCTCGCCGCGCACGGCGCGGCTCGCCAAGCGGAGGTTCGAGCCAAAGATTTCTTTGGCAGCAACCTTTTTCTGCAAAAGGTCATTATCCCTTGCGATTTTTACGAGGGTTGAAGCGACTTTTATCCAGTTTTGGAAGGGTTCGAGCCAATCATTCTGCTTTTGTTCAATCCGCGTCATTTTCTCGTCCAGCGACTTCTTTTCAAACAATAGCTTTGCCTTTTGTTCTCGGTAGATTTCACGCTCAATATCTTGCTCTAAATAGCCGTCTAAAAGTCGCCGGAGCTTCGTTTGTATGGCGCGGATTTGATTTTGAGATTTAACAACAAAAGTAGAAACGGATTGGGCGGATTTTTCTTTGTCAGTTTCCGCCATTTCCAAAAGTTTTTCCGCCCAATCCAAACGCAAAGAAAATTTTTGAAGCAGAGAGGAAATTTGTTTGTCTAATTCCTCTTGGCGAATACAGGGTTCGGGACATTTGATTGATTTGTTTTTCTTAGTGCAGTGGTAATAAATATAGTCGTGGACGTTTCCATTTTTTTGCTTTTTCACCCTGTATTCGCCAGTTATAGACATACCGCAACTTTCGCATTTCAGTAATCCGCAGTAGGGTTGCGGCTCATATTTTGTTTTATGGTGCGGTCGTCCTCTCTGCTTCAAAACTTCTTGGACTTTATCAAAAATTTTCTTTGCGATAATTGGCTCGTATTTTCCTTCGTGTAATTCTTTGGAGTAGCGAAATAATCCAGTGTAAAACGGATTGGAAAGGATAAAAGTCGCCCTCGTCTTGTGGATTCTCTTTCCGCCGCGGGACATAATCCCGCGTTGTGCTAAAAAGTTCGAAATGTCCTCTAACCGCGAATTACCCTCGGCATAAAGTTCAAAGGCCCCGCGAATAACTTTTGATTTCTTTCTGTCCACTACTACCGTTTTGGTGCGACTATCGTTAATGTAGCCGATTGGCGCGGGGCCGGGATATTCGCCTCGTCTCACTTTTTGGCGCAAACCACGCTTCGTGTTTTCGGAAAGAGAATCCACATAGTATTTACTTTGCCCAAAAACGATGTTCAACATAAATTTTCCTTGCGGCGTATTTTCAAACCACAGCGTTGGAAACTTCAAGCTCGCAAGTTTGCCGGTGTCCAAAAGATAGATAATACGCCCGCCGTCCACAGAATTGCGCGCCAGCCTGTCCGCGTGCCAAGACAAAATTCCGTCCGCCTCGCCTTTTTCAATACGCTTTATCATTTCGCCAAATATCGGACGGCCCGGAATTTTGGCTGATTGTTTTTCAATAAATGTCTCAATAACATTTAGCCCGTTTTGCTTGGCAAAGGCGCGCAATTCTGCGATCTGGGCTTCAATACTCAAAACCTGTTTATCCTCTACATCGGTGGACTTGCGGGCGTATAGAAAAAATTTGTTGTTCATAAATTTATGTTGTTAGTTTTTAATTGGGCAAAGTAAATACTTAAAATCGCAAGGGATTTCGAACCTGCGCTTGGCCGCGCGCGAAGCGCGCGGAAACCCCATTTTGCCGTATGAGGCGGCGCAACGCGCCGCCGAATTGGTCGGCAAAATTCCTGAAAGTTTAATACTGGTGCGTTTGTTTGACGAAATCCGAACCTTTTTTGAACGGAACTGACGGCGCGCTTCCCGCCTTCGCCAAGGCTTCGGCCGGCA
>Ga0210015_1001483_pt1 | contig 23168 bp, 20 predicted proteins | sample CryGeymeta201522_FD_185471 | JGI IMG/M metagenome (GOLD analysis project Ga0210015, IMG submission 185471) | Groundwater microbial communities from Crystal Geyser aquifers in Utah, USA - Crystal Geyser metaG 2015-22 (SPAdes) (version 2) | ecosystem: Environmental > Aquatic > Deep subsurface >... | reverse complement strand
AGGAGTTCTTTCTTTTCTTTTGATAATTTTTTTATTTCCCGTTCTCTTTTTAACGCGTCTGATACAGTTTTCACTTTTTCCACGTACACAAGAGTTACTGGTCTGCGACCCCGGGTATATTTTGTGGACGTATTCCTTGAATCATTATGTTCTTTTATCCTTTTTTCCAGATTGTTCGTTTGACCGCAGTAGAGCGAGTTGTCTTTACAGCGCAACACATAGACAAAGCACATATTATTGAGGAATGATATATAACTCTTCTTCCGCGCGGGTGACAGCTGTGTATAACCATCTTCTCCATGCCTCATCATCCATTTTTGCAAAACGTTCTTCAAAAAGAATCACCCGTTTTGCCTGGCTTCCTTGTGCCTTGTGGACGGTTAATGCATATCCAAAGTCAAATAAATCTCCCGCCATTATTCGAGATCGCTTATCGGTAAAATTTAATGCGGAATCGTTCATGAATTGATCCTTTGAAATGAGCCCCTTATAGATTCCGTCCTCTCCATCCATTTGAATCTGTGTTTTATACCACTGCGTATTTTCATCCGTTATTTTCAAAATTGTTCCGGTCATTCCGTTGAAGATATGTTTTTCATGATTATTACGTAGACAAATTACCCGATCTCCCACCTGTGGAAGGGGAGAGGTGAATCCGAGGGTAGTACGGATATGGAGATTTAATTTTTTTCTTGTCCTATTATATCCACAAAGGATAAGTGTATCGGGGGAATAATTGGCAAGTAGTTCACTCACGGTTTCTTGGGCATCACTATCCTCCTTGGAAAATTTCCGAACATAATCCCCATATATTCCTGGACGAATATATCCATTTTGGCGTGCTTGGATAGAGAGAGCGATAATAGGATTATTTTGTGCTTGTCGATGTATCTCAATAAGTTCTAACTCAGGAGATGCAATGAGATGAAATGAACCTGAAATAGGCGGAAGTTGTCCGTGATCTCCCACAACAATAATCGGGATTTTATAAGAAAGGAGATGAAGCCATATTATTTCGTCGACCATAGACGCCTCATCGATAATGATGAGATCTCTATCAATTTCTTCCTTTTGTTTCCAACCGACAATCTCCTCTTTTTCATTAACTACTGGAGAGTATATAAGCGAGTGGATTGTTCCTACCGTATCATCAGATAACAAAACTTTTGCCTCTTTCAATTTATTCCGTAAAACACGTGCGGCCTTTCCCGTGTAACTCACAAATCCAACCTTCATATCTTTCCGAAGCTTTGCGATTTGCTTGCGAAGGACCGCTATGAGGGTGGTTTTTCCTGTTCCTGCATAGCCACCAATAGTGATATAAAGTTGAGATTGAGATTTATCTTTTTTGCACCATGCAAGGACGTCATGTAATACCTTTTTTTGTCCAGGAGAAAGGGAAATCATAGGAAACTAATTCTAGTACATTATCCAGATAAAAACATGCTTGACAAAACAAAAGTACTATATTAGACTTACATATAGTTAAGCAAATAATTCAAATATGAGAAATAATTGTTCACATACGGTCCTGGAAAATTTTTTTGAACCGTGCAGCTTATATCTCCTCATGAAGGGATCTAGCTACGGATATGACATCCAAAAACAATTGAAGGAAGACTGCACTTGTGATGTAAATATAGGGAATCTATATCGTTGTTTAGCGCGTTTGCAAAAACAAGGATACATAACACGGAAGGGTACTAAAAGTGAAATTGGGCCTAAGCGATACAGCTACACAATAACGGAAGAAGGGAAAGTATATCTAGCTAGTTGGATTGAGGCCTTGAAAAATCAAAAAGAAGTTATCAGTTCATTAATTAAAAATTACAAAAAAATCACATGAAAAAAGTAAAGGTGTTTTCAACCCCTACATGTCCGTATTGCCACATGGCAAAGGCATATTTAAAAGATAAAAAGATTGCTTTTGAGGATATTGATGTTTCTCAAGATCAAAATCAGGCTCAAGCGATGGTGGAAAGATCAGGGGAGATGGGAGTTCCACAGCTCTGGATTGGGGATCAAATCGTCATTGGATTCAATAAACCGGTAATCGACGAGTTATTAAGCCTTTAAAATTTTATTTAGAACAGAAGAATAGCCTCCGCACCCGTTGTATAACCAATGAGCTACGCGGGTGACGGTAGTGGTAGAAGTCCCCACTTGTTTTGCGATTTCAAGGTAGGGAAGACCCTTCGTTAATAATTTTGCAATAGTTAGTCGGTTAGCAAACTCTTCAATCTCGGCAAGAGTCAACATATCCCGAAGAAGCGAAATAACTTCTTTCTCCGTTTTTAAACATGTCAATGCCTTTACGAGCAACATCTCCCGTTCATTTTTTGGTTGATATTTTTCTTTGTTTTGGAATTCAGTTGATACAGATTTTCTGATGTTTGGCATATCTATATTATATATGCCTCTATTCACTTATAATGCAGAAAATAGGGAAAATTTCTTCTTATAATAAAAAGCCCATTCTTTATCACCATAAGAAAAATGCCACCACTCCCCATCAAAGGGTGCAAATCCCGCCTTCATCATCACGGATCTTAAAATAATTCGATTTCTTTTTTGTTTGTTTGAAATATCTTGAGAAAATACATAATATTTTTTTGTTGTATAGTCATATATTTTAGATCCAAAATCCAAGGGAAGGTTTGTATGTAAATCAATAATATATAAATCGATAGCCCCCCCTGTTGGATGACCGGCTACTGTAGGAACTGCAATAGATCTATGTACAGCCTCATAAAGGTCATCTGCAGATGAATAAAACTCCGCGCTTAATACTCTAAGGCGGTTTAAGAATCGCCCCGTTTGAATATCAAGAGTCCGATATCCATAAGTAACAAAAAGGGAATAATTCTTATTTTTTTTCTTAAGAATAAGTTGAGCTTTTTCTAATTTATTTAAAATACTTTTTCTAACTATTATTATTTCACCAAATAGTTTTTTCATATCTGACATATTTGAAAGATATGCGTTAGGGATATTAATAAGAGGTACAAGCGGCTCTCCACACTCTTTAGACCGTATGGTTAATAGATCTTTATATTTCACCATTTGCGCTTCAAGCCGCTTGTTTTTTTCCATAGAAATTAGATAATTTTTGATAAAAAAATTCTTTTATCTTTTTTAACTTCATTATCAGTTCTTTCTTTTTCAACTTCTTGAATCATTCCACTAATTTCAGTAAATCCGAGACCGTGATACAATGAAAGAGAAGCGATATTATCCACTGAAGTACGCATAAGTGCGGTTGTTCCTTTTGGCATAGCATTTAGACGTGCTTCAACAAGTTGTTTTGCCATACCTACTCGTTGAAATTTTTCATCATCAACTCCTAGATCGGCCATATACCATGTGGATTCAGGATCAATACCGAATTGCTTCCCCAAATCGGCAAGAGCTATTTCTTTACTAAGAGGAACAGCTGCACCAAACCCAACTGTTTTTTTACCATCTTGAGCTAGAAACAATAGGCCATTCCGTACATAGTCATTGAAGTATCCAACCACTTCTTCGTCGCTAAACTGTTCAAAATAAGGCTCTTTTGAAAAAAGTCTTTTATAAAGTTCAACAAGATTTCCTTCTTCTAAAAATTTTTTCAACGATTCTGGTGAGAATATCTGTTCAATTACATATGCTCCTTTTTCAGTTTCTGTTAATGTTCCAGTTCCTTGTATTTCAACAGGACCTTGAATTTGAGCGTAACCAAACTCATTTCCATCATAGTCAACGGACACTTTGATTGGTAGTCCTGAGGGCTGGTAAATAGTGACATCTTTTATAGATGATCCGCTCTGTTTTGCAAGAGTGAGTCCAACCGCTGTCGTACCACTTCCACATGCAGTTTCATAAAATAATGTATTAATATCGCGAACATATACAACGGGTACTATTTCAAGACCCTGAGGAGTCTCTTTTACATACATCACTCCCGCAGCAGGGGAAGTATCTAGTCCTTTTTCTCTCATAAGTTCCATTGCCTGTTTTTTTATCTCATCGGGATTTTTTCCTTCAATGGATGAAGTATCCCAATTTACGTATTGAGTAATACCTTCCATATAAACTATACTGTTTCTAGGATTCTCTAAATCTTGACTTACCCGATTTGCATCCTGATATATCGGCATTTGGGCATATGCTTCACCGTTTTGTGCAACGCCGGCTCTTAATTTATCCTTAACACCGCTTACCTTTATTGCAACTTCTCCAGGTTGGCCATTTAAAGCGAGATAAGCGGTACTTCTTGTCGCATTACCACAAAATTCTCCTCCTGCCATCATGAGTTCTAGTTCCTCAATGTTTAAATTCACAAAGCCAACTTGCTCAATATTAGGAAACATTTGCATCATTTCGTTATTAATCTCCTTCCTTTTTAAAGGATCGGCGATTATCTCTTGTACTAAACCGGTATCGTTACCACCTGGGCGTATGTTCACAAATTGATAAGTGTTCCTCCTGATTTGTTTTTCTGATCTACGTTGTTCAAACATAATTTTTTTCATAAATTACTAATATAACAATGAGTTAATGCGGAAAAAACCCGCGTCTTTTAGCGCGGGTGAAGTGCTGAAATATATTTTTATTTATACAAACAAACCCCGCGCAACATATGCGAGGTAGGATGAAGGAATAATGAGAATAAATTAATCAACATGTTAGCATGATAACACATTAATATATAAATATCAAGTGACAAATATCAAGTGATTTTATTACGTATAATTAATGTATACTACATACTGAATTGGTAATAGAAAAAGATATTTATGCTCCTCTCATTTCTTATCACATTCCGAGAAGTCATTGAAGCTTCATTCATCGTCGCCACTATATTGAGCATCCTGGTGAAATTGAAGCATGTGCGAGGAATACGGACAGTCTGGATGGCTACAGGAGCGGCCGCCGCCATCAGCGTTATCCTGCTTGGTGTGGCAAGTCTGATGGGGGTGAAAATCCAACATATTTATACCGGAAAAACGGAAGAGCTTATAGAAGGCATATTGATGGTTATTTCGGCGCTATTCATCACATGGGCGGTGTTTTTTCTTCATGCATATTTTTCCCAGCACAAAAAACATTTGTTGCAGAAAGTAAGGAAATCTATTGAAGAACAGGAACAGAGGGGGTTATTTGTTCTTGTCTTTACGGCAGTATTTCGTGAGGGATTCGAAATAGTACTATTTCTCTCCACTATTTACTTATCGTCAAACCCGCAACGTATTTTCATTGGGTTTTCCGCAGGATTGGTCGGAGGGCTTATCATATCATTATTATTGTTCAAGTCAGCGGTTAGAATGTCCGCCCATAAGGCAATCAGAGTAACCAGCGCGCTTTTGATCTTATTCGCGGCAGGATTGCTTGCACGGGGAGCGCATGAATTTGCAGAAGCGGGCATAATTCCAGAAGTTATAAAAATGACGCTCCCTTTTATTCCTCAAAAGGGTACGTTTATCGCCGACCTCATCAAGTCGGTGTTTGGCATAACTCAAACCATGGATGTAATTCAGTTGTTACTCTATATAGCCTACATTATCATCATGAGTTGGTATGTCTTTTTTAGGCGTTCTTCATCGGAGTTCAGCCAAGGAGAATAAAAGAATTTGCGAATTTGATATATTGTATGATTATAAGTAGAGGGGGAAAATTCTATGAAAAAAATACTCATGACGGGAGCGTTTGGATTGGTTGGGATAGATTTATTGAAGTATTATTGAACAAATAAAAACTATGGCTAAACAACAATTTTACTCAACCCTCACTGCGGAAATCGCGCGTATCGATGAAAGTAAGACTTCAAAAAGACGTGAGCGGATTATCCAGTCATTCAAGAGTCCAACTACTGCACAAATTGATGGAAAAGATGTTACTATTTTTAACTCCAACGACTATCTGGGACTGCGTCATAACGACGAAGTAAAAAATGCGGAGCATGAAGCATCAGCGAAGTTTGGAGCCGGCCCCGGGGCTGTACGTTTCATCTCCGGATCCCTGCAGGTACATCGAAATCTTGAAGGGGCAATTGCCAAATTCCATGGACGTGATGATGGGATGATTTTCTCATCCGCTTTTGCCGCAAACCTCGCGGTGATGTTCACTCTTTCGCAGGGACTTACAAAAGATTCGCTCATTGATCGTGACGTTCTTATCATCTCCGATGCACTCAATCATAGAAGTATCATTGATGGCGTGCGTTTGACGGGACTGTCGAAGGACAATCGTATGATATTCGCGCACAAGGATATGATAGATTTTGAACGGATCTTGAAAGAAAACGTGGGAAAGTTCAAACGGGTCATCGTAGTGACCGACGGGGTGTTCAGCATGCTTGGCGAATATCAGGATCTTGCCGCGATGAGAAAAATAGTGGATACGTACGATGGTAAATATGAACAAGGCATTCTTCTCGTGGTTGATGATGCTCATGGGGTTGGAGCTGTGGGGAAAACCGGTCGTGGGACAGAAGAGCTTCAAGGAGTGCACGCAGACATATTAGTTGGTACATTTGGCAAGGCTTTTGGAGCGGATGGCGGATATGTGGTGGCTGACCAAACAGTGATTGACTATTTCCGCGAATCAAGCGCAACCTACATTTACTCTAATTCAATTTCACCGGGCACTGCTGGTGCAGCTCTTGCAGCGGTACGTCTTATCGATCAGCCAGAAGGAAAAAGACTCCTTGAACTATCCAAAAAAAATACAGAACTTTTCAAAAAACTAATGACAGAAGCGGGGCTTCAATTTGCAGCAGATTCAACACACCCAATTCAACCGGTACTCATTGGTGATACGGCAAAAACAAAGGCGATTGTAACTGCGTTGTTTGAAAAAGGATTTCTTGTCACAAATATTAGTTATCCTATCGTGCCAAAAGGAAGAGATGAGATACGGGTACAGATATCCGCTTCCCATGAGGAACAGGAAATACACAGTCTTGTAGAAGGGATTAAAAGTGCCATGTAAGCCTGTTCAATGAAAAAAACGTACATTTCCCTCTTTGTTTTGTTTCTTGCCGTTGCCTACTTCATAGGGATACCACGTGCTCCAAAAGGAGAAACAAGGCAGGATCAAACAACCAAGGTCAATATTCTCTTGACTGAGGATTTAGGAGTTGATTCTTCCGGGGAACAGGTCGCAATCCTGCAGTCAGCACTCAGGTCGGACAGTTCCCTTTATACGGGACCAGTGTCAGGCTTCTTCACAGTTACAACAAAGGATGCTGTTATTCGTTTCCAGAAGAAACATTTACTTCCTCAAACGGGGGAGATGGATTTGATGTCTCGCCTGAAGTTCAACGAGATATACGAAAACAGTAATGGCGTGGGTCTATATGGAGGGAGAGAGAAGTGGGGTGTTGCGGAAAAAGTAGCAGGAACGCAGTATGGATGGTCGATGAAAATGGAAAACGATTTCACCATGGGTACTGCCCAAGATATATTTTTTGCATTGAATAGATACAGGTCGAAAAAGAACAGTGTGGAACTCAATTGGAACGGAAGCCTTGCGAACTTCGCCCAACAAAGAGCGCAGTCCCTTACCAAAAACGGCGGTGTCGATGACCACAAGGGATTTAGGGAATATATGCATAATTCAGACTACAGAAAGACACTCGGATTTTCTCGAGTGGGCGAAAATACTAGTTGTGGATATCGTATGACGGGCACCCATATGATCGAGTGGATCTTTGCGGGAGATGCTCCTCATGATGATAATCAGTTGAGCGAAAAATGGAGCGCTGTGGGGGTTGGCGTATCCGGTACTTGCGTGTCGCTGGTGTTTGGATACAACAGGGAATAGCAGGATAAGAGTATATTGACTTTAGATACAGTTATTTATATAATAATTTTGTTATGTTTATAAATAATCACCTATGAGAAATATCAATGACCTCAGTAGTTGGGAAAACTATGAAAAAAAACTGTTAAAAAAAAAGGGATTCAAAAAACTCGCCGAAAAAAATGAACCAAAATATCAATTAGTCCAAAGCCTTATCGGAGCCCGTCTCAAAAAAAATCTCAGTCAAAGGGAATTGGCAGAGCGTATCGGGACAAAGCAACCAGTTATATCAAGACTCGAAAATATGCAGTCATATCCTACATTATCTTTATTGGAAAGAATCGGTCACGCCCTTGGCGCGAAGCTACACATATACTATCAATGATAGAGTTTCAAAAAAAATAAAGTGTATACTAAACAACATGATTACCATCGAATTTCTTCGTCACTATCGCATTTTTGCATATGCAATCTTTGATATTGTGATATCATTTTTAGGGGTCGGCATTCTTTCTTCTTTATCATCTTGATATTCCTAAATCTCGAATCATCATCACCCATCTTCTCATTGGACAAAAGACATTGATGACCAAAAATTTTCTGGATTTAAACAGTAACTATATTTTAAAAATGCTTATCGTAAAAACGGGGTACTTGACAATGAGGGGGATAAAGATGATAAAGAAGAATGTTGGTAAATAAGGAGGAGAATGTCAAAAAAGGGGAAAATTATTTTTTACATAACACAAAGTGGGGGATTTTATGAATATCAACTAATTTTATCAAATCAATTTGTAACTTGAGCTCCTTGTTCCTCCAATCTTGCTTTAATTGCTTCCCATTTTGGCATAATTTTATTCATTGAAAGAAGGAATTTTTTATCATGATTCACGTTTTTAATATGATTTAACTCGTGGGTAATAACATAGTCGATACATGTTTTAGATACATGAATGAGTTTTGGATTTAAAGCAATTTTATTCTTACTATAAAAAATACCCCATTTATTTTTCATATCTTTATATGACAATTTGATTTCATATTGATATCCAAATTTTGCTTTTATAGTCTCAAATCGTTCAGACAATACTCTTTGCATATTTCTATCCAACCATTCAGAAACAAGCTTCTTTATATGACTGGTTTTTTTTTGAGATTTAGGCGTATGAACTAATACTATTTTTTTTTGCAACTCAACATTGTTTTCATTAGAAAATCTTACTAAGAGTTTATATTGTTTGCCCAGATAGTAAATACTTTCACCAGAAACATATTCTTTTTCATATGTTTTTACCTGAAATTTATTAAAAAAATGTATTTGTTTTTGAAGCCATCTCCATTTCCGTTTTAAGAATTGATCAACTCTATTGTTGTCGGCTGAGTAGGGTGCTTTAATGATAATTTTAAGTTCCGGAGTAATAGTTAGAGACAACGTCTTTCTATCTTGTTGAATATATTCATAATCAAATTCAAAAGATCCATATCTAAACTGTTTTTTTTGACTATGAGAAGGTTTCATAGTTATTTTCTGCAAGCGTCAAAACACTACTGATAATTTGTTTCATATGGTCCTCAGTCAATTCAATTTGCTTTTCTTTTTTTACAACATCATAGAGGTAGTCATCTATAGAATTCATGATTCGTCTTTTTACATCAATATTTTTATACCAGTCAACTATCGCTTCTTTTTTAAGAATGTTTGTGATGTCTATTACAATACTGATGAATGTATCTTCTGATACTTCAAAATTTTCAAAATTACCTCTAAGATTTCGATACAATATATCAGAACCCTTTTGTCCGGCTATTTTTGCCGGCAGACTTTCATCTTCCTTATTCACGACATCATCTTCAATAATCTTAAGCTGCTTTAGTGCTGCGATATCAGCCAGCTTACCCTCTCGCATTTTTAATAATATGTCGTCAATTTTATTTGAAAACCGCTCATAAAATTTAGGATCAGTTATCATGTTCTCTGTTATTGTTTTTTGCGTTTGTGCAGCTATAGCTTCTGCTTTTGAAGAATCTGATCCTAATGTTTCTATCGCTTTTTCAAACTGTTTACGATCTGTGATATTAATTTGCTGGGTTAACAGTTCCACCCCCCGTGCATCAACATACTTATCTAATATTGTTATAAGGGATTGTTTATATTCAGAAAGATCAATTCGGTCTGCATATCTGAGACTTGCTGTTTTACGAAGCTCAATAAACTTCTTCAGCTCGTTTTTATACATATCTAGATGGGGAAAAGCATGAACAAAATCTTGTAGTACAAAACATTCATTAAGAGTTCTAATAAAAGAGCTGAGTGATTTATAAAATTCCTCTCGTTTGGGCTCATCTTTAAGGAGTTGAAGAAATTCTTCATCGTCAGAAGACCCTTTTATCTCTTTAAAAATATCATAGACAGTACTATAGTTAGTCTCAAGCTCTTGTATTTTGTCTGCAATATCAATAAGGGTTCCTTTCACATCATTTTCATCATAATTGCCAAAGAGCTTCATCGCAGTATCGATATTTTTTGCATTTTCTGAATAGTCGATAATATAGCCTGAAGTTTTAGGAAGCTTTTTGTTTTCAAACAGTCGATTTACCCGTGCAATGGCTTGAAGTAGATTGTGATCTTTCAAATCTTTCGCGAGGTATAAAACAGTATTACGGGGAGCATCAAAACCAGTAAGGAGTTTGTCAACGACAATAATTATTTCAATACCATCCTCATTATGTTTAAAACTATCAATAACATCCTTCTCAAATTTTGCAACACTACTATGATTTTCTCTCACTGTGTCTAAATAGCTCACCACTTCTTTCTTATGTGTATCTGTCTCATCTCCTTCATCGTGTTCATCTGAAATAACCACCGCAGTACGCACGTTTGCTCTCGACTGAAAGAATTTTTGGAATAATATCGCCGAATATTTAGAAGGTGCCACGATCTGTGCTTTGAGACCTGAATTTTGAAATATTTTTATAAAATGCTTTTCAATATCTAGAGCAATTTCTCCAATTCTTTGAGGGTTATTTTTAATCACATCAGCCGTAATCTGCTTTTGGATTTGTTGTATTTGTCTTGATTCAATTCCAAGTTTATACTTGTTTGACATCTCTTCAGATACGCGATCCGCATGTTTATTTATCTGTTCCTCATTTTGTATAAGATTAACATAACGCCCTTCATAAATAAGAGGTAAAATAATTTTGTCGTTTAATGCGTCATCAATTGTATATTTATCTATATACCCACCAAATTTTCTCCAGCTTTCCTTTTCACTCTTCATAAGCGGCGTACCGGTAAAGCCAATGTAGCACGCATTTGGAATAATGCGATTCATCTCAAGATTGGCAATTCCATTTTGACCGCGATGAGCTTCATCCACCAGAACAAAGATATTTTGGTCCGCATCAATAAAACCAGCTTTTTTTCGAGCAGCAGAATCAAATTTATGCACCAATGTAGTAATAACGGCAAGATTTTTATCCTTAATAAGTTGAAGAAGGTTTTCTCCACTTGTAGCCTGGATAACATCTTTTTTTAGATTGCAGTTTTTAAAAGTATCTTTAATCTGTCTATCTAAATCTTTTCGGTCAGTAACGATAATCACCCGAGGATTAGTTATATGCGGATTTTCAATTAGTGCTTTTACAAACATTACCATGGTGAGTGATTTACCCGATCCTTGAGTATGCCATACCAGGCCTCCCCGACGACGAGTAATTCCAGTTGGAGTTGTTTCAATTTCTGCAACTCGTTTAAGCATCTTCTGTATTGCAAAATATTGCTGATAACGAGAGAGTTTTTTTATTCCTGCATCAAAAAGGGTGTAATTTTTTGTTAAATCTAGAAGTCGGTTTGGTTCAAATAGAGCACAAATACCCCTATCTTGTTCTGTAATTAATCTTTCGGTTTTTTGTTGATGTCCTTCAGTGTAGCCGTTGAGATCATTGAGTATTTGCCCATATATAACAGAGCCTATTTTCTGAGAAATGAATGACTGAGCGCGCACATTTAATTCTTCTTTTGTTTCATTTTTTTCTTTCCATAGAGCATAAAATTTATTAGGTGTCCCTGTTGTGCCATAGAGGAATTCTTTACTATTTGTTCCAACAAGAAGCTGTGGATAGGTAAATAGCTTTGGGCAGAATTCCGGTCTTTGATTTCGATTCATTTGACTCAGTGCTTCATTTACCGATATAGATGATTTTTTATTCTCAATAACAGCAAAGGGGATACCGTTTACGAAACATACAATATCGGGGCGTATATTTTGTTTACCAGAAGCTACAAATTCTGCCGTAACATGGAATATATTATTATGAGGGTTCTGAAAATCAATAAAGCGAAAGTTTTTTGATATTGTTTTACCACTTTTACTTACCTTAATTGTTTTACCCCCACTTGTTGGCATTAGGGTATTGAATATTTTTTGTGATGTATCAATTAGTCCCTCATATTGGGTATGCTCAAGCTCATCAATAGCGTCTCTTACATCTTTTTCACTGAATTTATATTCAGTTCCTTCCGCTTCATACTTATTAATCTCCATAAGCTGAGCGGCGGCTATATCTGTGAGTATAAAATTACTCGTATTTTCTCCTCGTTGCTGAAGTGTCTCCTCTGCAGAGATGTACTTATACCCCATCGCCACTAAGAGCTCTAGAGCAGGAAGTTGCGATTGCCGTGCCTCATCAAAATGTACTTTTTCTAGCATATATTTATTTCTTAATTTTATCTTTTAATAATTTTTTATTCTTGAAATTATCTCTTAACAAGATGCTCTTACCTGTTTTTCTTTCAATATCTCTTCTGGTTCGCCCTGCCACAGCCCCACCTTCTTTAGCGTCTTGGGATAATTCCGGCAAGCCTTTTGAATCTCTGGTTGTGGTGATTTCTGTAGTTGTAGCTTCACCGAGCATAGTGAGAATAAGCTCAAGTTCTGACATATGATCTCGAGGATTATCTGGATTGCTTAATGATTTGAATTCTTTGATTTGTTTGGCATCCATTTTAAATGTACCTCTATAAATTTCATTTGTGAGTATGGCAAAATCAAAGCCTTCTTTTGCTCCTCGTTCTTGCCACTCTTCAGTAAGAGTATTTCGTATATTAATGCCGCGCATTCTCTTTGCTATCCAATCAGCGTTATAGCCTTTATGTTCGTAAATCTTTTTTGCACGCACTATTGCTCGTTCGGGGTCTTGAATTTCTTCAATACGCTCTTGTCCCACTCGCGCAAGCCATTGTTTGAATGGTTCTGCTTTGGGAGATGGAATTGATTGGATAATTCGGAAGATGCCTTGTAAACTTCCACAATTCATCTTCTGTTTACCACCTTTTGTAGCTATATCAAGGGTATGGACAATTTGTCCATACCCTTTGTTTAGCTCGGGATCTCTCTTACGCATCTTATTTATGTAGTCTTTTATATTTTTTGATTCAACGAGTACTTGTACTATATCTTCAATCACAAAAAACCACTGTTCTTCATGCCACACTCTCCGAATCTCTTTTTTCTCAAAAATTGTTGGATGTATATCGTTTTGTTCCTTTTTAGTCATATTAGTTATGTTGGACCAATTTTTAATTGTGGCGAATTCGCCATATTTACAGTCGTCCTAATCTTTCCAGTGATTAAATTGTTTAATAGATATTTTTTTTGATCTTTGAGGAGAGAGAGTTTATTTTTAAGTTCTTTTATTTCTTTGTCTGCAATGGCAAGAACATTTGAAATAGATTCTTGTTCTTTTAAAGGGGGTAAATTTAGCTTAAATTTTGCCATGTCTGATCCATATAAATGAAAAACAGTTGATCCAGATACAAGTTTAATCACCTCTTTTTTATTAGATTTAACATAATAAGCAAAATAAAGTCCATTTAAATCTCTTGAAGATCGTATAACCAAAATGTCTCCACCCAGGATGATACCGTCTTTGTCTACATAACTAGCAGTAGATAACCCTCTAGGAGTTACATCAGAAGTTGGCATCAAAATATCATTCTTTTTTGAAAGAAACATATTACTATAGCTGTTTGTTTTACTTAAAATGTATTCAATTTTTTCATTGTATTTTGTAAATAGCTCTCCATAATGAATTGCTTCATATCTTCCTGTAGGTAATAATTCACTTTTAGACAGTCCTTTACCTTTTTTAAAGGAGGCGATTTGACCAAGTTTTATAAATCTCCATTTATCCGTATACCCTATCAGTCTTTTTTTGCCAGTGAGCAGATTCTGCATTAAGCCTTTTTTTATCCTTCCCTTTGATTCAATTTTCTTTGTAAGTTTCTCAATCGCCTTATCCCATGTTTCAAGAACGGCGACAATTCGATTTTGTTCGGGAAGAGGAGGGAGGTTTAGTTTTATATTTTCTATATCGCTCTTATAGATATGTACAATAGCTTGACCTTGGCCTAGTTCACGAAGCTTTTTTCTTCCTTCCCCCACATTCAATAAATATGAAAGAAATAGACTGTTTGTATTTTTAGGCCTAAAGATTATTAAATCCCCGCCTGCATAACAATCCTCATGCAAAAGATATGCTGCTGATTTACCTATTTCTTCGATAGTCTCTCCTGACCCCGCAAATAGAATATCCCCATATTTTATTTTGGTTGTCATTGGAATAATTTTAGTCGGTATATATGAATATATATTTTCAATTTTGAAATTAAATTTAGTGTAAAGTTCACCATACCGGATTGCATTGTGGCCTGTATTTGAAAGCTCTTCTTTTGTAATACCTGATCCTTTCGAAAAAACTCCAATTGAAGCAAGTTTTGGCTCTTGCCATCCATCGGGGATATTTTGTAGTATTGGCTTAGTTTTCATAATCAACTTATACTCAAGTTTTTAATATCTAAGTCATCTTTATCAATACAATCAAGGAAACTCGATGTTTTTTTGCCTACTGTACTTATAAAGTAAATTCTTTTTTTTGCTCTTGTTAGGGCAACTAACATTTGATAAACCTCACTGTCCTCGGCTTTAGTTTTTAAAGGCAGCTTCCCTTGATCAAATCCAACAACAAAAACAATATCAGCTCCTAATCCTTTTGAATTAAGAATGCCACAAACAGTTATTTCTAGATTTGATAAAGGCCTGGATAAATTAATATTTTTTGATTTAATTTCTTTAAATAAAAGTCCTTTTCTAACTGCTTTTTCGTTAATTAATTTTTTTTCTATTTTAGTTATAAGGCTATCTATATCAGTATCTTTAATTCTTTCTAAACTTGAGGGAGTTTCGTTAATGATGGCGTTGAGGGTTATAGAATTTTTGATGTGCGTTGCTTTTTCCAATTTAGTAGTTGGATTATTTAAAATCCTCCAACCAACCAGAGATTGATTATCTTTCGCAATAAATTTATATGCATCTATAGTGTTTTGATCTATATTTGAATCTTTATCGCTTTTTTTTAAATCTACGTTTTTAAACCCATAATTTTGTAATTGAACGGCGATATTATCTAAGATAACAGAACATGATCTTTTTTCACCAATCACTAAAACCTGTTTTATTTTTTGTAAAGCTGTTAGTTTTTCTAACTCACTTTTTATCTTAAAAGCAATCATTCCAGGTGGACAATTTGCTATTAAATGTATTTTTTTATTTGTTTCCGAATCTTTTTGTTTTTCAGGCAGATAGTAAATATACTCTTTTTGAATTCTATTTTTACTTGGATCATTAAGGTTAAAGGCAGCCACTAGATTATGAAAGTACTTAATTATTACTTCCGTACAGCGGGAACAGAAACGCAGTGTATGGCTTTCAAAGATTGTATTAGCTGCATCATATTTTTTTCTTATATATAAAGGAGAGGATCCTTTAAACCCATATAATGCTTGATCATCATCTCCAACGATAACAATCTCATTTTTAAGAGATAAGAGATCAATAAACTCAGACTCGATTTCGTTAAAATCTTGAAATTCATCTACTAAAATTAGGTCGTGTTTTGGAATTTTACTATTTTCAAGTTTACACATTTGTACTACATAATAGACAATATCCCCATCACCAACTGCTTTATAATGAAGTGATTTTTTACGATAATTACTATCACCAATCTCAAACGTAGTAATACCTTCTTTTTTCAAGTCCACTTTGATTAAATCATATATGTTAGGATAGTAAACCCACCCTTCATAGTTTTCTAAGAATAATTTTCTAGCAAATCCATGCATGGTAAATGTCTTAGCTAATCCACATAGATCGTCCGCAAGTGCATCTCCTAGCTTCCCTATAAATGTAATAGCAACAAAATCTTTTTTTCCTTTTAATTTTTTATCTTTAATTAACTCCTGAAAAAGGAAACTTTTACCAGTACCAGGACCAGCTACGACAACTTTCCTTGGATGTGACGAATTTTTTATCTTAGTCACATCATTTTCTCTTTCAATTTTGTGATTTAAATCAGCCATATCTATTTAATTTCTAACTCGTTCATTGAAAATCACAGCCTGGATTCCCGCCTTCGCGGGAATGACGCATTGGGATATCGCATAACTTATTGCACGGTATTTCATTTTTTCTTCGTCTTATTTTTAATCTTTTTTAGTTTTTTCTCTTGAGCCTTATGACCATCTATAGCAAGCATAAAATCTTTCGTTTTTTGTTCTATTTCAAGATAGGTATCAAAATCAGAGATATAGTTTTTATCTTGTTTAACACGATATTTTTCATATTCTTTTAAAGCGAGCGCCTCGGCAACCTCATGACTCACCTTGCCTGAATCAAGTAATATCGCATGCTCGTTAAATTGCAAAAATGCATCAAGCTTAGCTACCCAATCTTTCATATACATAATTATTCCGCGTTTTGCCTGTATTTCAGCATAATCAAGATACATCGTTACGATCCTATTGAGATAATCGAGCTCTTTTTCTTGTAAATAATTTTTTACAATTATTACATCATCTTCTCGGATAGAGCCTTTGGGTGCATTTTTCCAACTCATTAAACCCATATTTTGTTTTTTACTATCCACTCTTCCATAAATTATTTCTGCAGCAGTTTGCCAGGTAATTGCAAAGTGGAGTTTATTCTGTACGGTTGCGAAGAACAACTTTGTAATTTCTTCATTGGGGTTATAATCAGCACTACACTGGGCATAGATATCGGTTACTTTTTGATACATTCGTCTTTCGCTTGACCGAATATTTCTGATTCTTGCCAACTGCTCTTCAAAGTAATCAAAGCCAAAAATAGTATTTGGATTTTTCAAACGTTCATCATCCATCGTGAATCCCTTGATAATATATTCACGCAATCTTTCAGTTGCCCAGATACGAAAGTCTGTGGCTCGTTTCGAATTTACACGATACCCTACCGCAATTATTGCATCTAGTGAATAATGAATTGTTTTATATCCTTTTCCGTCACTGGCAGTTATTAAGAATTCCTTAATAACTGAATCTTTGCTCAATTCGCCACTTTCAAAGATATTAGTCAAATGCATATTTACGTTAGGTATTGTTGTATCGAAAAGTCCAGCGATTCTTTTCTGGGTAAGCCATACAGTTTCGTTGTATAAAAATATTTCAAATTTCACCTTGCCGTTTGGTGTCGTATATATCAAAAATTCTGACATATTATTTTGAGTGACTAAACTATTTATTTTTTTTGTGTTCTTTGTTTTCATATATTATTTAATTCCCAACTCCTTTAAATATTCCCCCATCTGCTTCTCCAGCTTCAACAGCTCTGGCTCGATTGCAGCTAGCTCCTTGAGATTTGCTTGTATATCTATCGGGGCATCTTCTACGAATGTGTCTACATAGCGTGTAATGTTAAGGTTAAAATCATTTTCCTTAATTTCATTAAAAGCCACCTTTCGGGAGAATTTTTCTACATCTTTGCGATTTTTGTATGTGTTAAAAATCTTAGTAATGTTTTCTTCAGTGAGGATATTTTTTGCTTTTCCATGTTTAAATTCCTTTGATGCCTCAATAAAGAAGATGTCTTTTTTATTTTCATTTTTTCCACCGATTTCTCGTGACCGATCAATAATGAGGATAGCTACTGGAATACCTGTAGTTTGAAAAAGCCCCGCAGGAAGGCCAATTACAGAATCAATGATATTTTCTTTAAGCAATTGCTCACGGATTTTCCCCTCAGCTCCTCCTCTAAACAGAACTCCGTGAGGAACAATTACTGCCACTCGCCCTGTCTTTGGCTTTGCTGTTTCTATCATGTGAGTAATAAATGCAAAATCTCCCTTGTCTTTTGGAGGAACACCTCGCCAAAAGCGGTTATATTTATCTGCTTCTGCATGTTCTGCGCCCCATTTTTTAAGAGAAAAGGGAGGATTAGCCGTAACAACATCAAAATGCATAAGATGATCATTCTCTACGAGTAAGGGGTTATTCAATGTATCTCCCCATTCAAGGCGAGCAGAATCTTTTCCATGGAGAAACATATTCATACGAGCAAGCTGATAGGTAGAGCCAGTGGATTCTTGACCATACAGTGCATAATTTTTAGAACCCTTTTTTTCTACTTCCAATCCAGCAAGAAGGAGAAGGCCACCTGACCCACAAGCAGGGTCACAAATACGATCTCCCTCTTTTGGCTCTGCAAGCATTGCAACGAGCTTTGCCACAGATTTAGTAGTAAAAAATTCTCCCGCTTTTTTACCTGCGTCTGCTCCAAAGCGTTCGATCATATACATATAGGAATTTCCTATGATATCGTCTCCCACATTCGAAAGATCTATTTTTGCAAAGTCTTGAATGAGATTACGTAGCATTTTATTACGCTGGTCTAATTTTCCAAGAATTGACTCTGAATTAAAATCCACGTTAAATACTCCCTCGAGCTTTTCTTTATTTGTATCTTCGATTTTATGAAGCGCTTTATTAATTTCCTCTCCAATATTGTCCTCTTCGATTTTACTGTAAACATAATCAAATGATGATTTTGGAGGCAGATAAAATCTGTCGAGTTTCATTTTCTCCTCAATACGTTTTTCATCACTACCGAAGCGTTTTTTATATTCAGCATACTGTTTTTTATTGAGATCGCTTACATACTTAAAGAAAAGAACGGTAAGCGCATAGTCCTTATAAATTCCTGCATCAACGCTACTCCGTGAGGAGTCTGCAGCGGCCCACAGAATTTTATTGAGTTCTTCTTGAGAATAAATAGTTTGAGTGCTCATATTATGAAATGTGTGAAAATTTTAATAGCGAGTCTAAAATGGATCCCATTAAGACGCTTTTTCGATTGTAATACTCTCTCTGCTTACCAATATTAACTGATAAATCAACAATAAGCTGCTGCTCACGTATCGAGGGAATAGGCAACATAAATTCTTCGGCGAGTCTTCTTTTTGAAATTGATTGAATGTATGAGCCACTGACTAGAGAGAGAAGTTTGTACTGCCCCTCATCCGAATTAAGATAGGCACTTATATAGCCAGATAAAATACCGGCAATTTTCACACGGATTATTAATAATGAGGAATTTGCGACAACCTGCTTATCATCCATCATAAAAAGAGCAGATCTAAATGATCCGAGGGAAAAACCCTTTGAAACAAGAACAATATCATTTTTTTTGAGCAAAGAAGTAGAATTTATTTTTGGAAGATTTACTCTTACAAGTGAATCAGTACTTATTATTTTATGTCCTCTCTCAATATTTTTAGCTTGAAGAACGAAGGAATTTTCTGTAGTATCGGAGTTTATCGCATTACGAAAGGTATATCCGGAAATGATTTCAGCTAGTGTAGATAATTTTTTTAACTGCATACGTAATTATACTGTATTAAATCTATTTTGCAAGCCCATTTTTTATCACATAAGATGACACAATATCAACTTTTGCGGTTTATAAGCAACATTTTGGCCTCAAATCAATAAAGTGAGGATACGGTTTGATAGGAATGCGAAAAGGGAAGTAGTTCATCGTGGCCGGCCTTCGGCAACCCCTCCAGAGGCGGGCGAGCGCTGCGGTTGCCAAGCATGGGGCACTTTTTTGTCAAATATTCTTATTTTTCATTAAAAATATTAACATATTCTCTATAGATGTATGATTGCCCATATGTTTTATCTTTATCTTTGTCAGAAAGAATTCCCATTTCCTTGAATCTCTCAATAAGTACTTGTACTCCTTGACGACTAAAGCCCGTCCATTCTTGTAGTACATTTGTGTTTACCACAGGCTGCCCATAGAGCCTGGGCAAAATAAGCGCAGCACTTTCAGCAGCACGTTTTCCTAGTGTAGAAATTTTTAAAATATCGCATTCACGTAATTTTATTATTTTATCAACAATATCAATTGCTTCCTGCGAAATTTCAATCACTCCATCTAAAAAAAAATCAATCCAGTCCTGAACTTTTCCATTATGATAACCTAAAAGTTTCTCATAATATAGTTCTTGATGTTTTTTAAAATAGGAAGATAAAAATAATACTGGTTTTTCTAAATATTCTTCTTTCCAAAGAAAAAAATTTATAAGCATTCTTCCTGTTCTTCCATTACCATCTAAGAATGGATGAATTGTCTCAAATTGTGCATGTAAAATGCCTGATTTTATCACTGGAGGAACATCATCTTTTGCATGTAAGAAAAGTTCAAAATCACTCAAAGCTCTATTCATCTCACCTATGGGTGGAGGGACAAATCTTGCGTTATCTGGGCGTGTGCCACCAATCCAATTTTGACTTCGTCTAAATTCTCCAGAATCGGAAAAATGAGTGGCACGTGCTTTATTCATAAGCTCCTTATGAAGTTCTTTCATAAACCGTAAAGACATAGGAAAATCATCCGTAGTCACACGACGTATTCCATAATGAAGCGCCTTTATATAATGCAAAATATCATCGACATCTTCGGGTATGTTGGTTATGTTTCCTGTTTTTGCTTCAATTGCATCAATCATGGTGGCTCTGGTCCCTTCAATTTGACTTGAAGAGGCCGCATCTTTATTTAGGTACATCAAGAGGAAAAAATCTGAATCAGGTAAATTTTTAGTCACTCCGTCAAGCTTTCCAAGCAGTTGGGTAGCCCTACTATTTTTTTTAATTATTTTCGTATCAAATAAAAAACCTTCCTTTGGAGGAAAAGAATATGGAATGAACGCTCGATACCCAGTTGGTTGCTGTTTATATTCGCCTATGATATTGGTCATACTACTTTGTTTACATCTTTTCTAACTTGTAAACAAAGTATACCACTTTATTTACATCTTGTCAACATGTGGCCGTGAGTCTGGCTTTGACCTCAAAAAGGGGAGGGGGGTTATGTTAGAATTATAATCGATGTTCAATAAGAAATTTCAATTGCTTTTTACCTTCTATACCTCATACATTTGGTTCATTATTTTCAGTACATCGATATTTCCCACTCACTTTTTAGCACAACAGCTAAGTCTCCGACAGATGCTCTTAGGAGTGGTTCTCAAATTTGTGGCCCAAATTATATTACTACTTACCTTAACGACATTTACTTCCCGAATTTCCTGGCGATTAGCGCTTGTTTCGTCCCTTATCTCCATTTTTCTTTCCATATCCATCAAGAGTTCTTTTCAATTTTATATCGCCGCCGTTATAGGCGGGTTTGCAATGTTTTTCTTCTATACTTTTTACAATATTGCCCATTTTATGAATAGTCCGCAAGAAAAAAAAGGTCATAGTTCGGCATTGATGTTTATTGTGCCTAGTTTTATTGGAATATTCGCGCCTCTTCTGGCGGGATACATCGCTCAAGAAAATTTAATTTTCCTTTGGATAGTATCCCTGGTTTCATTTGCCATTGCTTTTTATCTGGTCCGTTTTCAAGAAAATTTTCAGCTATCGTATACTGTGGGAGAGGCGATTAGAGAAATAAAGACAACCAGAGTATTTCTTTTTTTGGAGGGCATATGGGAGGCGGTACCCTTCGGTATTATCCCCATTTATACGCTTTATTTTATACAGACACCTCTCAAATATGGCATGTTCCTTTCATACCTTGCCGTGGTTAGTATTATCGCGAACTTCGCATTGGGAAAGATTACAGATAAATTGCAAAAACGAATAGTATTTCTCTATCCATTAACAATTATCATGGCTTGCACCACACTCCTGTTTGCTGTGGTCAAATCAAACCTCGTCAATTGGCTTATTTTGATGGGAATCATTCAATTCTTCCTTCCTTTGTTTTGGAATGTATCAACAGCGATGGTGATTGATTCACATTCCAATCTACAACGCGCAATACCAGGGAGAGAAATCATACTTGCAATGGGAAGAATCCTCGGACTCTCACTCGCATTTATAAGCTTCAGCGTAGAAAAATCGCCCCATTACATTTTTATTATACTGGGGCTTATATTATTCCTTTACCCAATACAGTTATTCTGGAATACAAATATTGCAAAAACACACTCTTACGTATAATTAATTAATGCAATTATGGAGCATGTCATGAGGTAACAAAAGAGGACATTATTGGTTATGAGGATAAAAAATAAACAGGCCAATTTAGGACATTTCAATTCACATAACTGAGAAATGCTTATTTTTTCTGCATTCCATTCCACACCCACATTGCGACCCAACCGAATCCATAACCAACAACAGACGTCACGATTATTAAAGAAACTGCCGTTGTCATGTCAAATGTTCCAACTTGGAATGGATTGTTCAGGAAATGAAGACTAAACATAAAATCCATCCATGCTTGGGCCAGGCCAAGAGACACTAATACAGCCCAAACGAGATGACAAAAGCCGATCAATAATCCGCTATAAAGCCCGACTGTAAAGGGATTACACTTTTTCATTTGTTTCACCTCCTTTCAATAGTGATTTAATCAGACTATAGACTCTTTTATTGTTTAAAACAAGAGGATTAGAAGATTTAGATTACTTGAATTCATATTTAAATTTTATTGGATCGTTACCTCTTACGTTTATTCTGATCTTTTCCGAGTTTAACTCAACGATGGTATTTGCTCCTGAAGCAATTCCATCATTATGAGTATTTTCAATCATTGAGGTGATGGTAAAATAGGGGATACCATTATGAACGTGCATTCTATTCCAATGTTGGTGAGCAGATATAATAGCCTTTACCTTTCCTGAATTTTCCAGTATTTTTCGTATTTCTTTTCTATTTCCCATCATCGCATGATATGGGTCTTTCTCAAACCAAAAGTTCCCCTTCATATCATCATCGGCAAGTCCATAGTGAACAAAGATAATACAAGGCTTGTTAGTTTTTGATAAATCAGCCTTAAGCCATTCCATTTGTTTTTCAGGTATTTGTGCGGAAATGGCCGCTAAATCATGCGTATGGTCTTCTATCATCTCAAAACTCAAGGCAATGAAATGGTATTCACCGCGATCAAATGAGTAATACATTTTCTCGTATCCAAGTATTTTTGCAATTTTTTCTT
>Ga0210015_1001469_pt1 | contig 23279 bp, 27 predicted proteins | sample CryGeymeta201522_FD_185471 | JGI IMG/M metagenome (GOLD analysis project Ga0210015, IMG submission 185471) | Groundwater microbial communities from Crystal Geyser aquifers in Utah, USA - Crystal Geyser metaG 2015-22 (SPAdes) (version 2) | ecosystem: Environmental > Aquatic > Deep subsurface >... | reverse complement strand
CTTCGTTCGGTGTAAACGAGGTTTATCCTGAGCGAGCGAAGCGAGTCGAAGGGCCCTGTCGTCTAGCGGTTCGGACACTGCCCCTTCAAGGCAGAAATACGGGTTCAACTCCCGTCGGGGCCACCAAGCTAAGCTAGAGACGAAGTGATATCGGTATAGTGCTTAATCTCAGGAGGACCACCCTCAGATAGGATAACCGCCACCGCATCAATCCTTGCTGCCTCCCGATCAAATCCTTGAGAAGTCAAATAGTACTGTGCCGCGCGCTGAAGCGCCTTAAGTTTGTGGTAGTTGATCGCTCCCAGTGGTCCACCAAACAGTTGGCTTTTACCACTTCGTGCTTTAACCTCCACAAATACGGTTGTATCCCCATCGCGCATAATAAGATCAATCTCCCCCCAACGCGGAGTTTTAAAGTTTTTCGCGATAAAGACGAACCCCTTCCTCTCTAAAAATTTTCTTGCCAGATCTTCTCCTTGCTGCCCAATATTCATTGTTCTAACAACCTTTCAGGAATAAAGCTGAGGCGATGGATCTTGCAGGGGCCGTGCTTTTTAATCATCTGCTGGTGTCGCTTTGTTCCGTAGCCTACATGGTTTTCAAACCCATATTCTGGATATTGGGTTGCCAGCTGTCTCATTTTTTTATCCCTTTCTACCTTGGCAAGGATCGAGGCCGCAGCAATTGTGGCGGAAAGCCGGTCTCCTGCCTTAATCGCTTCTTGCCTCCACCTTGGGAAAGAGCGGATTCGAAAGAAGTCTATTAAGACAAAATCGGGTGTTAAGCCTAACTCTTCCAGAGCTTTAAGCATCGCATACTCGGTCGCAAAGGAGATACCACAACGCTCGATAAGAGAGCTCTCCGCCTGAGCAACGGCAAAGGCAAGCGCTTGTGATTTTATTTCTTCTGCTAATTCAAGCCGTTTTTTAGGAGCAAGAAGTTTAGAGTCAGCCAGAGGAAAGTCCAACTTTACTTTCGGAGGAAAGATTACTGCTGCAGCGTAAAGCGGTCCCGCCCATGCCCCACGACCGACCTCATCCACCCCGGCAACAAATCCTAAACCATCCCGCCAAAGCTTTCTTTCATAGTGGAAATTAGCGTTCTTTCGCACCTTTGATTCGCGTCTCCTTCTTCCCCGCTTTTTCTCTCAAATAATAAAGCTTCGCTCGCCGCACTTTTCCTCGCTTAACGACCTTGATCTTCTGGATATTAGGGGAATAGAAGGGAAAAATCCGCTCCACTCCAATCCCTTGAGAGGCAAGCTTTCTTACGGTAAATGTCTTGGAGGTACCAGCCCCTTTAATCGCAATCACTATCCCCTCAAAGGGCTGAATTCGCTCTTTTCCCTCTTCATGTATCCGATAGGAAACCATAACCATATCTCCTGGTCTAAACTCGGGAATCGCCAGCGCCTCTTTTTCTTTAGTTTCTTTTGCGATTTCCTCTGCCATCTTCGTAAATAATACACGAAACCCCAACCCAGCGAAAGATCCGCGTTAAGTGTATATAATAAAGGGGGTGAAGGAAGCACTGTTATACAAAAAACTAAAAAACAGAGCAGTCCAATGCCAAAACTGTGCCCACTATTGTACCATCCTGCCTCGCCTTGGGCGAGTCAAGGCGGGCCTTCCAGGAAAACGAGGAATCTGTGGAGTTCGTGAGAATCAAGATGGGAAGTTTTACTCCTTGGTTTATGGTAAAGCTGTCGCCTGTCATATCGATCCCATTGAGAAAAAACCGTTTTTCCACTTTCTTCCGGGAACTTATTCTCTCTCAATCGCTACCGTCGGCTGCAATTTTGCCTGCCGCAACTGCCAAAACTGGGATATCTCCCAAAGCCCAAAGTTAAATGGAACAATCGCCGGTGAGAATCTTTCCCCAAAGGAGATTGTAAGACGCGCTAAGGAGAACAACTTACCAAGCATCTCCTACACCTATACCGAACCGACGATCTTTCTCGAGTATGCTCTGGAAACGATGAAGCTTGCCAAAAAAGAAGGATTAAAGAACAACTGGGTCACCAACGGATTCTTGTCAAAAGAAGCTTTTGAGTCAGTTGCTCCTTACTTAGATGCGGCTAATGTAGACCTAAAAGGATTTACTGAAGAGTTTTACCAGGAAAACTGCGGCGGACGGCTTAAACCGGTATTGGAGACCTTAAAAAGAATGAAAGCGAAGAAGATTTGGGTTGAGGTCACTACCTTGGTAATCCCCACCCTCAACGATACCGAAGATACTTTCAGAGGAATCGCAAACTTTATCAAAAATGAGCTTGGACCAGAAACTCCTTGGCACATCACCCAATTCTCAGGAGAGATCTCCTGGAAGCTCCAACATCTTCCCGATACACCGGTTGAAACTCTGGAAAAAGCTTACCACATTGGGAAAGAAGCGGGTTTAAAGTATGTCTATACCGGAAACGTCCCTGGCTTGGATTCTGAGGATACCTTCTGCCCGAAATGCAGGGTAAAGATGATTGACCGAATGGGATACCAAATTACGCGCTATGACAAAAACGGTAAATGTGCCAGGTGCGGACAGGACTTAGATCTAATTCTCGATTAGCTAGTGACTAATGCCTAATGTCTAATGACTAATAATATTGTTTTTGCTTGCTTCTCTCCTCATCCACCGCTACTTCTACCCACAATCGGATCCGAAGAAGACCGAACAAAGGTCAAAAAGACGATTGTGAGTTTAAAACAGCTTGGTAAAAAGCTTAAAAAAGCGAATCCCGATCAGATTATTATCTCCGCTCCCCACTCCGATTGGGGCTTCAACGTCCCCTTATACTTTCTTGCGCCGGATTTTAAAGGAAAGATAGAGCGCTTAGTCACCGGACCTGAACCGCCGGCCTTCTACTTCGAAGAAGGAAAGAGTTTTTGCTCTGAAAAAGGCTTTCACCTTGCGAAAGGAAAGACGAGCGCCTTAATCGCCTCCGGCGACCTTTCCCACTGCCTTAAAGAAGATGGACCTTACGGCTTTCACCCCGATGGGCCAAAGTTTGACCAACAGCTAATCGAATGTCTAAAGAAAAAAGATATCAATGGTTTCTTACGGTTGGATGAGGAGTTTCCCGAGGCTGGTGAATGTGGCTTGCGCTCTTTCTCCTTCCTCTTAGGAATACTTGAAGCACAAAAAATCAATTGGCAACCAAAAATCCTCTCCTACGAAGGACCCTTTGGAGTCGGTTATCTTGTTGCTGATTTTATCCTTGGAAAAAGATGAGTCCCCACGCTTTGCTTGCTAAAGCGGCAGTTGAGGCCGCGATCAGCCAGCATCATCTTCTTTCTGTAGAAGAGGCAACGAAGTTACTTTCCCAACAAGGAGTGAAGCTACCCCCAAAGCTTCTAAGAGAAAGGTCAGGAACCTTTGTCACTATCGAAAGGAAAGGTGAACTTCGCGGCTGCATCGGTACTTATCTTCCTTTAAGAAGGATGATCGCTGAGGAGATTATCGCCAATGCGGTAGCCGCGGCCACCAAAGATTATCGTTTCCCTCCTATTCAAGAGGATAAGCTACCTTCTCTCTCTTACACGGTTTATCTTTTAGGGGAGCCCGAGCTTGTTGGGGATCTTGCCGAACTTGATCCTCAGAAATACGGGATAATTGTCAGGACTGCACCTATCAGTGCTCCAAGTGGCACAGATGTTGTTTTTGACGGCCATCTCCCTTATTACAAAGTAACAAGGTTCCTGAGCGTAGCACAGGGTTCTTATAAATCAGGGCTCCTTCTCCCAGGACTTACGGGAGTTTCCACCGTTGAAGAGCAGATCGCAATCACCTGCCAAAAAGGGGGAATTGACCCTCACCAAGAGAAGATCATCCTCTACCGCTTCACTACCAGGCGTTTTTCTTGACTTCTTGCTTTTACATCCTATAATATAATAAAGAAGATTTAACATTTGGGCATAAGGAGGGAGGACGTGAAGCAAGGGTTTTTAGAAGGGTTTAAAGCTTTGAACCTGAAGAAGGCTCAGAAAGCTGAGGAAGAGGCACAAAAGGAGCTCCGGAAGCTTAATCTGTTTCAAAAGTTGCTTATCAGATTGGGAAGAAAACACTACCTTGGTAAACGGACCCAACCGGGATGGACAGGTTATCTTCCCTTCTATCTCTTCTGGTGTTCCCATTGTAGGAGATACTACGTTGATCATCTGCATGGGCTTGAAGGATACGTAACCTGCTACCGTTGCTGGATACACTATATCCTTTGATCCCTAATTAAGGTCGCTTTCCAAAGGAAGCGGCCTTTCTTTTATCCGCCCGAGGCGGACTTCAAACACGAGAGAAGATCCGGTCTCGCAAAAAGAGGTAAAAAGATGGTAACCGTTTACGAACAACCACCTTACTCTCCCCTACAAACTTAAGCCAAAACTTCATCAAAGTTGTCAAAAAGGTTCGAGGAAGAAGAGGTGAAAGAACAATTCTATCTAACGTTCTCTCAAACTTAGGATATCTTGCCATCCGCTGATATAACCGCACCAGAAGCTGGAAAAAATAGGCAAAAAACAACACCTCTTTCTTTGAAAATTGAGGCTGATCAAGAAAAACCTCATCTCGATAATCAGCGATTGGCCCGGAGATAAACCCCTCTTTAAGGGAGATCTCGTACATTTTAGTGTAAGGATAAGGAGTAAAGATATTAGGCACCATCCGGTTGGGATTAATCTGTGCATTCAGTTTGACCGTTTTGAGCACCTTCGCTGGAGTCTCAAATGGCAAGCCGACGATGTTAAAAGCGAGGGTTTTAATCCCCAGCTGCCGACACTCCCTAAACGCTCTTTTAATCTCTCGATCGGTCATAAAGCGGGAGAGGACACTCTTTCTCAGATTCTCATCTCCACTTTCCACCCCAAAATAGATAAAATTGCAACCAGCATCCTTTAAGAGTTTTAGAAACTCTGGGGTGGCAAGGTCTGCTCGGTGATCACAGGCAAAAGGAAGGTTAACCTCCTTTTGGTAAAGCTTGGTAAACTGTGCCAACCACCCTTTCTCAATCCCCAGGATATTGTCAATAAAACGGACATAAGAGACCCAAGGATAGAACTTGAGCAGTTTTTTAAGATAAAGCATCGTATTTTTGGGACTTCGAAAGCGGGTGTAATGTTCGGGATCAGGATAAACCTCCCTGATCTTGTGGTTGCAGCAGTAACCACAGCTGTAGGGACAGCCACGGGAAACAATCACCACCGCCGTTTTTGTCTGGGAAGCCACTAACTGCGAGAAATCAAACAATTCAAAGTCAGGAAGTGGCAAACTATCCAAGGGATAGATCAGCTTTCGAGGTGGATTAGCAACCACCCGTCTCCCTTCCTTCACCAAGAAATTTGGGATCCTGCCAAACTTTCGTTTCTTCGCTAAAGCCTCACAAAGATCAACCATCGGCCCCTCCCCTTCCCCAACGCAAACAATATCTGCCCCTTCCGCCTCAATACAGTCCCAAGGAGCAATTGTCGCATGAACCCCTCCCAAAACCGCCAAAAGTGAGGGGTCAAACTCTCTCGCCCACTTTAGATACTCTCTTACATACGGAAAAGCGCTGGTTCTAACCGTAAAGGCGATAATATCTGGCTTTTCCTCCGCTAACCTCTGCCTAAAGTCTTCCTTACCTGCTGGTTCCGTAAGATGTAGCAAAGAGGTTTGTTGGTCCTCCTCTTTTAATACCGCGGAAATGGAAGCTAAACCCTCCGAGTACCAACCGCCTTTGGTGATCTCAAACTGGTTGCTTCCTGGCTTTGTCCTGGTCGCAAGAAAATCGGGATAGACAAAAAGAACTTTCACTGCGGATCCATTATAAAGTATCTTGACACCTTAAGCAGAGCAGCCGATAATCAAGACAGCACTCTTAAAACAAGGGAGGAAAGGTGGCAAAGAGAGACCCGCGCCATCCGGCGCTTCGGGGTTATCAGGTATGGCGGTGGCAGAAGAAAGGAATTCTTGAAGCAGAACCACTTAGGGAAACACCGATTCTTGTTGTTCAAAAGAGAACGCGAGTCCGTCTCACTCCCAAGTACCGAACAACAATTAGCCAAGGGATCTTTCTTGTTCCCCGCTGGATTCCGGCTCCGAAATATGAACTGGAAAAGTTTTTGCGCCTTTCCACAAAGGAGCTTGAAGCAAAAGGGATTATCAAGAGAAGGGACGTCCTCTATCTCCTTATCTATCAGCAAGTAGAGGATCTATCCCACCTTTACCGGCAACAGGAGCATATCCTTTTTGACGGCGTGCGTACTCAGGCCTTCGATCTTAGGATTAAGCCCTTTATCGTTAGACGAAGGGAAGTAGCAGCGGGTCTTGGGAAGCAAAGAGCAAAGCAACTACAGAGGATTCGTGTATTGCAGCTTGTCCCCCTTCTTGGTCGCCTGGGGATCCCAGAGATGCCGATACCAGACTGGGAGCTTAAAGGAATCGTTCACTATCTTGACAATCTTATCTGTGAGCTTGAAGAGATTGTAGAACGTCCGCTAGTTACTCGAAGAAAAAGAGCACAAAGGAGTTTAAGATCCGCCCAAAGATGGGTTAGAGAGAGGAAGTTTTCTCTTGCCCGAAAACGGCTCCAGAAAGCTCTCCAAAATCTCGCCTGGCCTAAATGAGGAAAGTCACGTCCGCAAATAACTTGCGGACGTTTTTTTGCAATGTGCTAATCTTAACCCAAGCAAATTAATAAACCATCTAAGGAGGGAAGGTGAAAGAGCTAAGACGGTTTCTTGTTGTTTGGACTCCGCTTTTTCTCGTCTTTTTCTTAGTTGTCTCTTGTTCGGTATGGGTAAATTCGCACGATTCACCACTTCCACCGCCCGGTGAATATCCAGTCTCCGAGGTAACCAAGCTTTCCAGCCCATATCTTAATTGGTATGAGATATCTTTTAATGTAGATAAAACCCCGAAGACCTTGAAGATCTCCCCCACGAGGCTTGGGATCAAGACGGTTGAGGGTTTATCAAAGGCAACGTTCTTGGTTAGTGAGCAGGGTACCTCACTTCAGCTCCCACCTGATTTTGTGGTTGATAAAAGCAATGTTCTTTTCGAGATTATTTTTGCGGCTTTGGTATTCTCTTTCACTGCGGGAATGCTTTATACGTTTTATACGCATACGGTATATCACATTCCACAGTCAAGAAAATGAGCCGATTGGCACTTTGCCTCTCGGCTTTTTTATTTCTTGCTCCAGTAATCCTCTCCCTCTTTCTCCATCTTCGCCAAGCGGGTGTAATAGTCAGGAAATTCATTGAGGTGGGCAAGGGCGATTTTCCCCGTCATTAAGGGATCATCGCTGGTGACATTGGTTTTGGGATCGCGTGTCCCATGCTCGAGCTCTACATCCATCCCCATCCGAAACTGCTCCACATCAAACTTGCTCCAATCAATCCCCAACTCCTCACCGATCGTTTTTGCCTCCTCGGCGGTAAAATTGGTTCTCACCTGCCCTCACCTCCCATCATCCGGTCTCCCCCTGTTTCAACCCCAAAGGCCATCATTGGTACTCCTGGCAAAGCAGCGGATGACTCCGTGTGGTCTAACACGATCCCGTCATACTTTGCGACGATTGTCTCTTGATGCTTCCCAAAAACGTTGTAAACCCTGGCGATCGGCTGTCCACGCCTTACAACATCCCCTGGTTTAGCAAGGTAACGAGTGATTCCTGCAGTTGAACTCACGTGCTGATGGTAATACGTGAGAACCCTACCTTTAAACTCCTCAGGAGGTGAATAATTGAAAGGCTCATTTATCGGATTAACCATCTGAAAAAACGCCAAAACGTTCCAGATGGCGCGCACCCCATCCACAATATCCTTCTCATTGACAACATACGGTTCTCCCAACTCAAGCGTCATGGCTGGTACCCCTTGCTGAAGACAAACGCTTGAAAGGCTCCTCTCCATCCTCTCCTCCACAGAATCCTCTTCCCTCTCTCGAACAACCAAAAGTCCTGTTTTCAAACTGATCTCACAAGCTTCCCCATAAACCTTAGGATTAGCAGCGGAAGATTCCGGGTCAAGTAGAGCATGAGGAATGGAGTCAATCCGATCGTTGTGAAGATCAAGGATAAGGCTGGGTTTTGTCTCTTTAATTTTGGTGAAGATCTTGTGGGCGATCATCTCGGCGAGTGAGCCTTCTTTTTTACCGGGGAAAGAGCGGTTAAGGTCCTCCTCACTGAGGGCAATCTCTCGGGAAGTACTTTCAAAACCGAAGGGATTAAGAAGGGGAAAAGCTTTAAGAGAACCTTTAAGAAGGGGGTTCTTGCGCAACCTTTTGAAGATCTCCTGAACAACCACCATCCCCCCCACTTCATCCCCGTGAATACAGGCGGTAAGCCAAACCACCAGCCCAGGATTTCCGCTTTCTGCCTCCATCAAAGGGAGTCTTCGGGCAGCTAAGTCAGAAGCAGAAAATATTTTAAGAAAGGAGTATTCAAACTTCATTTCATCTGAATTGTAACTGAGAATAGATCTTCAGGCAAACAGTGTGTTTATCACCCAACAGTTTGAATCATCACAGGTGCTCAGCGCTAGCAAATTTAAGCAGCTTAGGCTGGCCGTTTGTGCATTCTAAAACGGTTATCCCAGTGTTGGGAGCATGATCGTTCCTTATCAGATAGTCCTTGTAACCCAAGGAGTATAAAAGGGCCTTGGTGAAAACCCCATGACCGATGATCACTGTGTTTTTGCCCTTGTTCTCTCGAAGAATCTCCTCCCAAGCTTTGCGCGCTCTTTCCATCACCATATTCAGCGATTCCCTCCCACCAACGAGAAAGTCGAAATCGGGATGATGTTTCTGGATGTAATCAGTCCAATCCTCAGGAGAGGTAGTAGAAATCTCGCGAAGTTGCTCCGAAACTTTAGGTTTAAGATTAAGGATTTTGCCGACAATTTCGGCCGTCTGCGACGCCCGTGGTAGATCACTTGAGTAAAGAACTCCGATGTTTTTATCGGAGAGAAATCGCCCCAGAGCTCGAGCCTGTTCTTTACCCAGCTCCGTAATCGCCTCCTTAGGATCATAAGGCGATTCCGCTTCTTGAGCATGTCGGCAGAAATAGATAATCATAAGCGGCCTTAGTTTAGCAGATAAAAATGTTTGCCGATTCGTATAGATTGTTCCAAAAAGAAAAGGGCTGAAGTATTTTCAACCCTTTATTTCGTCTCCAGTCTCCCACGGCTCTCTTTTTCTGCTTCTGGCTCTTGCCCTGCAACAGATAAGGCATAGGTTATGGAAAAACACCATGGATGAGAACGTACAAAAAGGCCGAAAACCAACCTAAGAGGGTTCCCACCAAAGCACCTCCCATGAAACCGAAACCCACTAGTGTCCTTACCTTCTTAGTCTCTTTTTCCAGTTGCTCTTTACAGAGCCTCATCTCTCTTTCTCCTCCCTCCTTCTCTTTTCTACCGGATACACCTAACCTCGATGAGGAATTCGGAGAAGACGAATAACCATCACTCCAGGAAGAATCCACCACCACACCAAGATATTAACCAGGTGGAGAAGTCCAGCCGTCTCTTGTGAGAGCATCTCCCCTCCTTAACGTTAGAGTGCCAACTTTCAAACTTTCTTATAGCACGGTTCGGGAACGATTTCAACCAAAGACTGGGATTATTATACCTCTTAAAATAGAAAAGCGACCCGGATTATCGAGTCGCTTTCTTTGGGCGGATGAAAATCACCTTGTATTCTACGCAACTAGCCAATACGGCGCAGCCTTTGCACTCTGGAGGGAAGTCTTCTTCCGACATCGGTTCTAAATGAACCTCATATCCCAGTTCTCTATATAGTTCGACGAACTCTTTCAATCTCTCCCCTCCTCCCGCAAACATTTTTCTCCAACCCTCTTTTTCTAACTCTTCCCTTCTTGACATCTCTCCTCCTTTCGTCCAAAGGACGGTAGGACTTTGTCCTATTTGGCTTGGGCATCAACTATAGATTAGCGCAAAACTAAAGTATTGACAAAGATATTGAAAAATCTTTATCCTGAACGAAGTGAAGAACAAGGTTGCGCAAGCGCCTTATCCGCCCGAGGCGGACAAGGTTGCTTTAGCGCCTTATCTTTAAGATAGAAAACGTGGGAGAAGACTTATCTTGCCCAGTACAAAACTATTTGGGGGTTCTCGAAAGCCCACACGAGGGCTCTTTTTATTAGTCGGGAGGGAGGTGATTGAGCGTGGCAAAGCGCAAAGGAGGAAAAAAGAAGAGAAAGAGGTAAGATAACTTGCCTCAAAACAGAAAACGGTGCTTCCTAAAGTGCCGTTTTCTCATCGAAATCCAAACGCTTTATCCGCCCGAGGCGGACAAGGTTGCTTTAGCACCTTACAGCAAATAGACATTAAGCTACTTTTCTGAAGAAAGATTGCTCTGCTACAAGATTGGTCTCAGAACCATGACCCGGATAGACAACCGTTTTGCCAGGAAGCTTGAACAGCTTCTGGAGTGATTTCATCAGATCTTTATAAGAGCAGTAGGAAAAGTCCGTTCTTCCTACTCCTTGACAGAAAAGGGTATCGCCGGAGAAGAGAATCCCTCCGTTTCCCTCACCTCCGAGGTGTGCCGCAGGCGCAACACCACCTCGGAGGTGTGATGTCGAACTATAGAGACAAATACCACCGGGAGTATGGCCGGGAGTTTCAATCACCTTCAGTTTCTCTTTCCCAAACATGATGCTCTCACCTTCTGTAAGATACCGATCAACTACAGGAGGCAGATCGGCCGGGTACCCAAGAAAATACTCCGCGGTTCTTTTTACCCGCTTCAGAAGAAAAAGGTCATCCTTATGCATCAGAAAGGGGATGTTAAAAGCGAGTTTTAGTTCCGTTACCGCCAAAATATGATCAAAGTGTCCGTGAGTTGCCAGGATTAGCTTCGGCTTAAGCTTAAGATCAAGAATTTTTTGGCTGATAAAATCTCCGGCATCACCGGGATCAATAATCACTGCTTCCTTTGTCTTTGGGCAAAAAACAAGGTAGCAGTTTGTTTCCAACTGCCCTACTCTTAAAGATTCAATCTCCATTACTACAGCCCCAGATCCGCTGCAATCTCCTGCATTGCGATAAGGCAGAGCTTGACGAATTCCGGTAAAGAAATACTCAACTGTCTCTCACACTTTTGAATCTGCTCTCGCTTCACGGCAGCGGCGAACGCCTTCTCGGGGAACTTCTTCAAAACCGACTCTACCGTCACGGAAGATAACTTCCTATCCGGACGAACGAGAGCAACAGCGACAATAAAACCGGTTAATTCATCACAACAATAAAGCGACCAATCCATCTTGGTTCGGGGAGAATTCTCCCCTGTGTAGTCAAAATTATGACTCAAAACGGCGGCGATAATCCTCTCGTCCTCTCCCGCTTCCTTCAGCCACCGCGCTGTTAAACGAGTGTGTTCCTCAGGATTATCTTTTGTTTTTTCATAATCAGCATCATGAATAAGGCCGACAATCCCCCACATCTTTTCATCTTCTCCAAATCGCCGGGCCAATGCACGCATACAAGCCTCAACGGCAAAACAGTGGCGAGCAAGATTTTGATTCTTAAGATTTTGTTGGAGGATTCTTAAAGCTTCTTCCCGCCTCATCTATCGCTTAAACCTTAAGGGGGACGCGCTTTTTAATCTTAAAGGCAAGATCTTTCCCAACAAGGTCAACCTCAACAGTGTCGCCCTCGCGATATTCACCCGAGATAATTCGGTTAGAGATCGGATTTTCCACCTCTCTTTGAATCAACCGCCTAAGTGGCCGAGCACCAAAGTTCGGATCAAAACCCTTTTCGGCGAGATAGTTCCTCGCCCGGGCTACCACCTCAAGTTGAATTCCCCGCTCAACCAGAAGCCGCCTACTCTTCTCCAAAAGAAGGTCAGCGATCTTCTGGACGTGTTTCTCTGTTAGGGGATGGAAGACGACAATCTCATCAACCCGGTTGAGGAACTCTGGGCGGAAGCTTTTTCGCAGATGCTCAAGAAGCTCCCCCTTCAGCTCTTCGTAGCTTTTTCGTACCTCTTTTTCATCCCCAAAACCGAATTTCTTCTCAGAGATGGTGCTTGTCCCAACATTGGAGGTCATAATCAAAACGGTGTTTTTGAAATCGACTGTTTTCCCATGACCGTCAGTCAACCGCCCATCCTCAAGAATCTGAAGAAGAAGATTAAAAACATCCGGGTGAGCCTTTTCGATCTCATCCAAAAGAATAATCGAGAACGGTTTGCGCCGAACAATCTCCGTAAGTTGCCCTCCTTCCTCAAATCCGACATACCCTGGAGGAGAACCGATCAACCGCGAAACGGTGTGTCGCTCCCCATACTCCGACATATCAAGACAAACCATCAGCTCCTCATCTCCATAAAGAACTTCTGCCAGTGCCTTTGCCGTTTCGGTTTTCCCTACTCCAGTTGGGCCAAGAAAGATAAAAGAACCAATTGGACGGTTGGGATCTTTTAAGCCAGCGCGGGAGCGCCGAATAGCCTCAGAGACAACTTTTACGGCTTCCTCCTGACCAACGATTCTTTGATGTAACCGCTCTTCAAGGTGACTGAGCTTTTTGCGCTCATCCTCCGCCAGATCCTCAACGGGAATCCCAGTAGCTTGGGCAACGATTCGCGCAATATCCCTTCCGATAACCTCGGGAATACTTTCAACTTTTTCCAACTGCCATTTTCCAACCTTGTGCTCAAGTGCAAGCTCTAACTCCTCAAGCCGTTCCATATCAACAACCGTCTTTCGCGGCGTGGCTCTTAACTTCTCAATCTCCTCAGTAACCGTGCGAGGCACGACCACCTCTACCTTTCCTGGTCTTCTTATCTCTACCTTCGTCGTTTGAATCTGTGCTAACCGTACTTGGGCACAAGCTTCATCTAAAAGATCGATCGCTTTATCCGGGAGAAAACGATCAGCAATGTAACGATCAGAAAGTTCCGCTGCGGCTTTGATCGCATCCGGCGAAACCCGAACCTTATGATGCTCTTCGTAACGTGACTTCAACCCGTCAAGGATTTCAATCGTCTCCTCAACTGAAGGTTCATTGATGATCAGTGGCTGGAACCGGCGTTCCAACGCTCCGTCTTTCTCTACGTATTTCCGATACTCATCAAGGGTGGTTGCTCCCACACATTGCAGCTCTCCGCGCGCTAAAGCGGGTTTTAACATATTTGAGGCATCAATCGCTCCTTGAGCAGCCCCAGCTCCAACAACGGTGTGAAGCTCATCGATAAAAAGAATAATCTGGCCTTCCGCCTCAACTACCTCTTCAATCGTCTTCTTCAACCGCTCTTCAAACTCACCTCGGTGAGAGGCACCGGCAAGCATCGAAGCCAAATCTAGGGCAACGATCCGCTTCTCTTGAAGCGTTTCGGGGGCATCTCCATCAACAATCCGCTGCGCCAAACCCTCAACGATCGCCGTCTTCCCTACCCCCGGATCTCCAATCAAGACAGGATTATTCTTTTTTCTACGGGATAAGATATGGATAATTCGCTCAATCTCGTTCTCCCTTCCGATTACAGGATCAAGCTTCCCTTCTTCAGCCAAACGGGTAAGATCACGCCCATAGCGATCAAGATAGGTTGTTTGCTGCGCCCCTTCTTGTAGCTCCTGAGCGCAAACCTCACAAAGATAGACAATCGATGGTTGACCATCAACGATCTGATGCATCTGGAAAATGGCTTGTCTTTCACCACAGCGTTGGCAAATCATTTCAATTTAATTTTAGTTTACCACACTAGCAGTGTCAACTAGTGATTGCTAAATCCTGCCGCTAATATATATTTTATACCCTATACCCTACACGCTATACGCTATACCCTGTCTTTAATGCTCCCAGCTGTCGGAGACAGCAATATCCACCCTAACTGGAACTTCTTTTAAAAGCTCCTTTCCCGCCCGCTCCATCTCCTCTTTAACAAGCGTTGCCACTTTTTCTGCTTGATCCTCCTTTGCCTCAACCACAAGTTCGTCATGGACAGTGTGAATTGGGGCGGCATCGAAACCTTCCTTTTTAATTCTCTCATAAATGTAAACCATCGCCAACTTTGTCATATCGGCAGAGGTTCCCTGGATGGGGGTATTCTTCCCTTGGCGCTCCACGTATGCCTGTTGTCGTTCATAACCCGGATCCTCTGGATTGAGATCTCGATAGTAGCGTTTCCTCCCGGCGATTGTGAGACTGTACCCTTTCTTCACCGCTTCGCGGCCAGTTCGGTCTAGCCAGGCCTTCACTTTTTTATAGGCGGAAAAATATTTCTGTAAAAGCTGTTGTGCTTCTTCCTCAGAAATTTCCAGTTGGACAGCGAGTGACTTTGCCCCTCGCCCATACATCAACCCAAAGTTAATTGATTTTGCCTGAAAACGCCTTTCTTTCGTTACCTGCTCCAGTGGAACCCCAAACATTTGTGAAGCTGTTAAAGCATGAAGATCCACTTCCTCTTTAAATGCTTTTAAGAAGGCTGGGTCTTTAGAAAGCTCCGCCATGATTCTAAGCTCAATCTGCGAATAGTCCGCAACAACAAGCTTGTAACCTTTCTCAGCGATGAAACACTGGCGGAAAAGCAAATCCGTTGGGATTTGTTGGAGATTAGGATTGGAACAGGAAAACCTTCCGGTATCAGCTCCAATCTGCATGTAATCTGGATGGATTCGCCCCGTTTTGGGATTAATCTTCGCGATCAAATTTTCTCCAAAAGCGGTGATGATCTTTTCATACCCACGATATTCCAAAAGGAGCTTCGCTAAGGGGTGGTTATGGCGTTGTAAAACTTCCTCCCCAGTTGAGGGAAGATCCAACCCTACTTTCCGAAAAGCTTCCAAAACTTGGGCGGGGGAGTTTAAATTGACTACCTCTGCTCTTCTACCAAAAAAGTCAACTTGGGTATGGCGAAAATAAGGTCGCAGTTCATCCTGAATCCTCACTGCTACTTCACCCCGCCGCTTCTCATACTCTTTGATAATCTGTCGCCACTTTTTCATATCAATTAAAAACCCTTTAAGTTCCATCTCCGCGACAACAGGAATCAAGCGAAATTCCAAAGCGGCGATTTTATCTAAAACCTCACTCACGAGTGTCTGCTTCTGCACTTCCCAGATCGGAAAAAGAATCAGAACATCAGTTGCGGCATATTCCAACTGCTCCAGCGTAAATTCTTTCTTATGGTTAACAAATGTCTCCCAAACTCCCTTCTCCAACTTAATCCCCAGATACTTTTTAGCAATCGCTTCAAGGGAATTTTCACGCGTGTAACCGGTTGTTAAAATTCGCTCCGCAAGCATTGTGTCAAAGAAGGGTCTCGCTTCAATCCCCAACTTTGCTTTTAGAAGACGATAATCAAATCCTGCATTCTGGGCGATTTTTAAAATCTTGGAATCCTCAAGAACCTCTTTGAGGAGAGTAAGATCAAGCTTGCGCACATCAAAAAGATAAGCTTTTTCAGGAGTGGCAAGCTGAACAAGAAGGAGCGTAGCAGAGTAGGGATCAAGACTCGTCCCCTCCACGTCCAGTGCAATCACTCTTTGATGCTTCAAGTCGGTAATCACTTCTTTAAGGGCAGAAGCTTCCTCGATAAGTGTGTAATTTAATCCTTGTTTAAGTGTTACTTCAGTCATCAGCTAACTCTTTAAGCCTTTTTCAAGAAGATCTTTTGCTTTGGCAGGGGCAACCTTCCCTCTGGTTACACGCACCAGTGCTCCGAGAAGAAAATGAAAGGCAACCTCTTTGCCCGCTTTATAATCGCTGACTGCTTTTGGATTGTCAAGGATAATCTTTTCGATGTATCGGGCAACTTCAGCCTCTGGTAACTGAACCTTCTTTTTACTCATTTTTAATGCTCGGGCAAGCCCTTCAACTCCAAGTTTCTTGGGGTCACCAAACCGGCGATTGACAACTACATTTGCAATCTCTTTGGGCGTAAATTCTGCTGCAGCTTTCACCGTTTCCTCAAAAAGATCTGCTAATTCCGGATTAGCCATCAAAGTTTCGATGTATTGCAAGGGAAGGTGATAGTTCTTCTCAAGCCTTTGGCGCTGCACCTCAGGAAGAATAAATTTTTCCCGATAGGTAAGAATCCTTGCGGTCAATGGAGGAAGGTCAGGCTCAGGAAAATAACGGTAGTCGGCAACTTCTTCTTTCCTTCTCTGGGAGAAGGTTTCGCCTGTTTTTTCACTGTAACCACGTGTTTCTTGGACGATCTTCCTTCCCATCTGAAGAAGAATTTGCTGTCGGGCGATCTCCTTCTCCAAAGCGCGCACAAGAAAGTTAAACGAGTTGATGTTTTTTAACTCCACTTTATACGGCGGTAAGCCTGCCCCTTCTTTTCTTAAGGAAACATTCGCTTCAAGCCGCATTGATCCCTTCTCCATGTCAGCGTCGGAAACTTTTAAATAACGAAGGAGGGAACGCAACTCTTTAAGAACCGCTTTTACTTGAGAAGATGTTGCCAAATCTGGTTCAGTTACGATCTCCAAAAGGGGGATACCAGCGCGGTTAAAATCGATAAGGGTTTGGCCTGACTCGTGAATCAGCTTTGCCGCATCCTCCTCCAAATGCACCCTTCGTATCTTGACCTCTTCAAACTTTCCCTCCGTCCCAACCGCAGTCTGGTATTGGCTGATCTGGTACCCCTTGGGGAGATCTGGGTAGAAATAATTCTTCCGCTCAAAGCGGCATTCCTCAGCGAGTTTACAGTTTAATGCCAAAGCGGCAAGAACCGCCTTTTTGATCGCTTCTTTATTTGGAGGAGCAGGGATTGCTCCCGGCAAACCAAGGCAAACAGGACAAACCTGAGTGTTCGGCCTCTTTCCGAAGGAGGTGGCAGAGCAGCTGCAGAAAAGTTTGCTTTTTGTATTCAGCTGCACGTGGATTTCAAGACCAATAACTGGAACAAACTTCATAGCTTTGCACCTAGAGTTACAAACGCTGCCTTAAACTTTGCTAAAGTATCTCGCGCCATAAGTTGGGTCAGATCAAAATGAGAATCATGGACAAAGGCATTGCGTACCTTATGTGCCTCCCAAAGGTCTTGGTAGATCATTTTGGGAAAAGCCTCCCTGGCATTTTTCAACCGCTCCCCCGTCGTTTCTCCATAAGAGATCTGAGACAATGCATAATCTAAAAGTTTATCGCCAATGATCACTGCCTCCTTAAGGGCACTGGGCTTTCCCACCCGTATCAGCTGTTCAATCTGATCCCAATCCCCCTGGATCTTCCCTAAATCATACGGTTTCAATACCCCAACAGTAAGACGTTTTTTATGCTCTATCTGTCTTTTTAAAAAGTTAAAAAACATTATCTTTTCACTAATTGCTCAATCATCTCCCCTACTCCAAAAAGAAGCGGTTCGGTGAATCTTGGTCCAATAAGTTGCACTCCAACCGGCAATCCACCCCCAAAGCCAACAGGAACATTCAACGCCGGTATCCCCGCTAGACTAGAAGGGATTGTAAAGATATCGGCAAGATACATCGAAAGCGGATCCTCCTTCTCCCCAATTTTGAAGGCAACAGTTGGGGCTGTTGGAGTAAGAAGGAGATCAACTTTCTTAAATGCTTTGGCAAAATCTTGAACAATTAATGTCCTCACCTTTGCTGCTTTAAGGTAGTATGCCTCAAAATAACCACTGGAAAGAGCGAATGTTCCAAGGACGATTCGTCGCTTCACCTCCGGTCCAAATCCTCTCCCTCGTGTTTTAAAATAGATAGAAGTAAGATCTTTATCCCTTATGGAAAGGCCATAGCGGATCCCATCATAACGAGCAAGATTCGCGGAGACCTCTGAAGGAACAATCAGGTAATAAGCAGGGATCCCATACTGAGTATGAGGAAGGGAAACTGATGCTACCTTAACCCCCACTTCCTCAAGAGAGGAAACTACCTCATCAATCTTCTGTCTTACCCCTCTCTCCAACCCTGGTCCAAAATATTCCTTGGGAAGCCCAATCACCTTGGGTTTCTTTACCCTCGCTTGAAAATTAACCGCGACCGTAGTGGCATCAAAAGAATCTTGGCCGCAGATAGCCTCAAAAAGAAGACGAGTGTCCCCAACATCTCGCGCCATCGGACCAATCTGATCCAAGGAGGAAGCCATTGCAATTAAGCCGTAACGGGATACAGTCCCGTAGGTGGGACGAAGACCAACAATCCCGCAAAAGGCTGCCGGTTGTCGCACTGAGCCTCCTGTATCTGAACCTAAAGCAGCAGGGGCTAAACGAGCAGCAACCGCTGCCGCTGATCCTCCTGATGAACCACCGGGAACGCGAGAGAGATCAAACGGGTTGTGGGTCGGGCCAAAGGCGGATCTTTCGGTGGAAGAGCCCATCGCAAACTCATCCATATTTGTCTTCCCCAAAATAATCGCTCCCTCCCCAAGAAGCTTTTGAGTAACCGTGGCGTTATAGGGAGGAATAAATCCCTTAAGAATCATCGAACCGGCAGTGGTTTGAAGACCCTTGGTAATAATGTTGTCTTTAATGGCAATTGGAACGCCCCCGAGCTTTCCTCGCTTTTTCCCTTGGTCGAACTTTTTTGCTTCTCTAAGTGCTTCCTCAGCGGAAACTGTGATAAAGGCGTTAAGCTTGCTCTCAAGCCTATCAATCCTCCTTAAGAAAGCAGTAACAACTTCCTTTGCCGAAATTTCCTTCCGCGTTATTCCCCGTCTTAACTGTTTGAGAGAGAGTTCCGTAATCTCCATCCTAAACCTCCCAAATTTTTGGAACCTTGAAAAATCCCTTCCTTTTGGAAGGAGTATTGGCAAGCGCTTCTTTTTGATGCAACTTTTGTTTTGACCCTACCTGATCTTCCCGAACCGCATCTTTAACCTCAATCGTTTGAAAGGTGGGAGGAATATTCTCCGTCTTCAATTCCGAGATCTTCTCCACATAAGAGAGGATAGACTTCAACTGGGGGCTAAGACGCTTCTTCTCAGCGGAATTTAAATACAGACGAGCAAGATCGGCGATGTAGGAGATATCAAACTTCATCGAAAAACCACCACCTGATTTCTTCTCTTCTTCGCCTCATACACAACCCTATCAGCCGCTTCAAGAAGTGCCTTTACGGTTTTGGCGTGATCTGGAAAAGTAGCAACCCCAATTGACAATGTAATTCCCGCAAAACTTTTCCCGTGCGAGAATTGGAATTTGTAACCGCTAATCTTACCACACAACCGTTCGGCTAAGATCTTTGCTCCTTTGCTTCCTGTTTCCGGCAGAATGAGGATAAATTCATCGCCCCCCTTGCGGGCAAAGGTATCAATCGCTCGGATCTCCTCCAGAGTAAGACGAACAAACCCCTTTAAAATAGCGTCGCCTGCAGCATGACCAAACCTGTCGTTCGCTTCTTTAAAATAATCCAAATCGATCATCAAAATAGAAAAGAATCTCCCAAACCGTTTAGCTCTTTGGAACTCGTAATCCAGTACCTCCGTTAAACCCCGGGGGTTTAAAACACCAGTGAGAAAATCCGTCCGTGCTTCTTTTTTATAGCGCTCAACCTGCTGGCGGGAATATAGTAAAGCAGAGAGAACTCCAACAAAAAAACCAAAAATCGCCCGAAACTTCCCTTTTAAAGCGGTCAAACCTTCGCGCACTCTCACCCTGCTTAAAGATTATCACAAGCACACCACCACTAGCGATCCCTACACCTTCTGACAAAGGATGGTTATATTTGCCTCACTCTTCACCCCATCAAGTTGTCCGGTTCTCCAAGGAATGGCCAAAAGCCTCCCCAAAAAAGCATAACCGCGGATCAAAAAGACTCGAAAACGACTTGGGACCGGCAAGCCAAACTGGTATTGGCGAAGAGGCGGATTAGCCAGTTTTGAGAGTACCCAAACGAAAAACGGAATCTTGTGGATGTGTTTTAAGAGATTCTGTCCCTGGAATTTAACCACCCGAAAGCGATCCTCCTCTAAAATCCTATTCAACTCGGCCGCCTCATAACGACGGAGATGTCCTACTGCTGCATCCCAAGGACCGAAGTAATTTTTCTTCAGGGGAACAGAAAAGAGAAAGTACCCACCAAATTTTAGAACCCGGGAAACCTCGGCGAATGCTTTCTGATCATCAGGGACGTGCTCCATCACATCCCAAGCAACAACCAGATCGAAGAAGTTATCTTCAAAGGGAAGCTTCTCCGCCGTTCCCAGATAGGCATTTAGGCCTTTAGCTTTCAGGTTTTGGACAGCCGACTCGCTTATATCGAGAAAGTAACTGTTTTCTAAAGGAATCCTGGGATAATTTCCGCAACCGATCTCTAAACATCTCCTACCAACAAAATCTCTACAGATCTCCCAACTCGGCCAAATCTCGGGACTCTGGATTGGCATCTGTTTCCAAAGCCAGTTATAGCGTCGCTTCGCTCCTTGTAATTCCTCACTTCGGTCGGAATTATAGCGCTCGCGATTTTTATCTTCCATTACACTGTCTGCAACGAACGCCCGAGCATAACGAAAACGCTATGCCAACTGCAAATGTTTAACCCGCTCCTTTGTCTAGGAAATGAGGCTAGAGCTTAACTTCAATGTCTTCCCGCTCCTTCTCCTCGGCTTCGAAGAAGTGCGCCTGGGTAAAGCCAAACAAAGATGCCACTAAAACCGCCGGGAAAAGTTTAACCCTCGTGTTATAATCAGCGGCGTTGGCGTTGTAAAACTGGCGAGCGTAGGCGATCTTATCCTCGATGTCAAAAACATTGGTCATCAATTTTGATAACTCCTGGTGGGCCTTAATCTCGGGATAAGCCTCGATCTGTACCTTAACATCGCGCATCAAGGCGGAGAGTCTTCCCTCAATCACCCCCCGCTCTGCTGGATCTGACCCCATCTTTGCTGCTTTCATTCCCTCCGAGCGAAGCCGCGTTACCTCCGTTAGGATCTCTTTATCCAAAGCGGCTGCTTTCTTGGCAGTGGTTACCAGATCAGGAAGAAGATCGTATCGTTTTTTAAGCTGGACATCAATATCCTTCCAACTCTGGGTGACCCGAACTTTTGTTGCCACAAGGGAGTTGTAGGTAAACCAAGCATAAATCCCGACTAAGACAATTATTCCAATAACGATCAATAAAGTGTCAATCAAATTTAGCTCACCTCCCCACCCCTAATGCTTTGGCGAATTCAGCTGTACTAAGCGCGTTAATGATATCACTTTTTCCGCACCAACCGCGCCGAGCAACCGCCACCCCAAAGCGCATGTTATCAAGCTGGGAAGAATGGTGGGCATCGGTGTTGATGACAAATTTGATTCCCCTCTTCTTTGCCTCCCTTACGAGCGTATCCGGCAGGTCAAGACGGGTGGGGAAGGCGTTGATCTCGAGAAACTTTCCCTCAGCGGCGGCAACCTCAAAAACCTGGTCCCAGTCAACTTCATAAGCCTCACGCTTTCCCAGAAGCCGTCCCGTGGGGTGACCAATGACATCTACATACGGGTGTTTCAAGGCATTGATCAGCCGCTGTGTCATCTGCTCTTTTGACTGACTAAAACTTGAATGAATCGAGGCGGTAGTGTAGTCGTAAAGTGCTATCAGTTCAGGAGGAAGCTCAACCTCAGCAGCGGCGGTGATATCAACCTCCGCGCTGAAAAAGATTTCGATTTTTCCTCTATATTTTTTTCGCAACTCTTCAATCTCCTTCTTCTGCCGCAGAATCTCCTCCCTTGCTCCTTTCTTCCCGAGTGCTTGGGCCGAGGGAGCATGGTCCGCAATTCCGTAATACTCAAGCCCCTCCTCAATCGCCGCTTGAACCATTTCCTCCGGAGTTTCCTCCCCGTCAGAATTGGTTGTATGGGTGTGAGTATCACCTTTAATATTCTTCAACTCCACCAACTCCGGCAACTCTCCTTCCTGCGCGGCTTCGATCTCTCCCGTATCCTCTCTTAGTTCTGGGGGGATCCAATCCATCCCCAACATCCGATAAAACTCCTCCTCAGTTGCCACCGGAAGCGGATTCCCAACGATCTTCTCTTTTCTAAACTTTGAGATCCCATGCTCAGAAAGAGATAGACCCTTTTGATTAGCAATCTTCCGCAAATGAATATTGTGTTGCTTTGAGCCAGTGAAATACTGAATAAGCGATCCGTATCGTTTAGGATCGAAGGCATAGATATCAGCTTGCTTCCCTGTTTTAAGAACAATCGTCGCCTTCACCTCCCCGGCGACCAAAACCCGAGCCACATCAGGAAATTTGGTGAAGGCATCGATCACTTTCTTCGGCTTATCTGTCGCAACTCCAATATCAACATCCCCAATTGTCGCCACCATCCTCCGAAGCGATCCTAAAGGATCAGCTCGTCTCACTCCCGACACCTTCATAATCTCGGCGATCAGCTTTTCTGCTGTGGCGTAAGCAATCGGCAAAATCATCCTCCCCTCCCCAACTTTTCGCTCAGAGATTGCCTTTAGGATTAGTTTGGCTGTTTTTTCTTTGAAACCGGGCAGTTCAGCAATCCTCCCCGACTCAGCCGCCCTTTTCAGATCGTTGATGGTCCTAAGGTTAAGCTCTTTTGCCAATCGATAAGCGGTCTTCGCTCCTACTCCCTCCAATCCTAGAAATTCAAACATCCCAGGGGGGAGGCCACGCTTTGCCTCCTCAAAATGTCTCACCTTGCCAGTCCGGAAATATTCATCGAGGTGGCCGGCAATACTCGCTCCAATTCCCGGAATGTCCTCAAGTCTCTCCTCCTCCCAAAGATCCTTCACTTCCGAAGTAGCGTGCTCAACAGAATCCGCCGCCGTATCGTAAGCCCTAACCCGAAAGCGATCCTCGCCCCTAACCTCATAGGCAGCGGCAACCTCCCGAAGCATCTTAGTGATGTAACGATTGGAAAGCTTAGAGAATTCCATCAGGTTTTATCTTAACAGTTTCCAAATTCACGGTTCTTTGTTAAAATAGGGTTGGGGTCGTGGTCTCGTGGTGTAGTCTGGTCTAACACGCCTGCCGAGTCGGCAGGAGATCGCCCGCCGAGTCGGCGGGTCGGGACCGTAACAAACTTAACAACAGAATTTATGTTTTACATCTACGTCCTACACAGCAAAAAGGATGATAAGCTTTATACTGGGTTCACTACTGATCTAGAGAAAAGATTAAAATATCATAATAGAGGGTTAAACAAATCAACCAGAGATCGGAGGCCATTTGAGCTTATCTACGCTGAGATGTATCTAAACGAAAAAGACGCGAGAAAGCGAGAGCGATTTCTCAAAAGTGGAAGAGGACGGGAAATACTCAGAGAACAACTTAAACATACTCTTGGCTCCGTAGTGTAGTCCGGCCTAACACGCTTCCTTGTCAAGGAAGAGATCGCCGGTTCAAATCCGGTCGGAGCCG
>Ga0210015_1001456_pt1 | contig 23395 bp, 17 predicted proteins | sample CryGeymeta201522_FD_185471 | JGI IMG/M metagenome (GOLD analysis project Ga0210015, IMG submission 185471) | Groundwater microbial communities from Crystal Geyser aquifers in Utah, USA - Crystal Geyser metaG 2015-22 (SPAdes) (version 2) | ecosystem: Environmental > Aquatic > Deep subsurface >... | reverse complement strand
GGGGCAGGTCTCCGACCGCCCCGAAACGCTTGACCGGAAGGTCTCAAAGGGCTGCGAATCCACGGGATTCGAGGAGACCTGTCGGTCCGGGGAGCGGCGGGGTCAGGAGACCCTCGCCGAGCACAGGCGAGAAACAGCCGACGCTTAAGCAGCTCGAGGACTTCGCTCGGGGCAGGTCTCCGACCGCCCCGAAACGCTTGACCGGAAGGTCTCAAAGGGCTGCGAATCCACGGGATTCGAGGAGACCTGTCGGTCCGGGGAGCGGCGGGGTCAGGAGACCCTCGCCGAGCACAGGCGAGAAACAGCCGACGCTTAAGCAGCTCGAGGACTTCGCCAAGGTCACGCGCACACCATTTGGCTTTCTGTTCCTCCCCGAGCCGCCCGAGGAGCGCCTGCCGATTCCGGACCTTCGCGGACTCACAGAGTCCGAAACGAGGAAGCAGCGCCCGGTGCGACCGAGTCCCGAACTGCTCGACACGATCTACGCCATGCAGCGCCGTCAGGACTGGTTGCGCGAGGAACGAATCGAGTGCGAGGCGGAACCCCTGGACTTCGTCGGCAGCGCGCAACTCGGCGACGACCCCGCCGCAGTCGGGCAGGAACTGCGGCGAATCATCGGTGTCGGCGACGACTGGGCTGCAGACGTGGCGACGCGGGAGGAAGCAGTCAGCGATCTGCGCCGGCGCATCGAGCAACTGGGGATCATGGCCGTGATCAACGGCGTCGTCGGCAACAATACACATCGCGAGCTCGACGTAAAGGAGTTCCGTGGGTTCGCCCTGACGGATCCCTAGGCGCCGCTCATTTTCGTCAACGGTGCCGATGCGAAATCGGCGCAGATGTTCACCCTGGCGCATGAGCTGGCGCACATCTGGCTGGGCGCAGAGGGCGAAGGTCTCTCAGGCTTCGAGGGGCTCTTTCCCGGCGACGCGCGGGTCGAGAGGTTCTGCGATCAGGCAGCGGCGGAGTTCCTCGTGCCGGCCCGAGAGCTGAAGGAGCGTTGGCGAGGCGTGAAGGGCGCCCCGGAGCCGTTCGAGCGGATGGCTCGGCAGTTCAAGGTCAGCCCGATCGTTGTCGGGCGCCGAGCGATGGACCTGCAGCTCGTGGACCGAAAGATGTTCTTCGAGTTCTACGGCGCATACACGACGCGAGAAAGGGGGCGGGCAAAGCGAACGCGCGGCGGCGACTTCTACAACAACCAGAACACCCGGGTCGGAGAACGCTTCGCAACCCACGTCATCCTCGCCGCGATGGAGGGGCGCCTCGGCTTCAAGGAAGCCTATGATCTCACCGGGCTGCGCGGAGGCGCCTTCCAGAAGTATGCCCGTCGCCTGGGGATGGATCTGCCATGACCACGCCCCCGGCTTTCGTCCTTGACGCGGACGTGTTCATCGCCGCGAAGAACGCCTACTACGCCTTCGACATCTGCCCTGGCTTCTGGGGCGCGCTTCTCAACGCACATCAGCTCGGCAGGGCTTGGAGCATCGACAGAGTGCGAAACGAGCTGCTGGCGGGCAGGAAGGAGGAAGATCTGGTGCAGTGGGTGCAGAACGAGGCGCCAGCGTCTTTCTTCCACGATTCCAACGCCGGCGAGGTGCGCACTGCCTACGGCGAGATCATGCTCTGGGTGCAACGCAACCCGCGGTTCCTCGACCGAGCCAAAGCGAAGTTCGCGACCGCGGCCGACGGCTGGCTGGTCGCGTACGCTATGGTGAATGAGACCACCATCGTCACCAACGAGCAGCCTCGTCCAGAGTCGAGGAACCGCGTGCTTCTGCCCGACGTGTGCATGCAGTTCGGGGTGCCCTACAGACACGTTCCTTATGCTTCGGGAGTTGGGTGTCCGACTGGGCGAGGAAGCCTTCGCCGCCCGCGTGCTCCAACGCTTCGGCAGCAAACGGAACCTGCTGGTGCTCAACGACGAAGCGCACCACGCCTACCGCCCGGCGCCCTTTGAGGACGAGAAGGCAACAGCAGAGATGGACGCTGAGGAGAAGCGCCGGCTGAAGCAGGAGAAGGAAGCGGCGACGGTCTGGATCAGCGGGCTGGACCGGATCAACGCGGCGCGGGGAATCAACTTCTGCATGGATCTGTCGGCGACACCGTTCTACATCCGGGGGAGCGGGTACACCGAAGGGCTGCCTTTGCGGACGCACGGCGTCCGTGCGCCGTGGCTTGCGTCGGACTTCGGGTTGGTGGATGCCATCGAGAGCGGCATCGTGAAGATCCCACGCATGCCGGTGGAGGCGAACTCGGGCCGCCCGGTGCCGGAGTACTTCGCCCTGTGGCAGTGGATCAACGAGAACCTGCCGGCGGGCGAGCGGGCGACGGCTCGTCGGAAGCCCAAACCCGAGGCGGTGCTGCGCCAGGCGGACGGTGCGCTGAAGCAGTTGGCTGGGGAGTGGAAGGCGAGTCTGGAGGCGTACCAGAAGAGCGGCGTGCCCGTTCCCGCCTGCATGATCGCAGTGTGCGACAACACCGACATCGCGGAGGTCCTGTTCGACTACCTCGCGACCGGCAAGGGGAACGTCTTCCCCGACCTGCTGAAGAACGAGGACGAGCAGGAGCGGACGATCCGTATCGACTCCAATGGCTGGCGCAGGTGGAGTCCGGAGAGGCGGGCGGCGGGACGAAGCAGCGGGCAGCCGAGAACCTGCGCAGAAAGGTCAACACGGTAGGCAAGGAGGGCGAACCGGGGGAGCAGGTGCGGTGCGAGTCGGGTGGCGCTGTCCATCGCCCGGCAGCGGCTGCTGACGGCGACGTTTCCGTACTACCGCATCGCCGGCGACGACCCCGACGAGCGCAACCCCGCCGTGGGGTTCGCCTACAAGACGGTGCCGCACATCACGCTCAAGTGCATCGCCCAGAACCCCGACCTGGACCCGGACAAGGTGAAGGGGAAGAGCCGGGAGGAGATCGAAGCGATCATACAGGCCAACGCGCCGCAGGAGACGCTCTACGATCAGCCCGAGGTGGACGGGAAGCGCATCCGCGTGTCGGGTCCGTTCACCGTGGAAGCCATCCCGCCGCCGGTGGAGCAGATCACTCCGCCCAGCCCGATTGGGGGCGAGCCCGAAACCGCCGAGGCGGAGCCTGCCCGTAGCGAAGATCCCACCGCGCACCTGCCGATGCTGGTGGAACTGCTGCGCAAAGACGGGGTGACGTTCCCGGACAACAGACGCGTTCGGTTTGAGCACCTGTCGGAGCGTACGGGCGGGGTGTTGCACGCCGAGGGCGAGGCGAAGGGCGACACGGACATGGGGCGGATCGCCGTGTCCTTCGGTCCGTTTCACGGTCCGGTGACCGTCGGGCAGGTGGAAGACGGCTTGTCGGAGGCGGTGCGGGGTGGATTCGACTCGGTCATCTTCTGCGGGTTCGCCTTCGACGGCTCGGCCCAGTCCGCCATCTCCGCTGACCCCAACCCGCGCGTCCACGTCCACCTGGCGCACATCCGCCCGGACGTGATGACCACCGATTCCGAAGGCAAGAACCTGCTGAAGACCACTGCGGCAAGCCAGCTCTTCACCGTCTTCGGCGAGCCGGACGTGGCGCTCAAGCCCGCAACCGAGGCCGGCATCGCCGAGGCGAAGGACGGCGAATGGGTGGTCGAACTGCTGGGCGTGGACGTGTACGACCCGCTCACCGGCGAGGTGTCAAGCAGTTCCGCCGACCGCATCGCGGCGTGGTTCCTCGACACGGACTACGACAACCGCACGTTCTGCATCTGCCAGGCGTTCTTCCCGAACCAGTCGGCCTGGGAGAAGATCGAGCGGGCGCTGCGGGGGACGCTCAACGAGGACCGGTTCGACATGCTCACCGGCCGCGTCAGCCTGCCGTTCGTCGTGGGCGAGCACAAGCGCGTGGCGGCGAAGGTGGTGGATCAGCGGGGAAATGAGGTGATGAGGGTGGTTCCGGTGACAAGGTGACCGGGTGACAAGGTGAAGGGGTGACAAGGTGACCCGGTGACAAGCGGCAGGTGCTGAGACGAAGGAGTGCGACGATGAGCGGTGAGCTATGGCGGAGACTCAGCGAATCCGGCAAGTGGCTGCGCGACAGGATCGAGTTGCAGTTGGCGTGCTGGTATCGCCGGGAGGGGTGGACGGAAGCGGAGCTTCAGCTTGTGCAGTCAAGGCAGTTCCGGGAGTACGTGTGGAGCCTTGACAGACCGGCAAGCAACGCCGGGAAGCCATGCACGCTCCTTCCCGATGACGCCGTTGCCGTTCGTCCCGAAGGGACCGAGTGACAATAGCCCAGGGATTCATCCCTGGGAACCCGGCGGACAACATAGCGGCGAGAGTCCTGAAAGGACGGCTGAATGCGAGTGCCGACGCCAATCAGCCGTCCTTTCAGGACTACACGGTGTCCTTCGGACCATTCCTGGTATCGCCGGGAGGGGTGGACGGAAGCGGAGCTTCAGCTTGTGCAGTCAAGGCAGTTCCGGGAGTACGTGTGGAGCCTTGACAGACCGGCAAGCAACGCCGGGAAGCCATGCACGCTCCTTCCCGATGACGCCGTTGCCGTTCGTCCCGAAGGGACCGAGTGACAATAGCCCAGGGATTCATCCCTGGGAACCCGGCGGACAACATAGCGGCGAGAGTCCTGAAAGGACGGCTGAATGCGAGTGCCGACGCCAATCAGCCGTCCTTTCAGGACTACACGGTGTCCTTCGGACCATTCCCCAGGGATGAATCCCTGGGCTATTCTCATCCTGTCCTTTCAGGACTACACGGTGTCCTTCGGACCATTCCCCAGGGATGAATCCCTGGGCTATTCTCATCCTGTCCCTTCGGGACGACGCCGTGTCGTCGCTGACGGTTTCCCAGGGATGAATCTCTGGGCTACTATCACGGCGTCCCGTTGGGACGCGCAGGTGCTCTCCGCGCCCTGATTCGGTGAACCGACTATGAACCTCGCCGTTGACAAACCGATCCTGAACAGCCCGTTCGCGGAGCCAACGCGGTACTGGTTCTACGACGACCAGACCAAGCTGGCGACGCTGATGACCGGGCGGCGGCCGGCGGGGTACTACTTCCGCACGCGGGCGTCGGCGAAGGCGCAGATGACGCTGTTCACCGAGGAGCAGTTCGTCGAACTGGAGGCGGTGAATCAGATCCGCGTCCGCGTGGGCGAATGGCGACGGAAGGGCTACCCGGCCGGCACTGTGACGCCGGTGACGCGGAAGCTGCTGCAGCACTGGAACCGCGAAGACCGGGAGCGCAAGCTGTTCTTCTGCCAGCGGGAAGCGGTGGAGACAATCATCTGGCTGACTGAGGTCTACCCGAAGGGCGGACCTCGGGTGATGGTGTCCGGGACGAACGGGCGAGGGCGCAAGCGGCTGGAGGAAGTGCTGCTCGACCACCCCGTAGACGCGGAGAGCGTGGCGCGAGGCTTCGGGCCGCTGCGACGCTACGGGTGCAAGATGGCGACGGGGAGCGGGAAGACGGTCGTCATGGCGATGGTCGCGGCGTGGTCGATCATCAACAAGGCGCACAAGCCGAAGGAGACGCTGTTCTCCGATGCCGTGCTGGTCGTCTGCCCGAACCTCACGGTCAAGGAGCGCCTCGGCGGCGGCGAGTGGACTGACCGGTCGCAGTTCGAGGGTGCAAGCCACGACTTTACGCCGGACTTCCTTGTGCGCCTGACCGACGGGACGACGCTGATTCTGGAGGTCAAGGGCCACGAAGACGAAGTAGACCGCGCCAAGTACGAGGCGGCGCGGAAGTGGGTGCGGGCGGTGAACAACTGGGGGGAGCTGGGGAGGTGGCGGTTTGAGGTGTGCAAGGATACGAAAGGGTTGAAGAAGGACTTGCAGGCGTGGCTTGCGTAGACGGGGGACCTCCCCCGGCAGACGTCCCCACCCCGGTCACGCGGCAGCCCCCCTCGGAAACGCTGCCACAACCGCCCGGTGCCACAGCTCGGCCATCCGCTCCATCCCTACCACGTTGGGGTGGACGGGGTCGACGCCGTACCAGCGCTCCTTGTCGGTGGAGTACGCTTCGAAGAAGTCCGGCCCGTGGCTGAGACCGCGGCGCGCGATCAGGTAGTCGAGGTCGGTGCAGTACGCCTTCAGGATTGTGGCGGCGCCGGGGGCGTAGTCGTAGCAGGGCTTGGCGAGGAGCACCCGGGCGGGCGAAGCGCCGAAATCCTTCACGAGGCGGTCCACCATGGTCGACAGGTTGTTCGCCACCGTGGAGCCGGGCAGCCTTGCCCGCTCATCATTGACACCGAGGTGGATCAGCCAGAGTTGTGGGTGGAGAAGCCGCATGCGCTTCTGCCACTCGTCGCTGTCCATCCACGAGAGGTAGCCCCCGGCAGTGATACCGCCCCAACCTTCGTTGGCCAGGAAGACCGGGTGCCGCCACGATTCCGACAGCAGGTCGTTGAGCCGCGTCATCCAGCTCTGGAAGCAGTTGACGGTCGGCTTGTGGACGTGAGTGGTCGGTGCGAACTGCGGGAAGTTGCGGCCGTCCTTCGACACGACGGCGGGTGGGAAGTCGCGCCCGGTCAAGTGGAGGTCGTCACGCCAGAACCCCTCCCCATGGTATCCCTCCGTGATGCTGTCACCGAGAGCGGCGAGGACGGTGCCGACGCCGAGGCGGGTGAACTCCGTGGTCGAGAGGCTGCCGCCCTCGTTGCTGGTTTCCCTGACCGTCAGCGAGTACTCGCCCGGCTCCAGCCCGCCAAACTCGGCAGTTGCCGCAGCCCGGGAGAGGGTCTTCTCCGCAACTGGCACGCCCTCGCGCCGGAGGGACAGCACTGCTCGGTCCACCTGCCCGGAAGCGAAGCGCCCACGCACCGTCAACACCCGCGACGACTGAATGTAGGGGATGGTGTAGCTGCCTTGCGTGTCCGCCACGGTCAGGAACAGCGCCCGTTCGTCGAGGTCGGGCCGGCGCGTGCCACTGCCGACCTCAACCGTCAGCGCCTCGCTCATCCTGTCACGACCACCTTCACCGCGTCCGGGGCGTCGGCAGCCGCCATCGCGTCGGCGATTCGAGCCAGCGGGAAACGATGGGAGATCAGTGCCTCACCGTCGACGAGTCCCGCGCGGAGGTGCTGCAACGCCAGCGGCGTGAATAGGGCCGGGCTGGCGAAGGAGGCGCGAAGCTGGAGCTTCTTGAAGTGAAAGGCATTGGCGTCGAAGGAGCAGAACGCGCCCTCGCCGTGCTCAATGCCGATGAACGAAACGATGCCTCCCTTGGCGGCCACGTCGAACGCCTCGGGCAGCGTCTGCGGTGGTGAAGTCACCAGCACGCGGTCGATCTCACAGCCAAAGTCGTACTCGCGCAGCGGCGTCTCGGTCGGGTCGATGACGGCATCCGCGCCGAACCGCCTCGCCAACTCCACGCGAGCGACGCGCCGGGCCGGCTGGCTCACGAACAGCCGCCGCGCGCCAGCCCGCTTCGCCAACGCCGTTGCCATCAAGCCGATGGGGCCTTGCCCCAAGATCAATACGTTGGACGTGACCTCGATACCAGCCAGGCGCACCATGTCGATGGCCACGCCCAACGGCTCGCCGTCGACGAAGACCATCGTCGAGTACGGTTCCCAGGCGCAGGCGTAGATCGCGGCCAGCTTTGCCGCCAGGTCGGCGAGCTTCACGTCCGCCGGTTCCCATGGGCCCGGCACGGGATCGGCACCGTCAATGACCGGCCGCGCGCCCTCGGCCGCCGTCAGCGTGAGCCGCTGTGCGGGGTCTTCCCAGTCCTTCTCGGGCCACGTCCCCTCCTCGCGGTAGACGCCGTCACCGACACTGATCGTGTCGCCAGGCTTCGCCTTCTGCATCGCCGCGCCGAGGGTCGCGAGCGGCGCTGCTGCCGTGCCGGCGTTCTGGTCCGAAGCCTTCGGCGCACGTTGGGCGACATGGTACGTGGCAGACCAGCACGCGGACGCGCAGAGCGCCACCGTGACGGCCGCTGCCTGCGACCGGGATCTGGTCGGTCTGGACATCATCATCTGGTTCCTCCGCTCAAAACGTATACTCGCGAAGGTTAGGAATACACCGAAGCTATTGCACAAGTTCGACGCCTCTGCGTGCACAGCAGTGTGTTGGGTGCTCACCACACGCCCACGGGTGAAGTTCTGCGAACTTCCACTTCGGTGTATTCCTAACCTTCGCGAGTATAGGACAGAGGGTATTCTCCCAGACGGAGCCGAAGTCGCACCGGGACTTCGGGGTGTTCCCAACCTTCGCGGGTATAGCGCACAGGGTGCTTCTCGACACCTGCGCCCTGCTCTGGCTGGTGTCCGCCCAGAAGAGGCTCTCGCCTGCGGCGAAGCAGGCGATTCAGCGCAACGCTGGCGAGCTATTCGTGTCCTCGATCTCCGCGTTCGAGGTTGCCGTCAAGGCGAGCAAGGGCAAGCTGGATCTCCCAATCGCGGCTGAGGACTGGTTCAGCCTGGCGCTCGAACACCACGGCATTCGCGAGGTACCGGTCGACAGCGCCATCGCGTTGGCATCGGTCGCTTTGCCGCCCCTACACAATGACCCGTGCGATCGCTTCATCGTCGCGACAAGCACCGCGAAATCGATGCCGGTGATCACCTGCGACCCACTCCTCGGGCGGTACCCGGGCGTGTCGGTTGTGTGGTAGCCACGCGTCGCTCGCAGCGGTGTGGGCGGCGCCGAGAACCTTCAGAGCGTCGCCACCCGAACCATCTCCCCCGCCTGCTCCGGCGATGCGGCGCGCAGGTTGATCATGAACTGCTTCAGCTTCTCGCCGAACTCCCGTTTGAGCGCCTTGAGCCCGTCCATGCCGCCGCCGTCCACGAGGATGACCTTCTTCCCGGCTTCGACCGTCTTGTGATACAGCGGCCACCAGCGGGGGTGAGAGATGGGCTCGACGCCGGCGCCGGGGGTCCACTGGAGCATCGTAAGGCGGGGAATCGACAGCAAGTGGTCGTGATGCGGGATTGCGCCGGGGCCGTCCCAGTGGAACATGCTGTACGAAACGCGCTCGCACATCTCGGTCAGCACGGGCACCATGAACTCGCCGAACATGGCGGGTGAGATCATCGCCGAGAAGTCGCACTGGAACTTCGCCATCCGCCCCGGTGCCCACGCCCAGAAGATCGAGCCGCCGACTTCGTCGCGGAACAGGTCGTACAGCACGTCGTAGTAGTGGAAGTACCGGTCGGTGATCTGCCGCAAGCACTGCTGCACCCAGCCGGGGCGCTGGATGAGGTCGACCAGCAGCTCATCGGTGCCGCGCATGGCAGCGAAGGTGTCGAGCCCCTCGATCAGGTCGGGGAACTGGACCTGGAACTTGCCCCGACCAAGCGCCACCTGCTCGCGGCCCAGCCGCGAGCTGAACTGCCAGTAAAAGTTGTCGGGAGCGTATTCGAACCGCGCCGCCTCCGGACTGTCCATGCAGGGCGCGCACCAGACGGTGTTCGGCATCTCGACGCCCTGGCAGCCGAGGTACAGAGCCAGGCAGTTGGGCGCCAGGTCGGGCGCGACGTGCGGAACCGCTTCGGCGAGATAGTGGATGTTGGCGCAAGCGATCTTCGACAGGTAGACGCGGTAGTCGTAGTTCTTCGTCGAGTAGTGCCCGGTCCAGCCCTCGGGCGCCGCCATTGGCTCGAAGCGTTCCAGCGGCTCTGCCCGCGGCGCGGTGATCTGTAGCGCCGGCCGGCCGAGGTCGCCGCCGTTCCACCAGGTCGTCAGGCGGTGGCGCACTTCGTCCATGTCTTCGCGGTAGAGTAGTCCTGCCATTCGGGGGGCTCCTTACGCTGTTGTGCCCCAACGAGCTTGTCTCGCTGGTCCGTAAGTTTGCGAGGGGGGGGATCAGCCGATCTCTTTCCCCTGAGTTCCCCGGCCTGGCAGGGGGTTCCTTTCGCAAGGCGAACGCGCTGGCGGCCGGTCTCAGAACACCGCCCTGGCGACCGTGCTACAATTGCGCGCCGGACGTCAGTGTCGCCGCTCGAGGAGTCCAGCCATGACTCGCAGCATTCATGCCGTTGCGCTCTACCTGTGTCTTTCCACCCCGCTGTTTGCCGTCGAAACCGAAGTCCTGTTCGAGGGCTTCGACCTCGCCGACTGGTCGACACAACGCGACCAGGAGCGGCTGAAGCAGGAGTTCTCGCTCAGCGAGGTCGCAGCGGCAAAGGACCCGGCGGCACTGCAGTGGCGGTTTGTGTCGAAGGGCATCGGGTTCAACGACCTCTTCCTACTGAAGCCCCTCACGCGACCGTTCGACGTGATTCGTGTGCGGGTGAAGAACGAGGGCGAGCCGTTTGTGCTGGCGATGAAAGCACGAGACGACAGCGGCGCCGAGTGGACAACGAACCGCGTGTCTCTGACGCGTGGCAGCGACTGGCAGTGGGCCGAGTTCCCGCGGGACAAGTGGCAAGTCGCCTCCTGGTCCCGCGATGCCGAGGGGAAGCTGGACTTCCCGTTGGCGTTCCTCACCCTCATCGCGTTCGATGTGAAGGCGGGGCCGGAGTACAACCTGAAGGTGCAGCGAATCGAAGCGGTTCGCCCCGATCCGCCCGTGGCGACCCTCCACGAGTTCGACCTACCGAGAAAACTGCGTGCCGGGCAGAGCTTCGCGCTCAAGCTCAACTTCAGCCTCGACAAGCCGTGCCGGGAAGACAAAGCCACGCTCACGTTCCGGCGTGGGAAAGACACGCTGTTCCGGGTGCCGCTCCCCTTGCCGACGCCACTGACCGCGGCGAAGTCCACTCAGCGCGTTGCGCTCACTGACATGAAGCTGACTGTGCCGCTCTACGCCTCCGGCGGCAAGCTGAGCGCCGTGCTGCAGTTGGGCGAGGCGCGCATTCGGAAGGACGGCAAAGACACCGACGGGGAGGTCGCCAGTGTGACAATCGAGCAGAGAAAGCCGGGGAAGACCCTCGCGCAAGTGAAGCTGCACAACGGCACGCCGACGCTGTTCGTCAACGGCAAGCCGCGCAACGGCATGTGCTGGGCAACCTACGGGCCGACGCCCGAGGTGTTCAGCGACTTCACGAAGGCGGGCATCGACCTGTTTACCTTCAGCGGGACACCGACCGAAGCCGGCTACGGGCTTTCGAAGACGGTCTGGGTCTCGCCCAACGAGTACGACTACTCCCAGTTCGATGAGCGCGTGCTGATGCTGTTGCAGGCGAACCCCAACGCCTACTTCTTCCCGCGGCTCTACCTGCACGCGCCCAAGTGGTGGAGCGAACAGCATCCGGACGACGTTGTGCAAATGGATCCGGGCGACGGCAAGCCCGTGCCGTTCATCCACTCCGGCGGGAAGCCCGCGCCGAGTTGGGCGTCGGAAGCGTGGCGCCGCGACACCGTGGAGGGGCTGAAGCGGCTCATCGCGCATGTCGAGGCGTCGCCGTACGCGGACCGCGTGGTCGGCTACCACCTGGCCAGCGGCACCACCGAAGAGTGGATGATGTGGGGCGGCAACGAGAACGAGTGGGTGGATTACTCGCCGGTCAACGTGGCGCGCTTCCGGCAATGGCTGAAGGCGAAGTATGCGACCGACGCCGGCCTCCAAACCGCGTGGAACGCACCGCGGGTGACGCTGGCGACCGCCGCTATCCCGACGAAGGCCCAACGCCAGGCGACGGAGCTGGGCGCGCTGCGCGACCCGGCGAAGGAGCAGGCGGTCATCGACTACTACCTCTACAACTCCGCCCTGGTCGCCGACACGATCGGCACCTTCGCGAAGGCCGTCAAGGGCTTCACGAAGCGCGAGAAGATCACCGGCGTGTTCTACGGGTATCTGCTCCAGCTTTGTGGCGAGCAACGCCAACAGAACGGAGGGCACCTCGCGCTGGAGCAGGTGCTCGCCTCACCCGATGTGGACTTCCTCTGCAGCCCCACCAGCTACGCTTTCCGCCAGCTCGGCGGCGAAGGCACCAGCCACTTCATGTCGCTCTTCGGCAGCGTCAAACTGCACGGCAAGCTCTGGTTCGACGAGAACGACCTCCGCACTTCGCTCTCCGGCGGCCAGGTTGGCGAGTGGGGGCGCCCGGCGGACATTGCCGGCGACCTCGTTCAGCAGGACAAGGAACTGGCGAACTGCATTGTCAACGGCTCAGCGCAGTGGTGGTTCGACGTGGGCGGGAACAAGTACAGCGACCCCAAACTCATGGGCCGAATCGGCGACTTGGCAAAGTGCGCCAGCGAGGCCCTGCCGCTCGACCGCACCTCGGCCGACGAAGTCGCACTGATCGTTGACGAAAACAGCCTCGGCTACCTGCGCCCAGGCGAGCCGCTGGGCAACTGGTTGCTGGTGGGTCAGCTTCCCGCGCTGCACCGAATTGGCGCCCCCGTCGGGCACTACCTGGTAACCGACCTCCCGCGCCTCGGCGCCCGGAAGCTGTTCTTCTTCACGACCAGCTTCGCGCCGACCGCCGCCGACCGCAAAGCAATCGACGCGCTCAAGCGCGACGGCCACGTGCTCGTGTTCCTGTGGGCGGCGGGGCTCTACCGCGATGGCGTCCTGTCGGAGCTGTCCGACCCGTCAGGCGCGTCCGAGTTCTCCGGGGTTCGCCTGCGCCTGTCCCGGGAGCCGGCTTCCGTTCGCGTGACCCTCAACGGCGGCAACCCACTCACCGACGGGCTGGAAGGCCACCCCTACGGTCACGAACACAAGACGTTCCCAATCGTGTACGCCGACGACCCGGACGCGCAGGTGCTGGGCGCCCTCGACGACGGCCGCCCCGGTCTCGTGGTGAAGAAGCACGCCGACTGGACCGCGATCTACTCCGCCGCGCCCTCGCTGCCGGCCGACCTGATGCGGCGGATGGCGCACTTGGCCGGCGTGCACGAGTACCTCAACACGCCCGACGTGGTGTGGGCCTCCAAGGACCTCCTCGGCGTCTGCGTGAAGGACGCCGGCACCCGGAAGATCGCCCTGCCCCGCAAGGCAACCGTCCGCGACCTGTACACCGGCGCGGAGATCGCCAAAGGCGTCACCTCGTTCGACGCAGACTTCGGCGACCGGGCGACGCGGGTATTTGTGGTGAAGTAGCCGCCCTATGACGAAGCAGTTCCAGCTAACCGACCCCCTTCGCACCCTCGCCGCGGAGACGGCCAAGCGCGGCGCCAACCCACCTCCCTGCCTTCGCAGGGAGAACGAGACGCGGGCATTCTTCGAGCTGTACAAAGACCTGCCGCTGCGGGAGCGACAGGCGCGGTCATTTGCGTATGCGCTTGTCAACGAGCCGGTGCGCCTCTACCCGGGCGAGCGGGTCAACGGGACCTTCTTTGGGGGCGGGCATGACGCGCCGTTGAGCGATCCAGAGTGGGGCGAGCATTCGGCGCACCCGCGGGCGGCGCGGCGCATTGCGGCGGAGATCCCCGAGCTGGTGGCACTGGCGAACCAGTGGCCGGAGCGGGAGCCGGAACCGGGGAAGGCTTCGTACCTCATGGACACGGGCGCGGCGCCGGGGCACATCGCGTGGAACTACGACTTGGTCCTCTCGCTGGGAATCGAGGGGCTGCTGGAGCGCCATCGGGAGGCGCTTCAGTTGGCAGCCGATCCTGAGGCGCGGGCGTACTACGAAGGCGTGGTGATTTGTCTCGAGGCGGTGTTGGCATGGAACCAACGCCACGTCGACGAACTGCGGCGGGTACTGGCCGAAGCACAGGCAGACGACGAGCGGGCATTTTTCGAAGCCAACCTGTGCGTCATGGAACGCGTGCCGGCGAAGCCCGCCCGCACCTTCCGCGAGGCGATCCAGAGCTTCCACTTCCAGTGGCTGTGCGTGATGTATGAAGTTCCCTACGGCGGCAACAGCCCGGGGCGGCTGGACTACTTCCTCTGGCCTTACCTGCAGCGCGAGTACGAGGTGGGCGAACTCTCCTACCAGGACGCGGGCGAGCTGGTGGCGGAGCTGTTCTTGAAGATGGATGAGCGGGTCCACTTGCAGGACGGGCATGTCAACACCATCGTCGTAGGCGGCGTGAAGCCGGCCGGGACGGACGCGGTCAACCCGCTGAGCTACCTCCTGCTCGACGTGTTCGAGGAGCTCAACCTGACGCACCCGGCAGTGTACGCGCGGATCAGTGAGACGAATCCGCCCGAGTGGACCGACCGCTGCGTGGCGTACATGCTGAACGGCGGCAACCGGGCGCAGCTCCTCGCCGATGAGCCAATCTTCCGCGCCATGACCCGCGACGGCCATATGCCGTTCGAAGATGCCGCAATGTACATGTGCGGCGGCTGCATGGAACTGAACCCGCACGGGATGAACTCCGACCTGTTGTGGACCTTCACGTACAACGTCCCCAAGACGCTCGAGCTGCTGATCACCGGGGGCGAGTGCCTGACTACCGGCCAGAAGCAGCGCCTTTCCATGCCGGGGTCGCTGCGGGACTTCGACGGCTTCGAGGGGTTCTACGCGGCCTTCGAGCGCGAGGTGCGCCAAGCGCTCCACGCCAAGTTCCGCTGCCTCGACATCTACAGCGAGGAGAGGGCCCGCTGCCGACCGGCGTTTCTGCAGTCGAGCATGGTCGCCGACTGCCTCGAACGCGGCCGCAACCTGCAAGACGGCGGCGCGCGCTATGCGGACTACGGCGGCACGCCCTGCGGGCTGCAGAACGTGGCCGACTCGCTATACGCGCTCGAGGTTGCCGTGTTCGAGGAAGCGTTCTGCACGGCCGACGAGTTGATCGAGGCGCTGCGGGCGGACTTCGAGGGGCACGCGCAGTTGCATCATCGCTTGCTGCAAGTGCCCAAGTACGGCCAGGGCGATCCCGGTGCCGACGCGATGATGGACCGCGTGTTGACCACCGTCTGCGCGGCGTTCGACTCCTACCGGAATCGGCACGGGGGCCGCGCGAAGCCCATCATCTTCACGTTCGTCTGGGCGCCGGAGATGGGTCGCAGCCTGGGCGCCTCCCCCGACGGCCGCAGAGCCGGGCAACCCATTGCCCACGGGCTGACGCCGCAAGCCGCCGGCATGACGGAAGGGATCACCACGGCCATTGGCTCCCTTGGCACGCTGAGCCACGACGTGGTCAGCGGCGGCGCCTCCACCATGTGGGACATGGACGCCGCGTGGATCAACCAGCCGCTGCTGAAGTCGATCTGGACGACCTTCGTGCAGAAAGGGGGTCACATTTTTCAGGGCAACACGACCAGCGTAGCCGACCTAGAGGCCGCGATGGACGACCCAACCGCGTACGGCCACCTCATCGTCCGCGTCGGCGGCTTCTCAGCCCGGTTCGTGAACCTGGCCCGGCCGCTCCAGGAGGAGATCCTCGAGCGGCACCGGCACCAAGCGTGAAGCCACGCCGCCCGCCGGCGGCTGGCGGTTCAGTGGCAGGCGGTTCGGGGAGGCGTCACCGCGTGACGGCGTACCAGAGTGTCTTGTACTGCGGCCCGATCTCGAACTTGGTGCCGCCGGCTGCGGGAGTGGTGCGCACCTGAGCGGTGGGTGCGCCGATACCGTCGAGAACGCTGACCTTGACTGCGCCGGGAAAGCGGATTGTCGCGGTGATTCCCTCGGCTACGGTGGGGGCGCTGCCCCAGTTGCGGCCGACAGTGGTGCGGTCCTCGTTCCAGCCCAGGTTGCTGTTCTCGACGCGGCCGGCGGCGACGACGAGGGTCTTGGAGGACTCCGCCAGCGGCTTTCCATCCAGCGCGCCAAGGGCGACGCAGGCCCAGCCCTTCTCGGCTTTGGTGACGTGCACCACCACGTCGCCCAGCTTCAGCTCCTGCCCGGCGACTTGGCCGACCGCGGCCCGGACGGCGGGGGCGTTGACTGTGTACGTTGCGCGCTGTTTGTCGGTGACGTCCCAGGCGATCTCGCCGGTGTTGGACACCCGCCTGCCTGCGGGCACGTCGACGGCGGGCGCCTCGATGTTGCCCTTGCCCTCGGCAAGCCGGAAACCCACGGGGCGGACGAGGGCGGCGGTCCTCAAGTTGGTCGCGGGCGGGAAGCCCTGGCCGGTGGTGGCGAGGACGCGACCGAGATCACCCGTGGGCACGGTGGCGACGAGCGGATCGGTACCCGGCTGGACGGCGCCCGCGCGGAACATCAGTGCGGCAATGGGCAGGAAGGCCGTCTTGCCGGGGTGACAGCACAGCTCGAAGTAGCCCTGGATCTTGGCAACGTCGTAGGCGTCGCTACGCGAGCTGTAGTTGAACTGGTACAGCCCGTCCCAGTCTTGAAACGCCGCGAACGAAGCCAGCATCGGAAAGAGCTCGGCCGAGTGGTCGTTGGGCGCGGGGTGGTCGTACTCACTCATGGTGAAGGGCTTGCCCACCAGTCGGAGCCAGGCTCGCGACCCCAGCGTGCCGGTGTCCTCCGCCGCCACCATCGAGGTGTTCGGGAGGCTCCAGTTGTTGCTGTCCCACGGCTTCCCCGGGAAGCGCGGATGCTGCCAGTAGGCGTGCATGTCCACATAGTCGCTGAGGGTGCCTTCGCGAACCATGCCTTGCAGACCGCCATACGACGCCTGCGAATCGCACACCAGCGCCTTGACCCCCAGCTCGCCCTTCACATAGCCGAGCATGTCCGCCACGTACCGGCACTCTGTATCGCCGAGGAACTGGTAGAAGTCGGCCTTCTGCGCGTCGCTGGCGTTGGTCGGGGCAACGGGGAGGTTCCCCGCTTCCAGCGACTGGCCCTCGCCCAGGCCGACGAGCCCCCCCCGTCGCAGCGAGACCTCCGTCAGCCAGAACTCCCCCAGTTGGTTGTTGAAGTTGAAGCTAACGCGGACGTGCTCCGGCTGCGGACCGGTGCACTTGAATACTGTGGTGAACTGGCTCCACTCGGTGGTCAGGTCGACCGAGTCGTTCAGACCACACATCGTCCACGGTTCCTGGTCGAGGCGGACCCCGACGGAGAGGCTGCGCGGCTGATCGGCCCGCGCCCGGAAGGTCAGCGTGTACGGCTTGCCCTCTTCGAGCGTCAGCCCCTTCTGATGGAATTGCAGGTTCCACGACTGGGCGCCCGGCTTCTGCGTGGTGATCTGCAGGGCATGTCCGCCGGCGACCTGCGCGTCCTGGACGGCCGTTGCCTCCATCTTCGCGCCGCCGCCCTGCTCCAAGGCCCACCCGTCGAGCCCGTTGGCGAAGTCCCTGTTGGCGAGCAGTTCGTCGCCCAGCGGCTCGCTGCCTTCGTTCCAGGCGTCGCGGAGCTTTGCGGTCGTTCCGTAGCGCGCCTTCAGCCAGGCAAGCCACTGCCGGGTCAGCTCGCCCCTGAAAGGCTCCGGCATGGCGCGCAGGTCGTTCCAGTTCTTGTCCGTCAGTGAGTTCTCGTTGTTCAGCTCCACCACGACGACGGCGGGCTCTTCGGCGTAGGTGGTCTTCGTGTACGGGTTACGGTGTGTCAGCAGCCGCCGCGCGTACTCCTTCTGCTGCTCGATGAACGGCGGGTAGAAGTTGTCGAGCCCCTTGCCGTACTTGAAGCCCTGAGGCGCGTCGGCGGGGATTCCGGGATAGGTGCGAGACACGTGCAAGTTCAGGTTAACGTAGATCCCTTTCTGCTTGAGCTGGAAGATCAGCCAGTCCAGCCGGTCCAGTTGGTCGGGGTCCAGCGCAGAGAAGTCAGCCGTCCAGATCCCCCGCGGCGAAGGGCTGTTGTCCAGGTGGTGGAACCGAATCACGTTCATGCCGAGCTTGCGCATGTGCCCGGCAAGCTGTGGCGCGAGCTCCTTGTCGGGGAAGGCGCCGCTGAAGGTCAGGTTGCTTCCCAGCAGCCGGAGCCGATTGCCGTTCCCGTCGACAAAGTGCCCGTCGCGAATGGTAACGCGCCCGGCCGCGCCAGCGGGCTCCGGACTCAGGAACGACAGGTCCACGAACGACTGAGTAGTGTCGAGCGGAGAGAGGGCGAACGGGAAGTAACCGGGCGTGCTCGCGCTCACCTGCGCGACGGCGAAGGACGGCGGCAAACAAAGGGCAGCGGCAAGGCAGGAGAGCAGACAGCGTCGGGGAGTCATACAGAGTCCTTTCAGGCGTGCGGTGAACGGGCAGGCAGACGGAGGAGACGCTCGTAGCTACGCAGTGTTCACGCCGGAGCCGCGTCGTCGGGAGCGGGGAAGGTGAAGGACACCGTAGTGCCCTGGCCAAGGCGCGAGCGGATGGAGATGGTGCCGCCGTGGGCCTCGACCACTTTCTTGGCCATGTGAAGCCCGACCCCCAGCCCGGGAACCCTCCCGGTGGCCAGGTCCTCGACTTGCACGAACTCCTGGAACACCCGGTCGAGGTATTCATGCGGGATGCCCGGGCCGTCGTCGGTTATCGAGAACTGGAGCCAGCCCGGCTCTGTCCGCTCCACGGAGACCGCGATTCTCGTCGGCTCCTTGTCGCCGAACTTGGCGGCGTTGTCCAGGATCTTGTCGAGTACGAGCGCAACATGCGCGGGGTCGGCTTCAGCTCGGGCAGCGTCGGGAGCAACCTCGTTGGTCACTTCCACCGCCTGTTCGGAATAGCGCAGAGTCAGTTCCTCCGCTCGGGCTTGGAGCACCTCGCCGACATCCGTGGCGCCTTCCTTGGTGGGCGGCTGCAGCGCCTCGGTGACTTTGAAGTCCAGGAGCGTTTGGAGCAGGTGGCTCAGGCGGTGCGCCTCACTGTCGCACGTGCTGATCAGGTCCTGCCATTCCTCCTGCAGCCGCTCGCGAGGCAGCTTCTTGCAGAGACTGAGGTAGCCGATGAGCACGGTGAGTGGCGTCCGCACTTTGTGCGACAGCAGGGTCAGGAAGTCGGCTTTCACGTTGGCTGCTCGACGCTCGGAGGTGACGTCGCGGAGCATCAGGACGGCGCTCACGAGGTCGCCGCTCTCCTCAGTGAGTCGCGTCAGCCGCGCGTCGACGAAGAGCGGCGGGCCCGCGTCGAGCCGACACACCTCAAAGGCAGTGACGCGGTCACCCGAGGTCCACAGCTCTTCGGCCGGCACAGACAGGGCAAAGGGCGACAGCGCCTGCTGGAGGGTGAGGTCTTTCCAGGAGTCGCTCTGCAAGTCCAGCAGCAGGTGGGCCGCACGATTTGCCGTGGTGAGGCGCCAGTCGCCGCCGGTGACGAGGATGCCGTCCGTCATCTGGGAGACGGCGGCATCGAAGCGCTTCCGTTCGGTGATCAGGGCGCGGTAATGACTGGTCCGCTGCCGTTCGACAGCATACCGGATGGACCGGCACAGCAGCTCCCCATCCGCGCGTCCCTTGACCAGGTAGTCCTGAGCCCCCGCCTGTACGGCCCGCAACGCCAGGGTCTCATCGTCGAGGCCCGTGAGCAGGACGACGGGCACCTCCGACCCGGAGGCCTTGACCGTTTCGAACGTCTCGAACCCCTGGCTGTCCGGCAGGGAGAGGTCGAGCAGAACCACCTCGAAGCCCGGCTCCCGCAGGCGAGGCAGCGCTGCGGCAAGCGTGCCCACGTCGGTCACCTCGAACTGGGCGGAGGGCACGTCTGCGAGCGTCTCCCGCAGCAGGAGGGCGTCCTCCGGGTCGTCTTCGACCAAGAGCACCCGGATCACTTCAACAGGTGGGCGGACTTCTGATAGAGGCTCTCGCATGGCTCGGAATCCACTGTGTTCGGAGGGGCCGGACGCCCCTCACTCATCGCGCTTTGGCACGGTAAACCAGAACGTGCTGCCTTTCCCCTCCTCCGATTCCACCCCGATCTCTCCCCCGTGGGCCTCCACGAGATGCCTGCAGAGACAGAGGCCGAGGCCCGCGCCCCGGATCTTCGTGCGCGCGCCGCCGCGGACACGATAGAACGGGGTGAAGAGCTCTGTCAGCGCTTCGGACGCGATGCCCAGCCCGCGGTCGGCAACTTCGAATCGGGCGAGGGTCTCAGAGGCGGTCACGCGCACCTCGACCGTGCCGCCGTTGGGGGAATACTTGTCCGCATTGGAGAGGAGGTTGATCAGCACTTGGAGCAATCTGTCTCTGTCGGCGGACACGGTGACGACGCCTTCACCGTAGTGCGCCGCGAACGCACACCGCTTGGCCTGGGTCTCGGCGACCAGGATCGCCTGCTCCACCAAACCGCGGACCTCGACGGGCTCGGGCACCAAGTCCACGTCATGTCCCGCGTCGATGGAAGAGAGATCGAGGAAGGCGTTGATGAGCCGCAGCAGCCGGTCGGACTCGCTGATGATGTGCCCGAGGAATTCGCCCGCGTGGACCCGCAGCTCCTCGACGTCGCACGAAAGCAATGTCTCGGCGTACCCCTTCACGGAGGTCATCGGTACCCGCAACTCGTGGGAGACGAAGGCAATCAGGTCGCTCTTGAGCTGGTCCATCTCGCGGAAGCGCTCCTGCTCCCGCAGGTGGGCCTCGTCCAGCTCGCGGACCATCCGGGTCTTCTCCAGGGAGTACCGAATCGTGCGCTCCAAGAGCGCGTCGTCGAACTCGCCTTTGACCAAGTAGTCTGCCGCCCCGGCGCGCATCGCCTCCATGTCCAGTTCGCGGTCGCCCTGCCCGGTCAGCAGGATCATCGGCGCGCGGCACCCGTCCTCAATCGACTCTCGGAGCAGTTGGAGACCCGTGTGCTCACCCAAGCGGTAGTCCAACAGGTACACGTCGTGCTCTCCGCAGGCGATTCTCTCTCGGGCGGTCTCGTAGTCTGAGGCCCACTCAAGCTTGAGGGTGACGCTCTCGATCTCGGAGAGCAGATCGCGCGTCATTACGTAATCGTCCCCGTCGTCATCGACGAGGAGAACTCTCAACTGGGGTGCGTCCATCTCAGTTCCCGGCGTTCTCCGGCGGCAGTTCGACGATCTCGAACCAGTACCTGCCCAAAGCCTGCATCACCCGCACCAGCGACTCGAAGGTCACCGGCTTGGTGATATACGAGTTCACCCCCAGATCGTACGAGCGGAAGATGTCTTCCTCGGCACTGGAGGTGGTCAGCACTACGACGGGGATCTGGCGCAGATTTGCGTTGTTCTTGATCTCCGCCAATGCCTCGCGGCCATCCATCTTCGGCATGTTGAGGTCCAGCAGAATCAGCCCGGGTCGCGGCGCCACAACCGGGTCGGCGTAGGCGCCTCGGCGGTTGAGGTAGTCCAACAACTGCTCCCCGTCACCCACGAAGTGCAGCTCGTTGGCCAGCCGGCTCTCCTCCAGGGCGTCGCGGACCAGCAGGCAGTCTTCCGGGTCGTCGTCCGCTACCAGGATAAGGATGGGCCTTCCGGGTTGCTTCCTTGCCATCATTCACCTCGGCAGTCCGGGTCACGCCCGCGGCGAGGACCGGATTGCGGCTGTTGCCCCGCATTCCTCCGCCGCTATTGTAGAGGAGGTCCGCAGCTTGTCCCACGGGGGAGCCCAAGCCGCGCCCCGCTGTGCATGGTCAGTTCTCGAACTCGCCTCCAATCCCTTCTGGTTGCTCAACAGGGAGAGTCAGGGCGAACGTGGCCCCCTCCCCGAGCACACTGGTCGCGGCGAGGGACCCGCCGTGCCGCTCGGCGATCTTCCGGCAGATGGCGAGACCCATCCCCGTGCCTTCATACGCGTCTCGGCCGTGCAGGCGCTGGAAGACTCCGAAGATGCGTTCGGCGTGCTTCTGGTCAAAGCCAATACCGTTGTCCTGAACGGTGAGCCGGAAAAGCTCCGCTGGCTGCGCGCCGCCGCCCTCCTCCGTCTCGTCAGCCCGGACAATCTCGCCGCGGACGTGCACGATTGGGTCCGCTGCCTCCTGGCGGAACTTGAGCGCATTCCCGACAAGGTTCTGAAGGACCTGTCGAAGTTGAGTGTGGTCGGCATCGATCGTTGGCAAGGCGTCGATCTCGACCCGGCCGTGCTGCCGCTCAATCTGGATCTCGAGGTCGGAGACCACTTGGCGGGCGACCTCGTTCAGGTCGACCGGAGCGAACGGCTGCGCCTTCGTCGTCACCCGCGAATACTGCAGCAGATCGTTGATGAGCGTCTGCATCCGCTCGGAGGCATTCACCATGCGTCCCAGGTAGTCGCGTCCCTGCTCCGGCAGCAGCTCGCCGAACTTGACGTTGAGCCGGTCGCCGAATGCCCGCACTTTGCGCAGCGGCTCCTGCAGGTCGTGAGACGCCACATAGGCGAACTGCTCCAACTCCGTGTTCGAGCGCGCCAGCTCTGCCGCCTGCTCCGCGAGTTGCTGCTCGGCGCGCTTGCGGTCCGTGATGTCTTTGATGCAGCCCACCGCGCCTGCCGGCCTCCCCTGCGCGTCGAGAACCGCCGCGCCGGTTGCCAGGCCGTGGAAGAACGAACCATCCTTCCGCACATACTTGGCTTCGTAGGCTGACACCTCTCCGCGCTGGCGCTTGGCCAACTCCTGCCCCATCCGGCTGAGCGACTCCGGGTGTGTCCAGAACGAGGGCTCTTTCCCCAGCAACTCCGCTGACGAGTACTGAAGCATCTCGCAGACGCGCCGGTTTGCGCGGACGAGTCGGTGGCTCGCATCCAGCACCATCACGCCGTCGCCGATGGTGTTGAGCACCCGCTCCAGTTCCTCGTTGGAGCGCTGGAGTGCTATTTGGCTCTCCAGGACCGCCCCTTCCGCACGCGCACGGTCTGCGCTCTCGCGCGTCAGGCGTTCGTTAGTGGCAGACAGTTGAGCGGTCCGTCGTTCGACGCGCCGCTCGAGCTCCTCCGAAGCTTGCCGAAGCGCTTCGTCGGCCGCCCGGTGTTCGGTGACATCGATGCCGGTGGCGATGACGTGCTCCACGTTCCCGGCGGCGTCGACGAGGGCCGTGTTGGACCAAGCGATCAGGCGGCGCCCACCGGCTTTGGTCAGCCAGTAGTTCTCATGCTGACTGGGGAAATCCCCGGCGGTCAACTGAGCGAAGACGGCCTTTACCGGCTCGACCTCCTCGGGGATGAGGAACGGCTCCCAAAAGGGCCGCCCTTCCACCTCTTCGGAAGCGTAGCCGGTGGTCTGCTCGCACTGCCGGTTGAATCGGACAATCCGCCCTTCCCGATCCAGCACCACCACCAGCGCCCCGACGGTGTCGGCGACCCCGGCCATGAAGTCGCGCTCTTTCTTTAGCGCCTGTTCGGAGTCGGTCAGCCGAACGAACAGCGGCCCGATGGAGGCGATGCCGGCGACCAGCAGGAGGGAGACGCCCAGCGCACCCAGCTCCACGGAGGGATCCAGCCGATGCTCCAGGTTGTTGGCGAGCAGCCGCCAGAGCACGACTCCGCGGCGCAAGGCCATGAGCCCGATGGCGGCCGCGATCACCCACCAGGCCGTTCGCCCGCCGGAGACCTTGATGAGCCTCAACGCCAAGGCGGCCGCTGCGAACTGAAGTAGAACGGACACCCCCAGAATCAGGGATGCTGACACCGGCACGAGAACGACCTCCGATTCTGTCTGCTATACCCGCGAAGGTTGGGAACACACCGAAGTCCCGGTGCGACTTCGGCTCCGTCTGGGAGAATACCCTCTGTCCTATACTCGCGAAGGTTAGGAATACACCGAAGTGGAAGTTCGCAGAACTTCACCCGGGGGCGTGTGGTGAGCACCCA
>Ga0210015_1001454_pt1 | contig 23419 bp, 29 predicted proteins | sample CryGeymeta201522_FD_185471 | JGI IMG/M metagenome (GOLD analysis project Ga0210015, IMG submission 185471) | Groundwater microbial communities from Crystal Geyser aquifers in Utah, USA - Crystal Geyser metaG 2015-22 (SPAdes) (version 2) | ecosystem: Environmental > Aquatic > Deep subsurface >... | reverse complement strand
ATTGAAAACACGGAGTACTGGGAAGCTAAATCGCCATTTTCGTCAACATTCACTTTATAAAAAACTATGTCTTTGTACTCTTCGGAAAGCTGATCTATGATAGGGCCGGTCATTTTGCAAGGTCCGCACCATTCCGCAAAAAAATCCACAAAAAAAAGACCTTTTTTGTCCAGAACATCCTGTTTGAAAGTTGTTTGCGTTGTGTGCAATGCTGCCATAGGATAAAACTATACTGAGCAATTAACGCTAAGTCAAGTGAAAGAATCTTTCGAGTGAATTCATACACTCTTTCTTTAAATGACGATTTCATATGTTGAGAGTAATTATTTTTAATCGGGATGTTTTCCCAGAAGTAATTATAATGTTTGATTTTCTTAACTTTCTCTTTCCGGGCTTTTGGTTTTACTTTCACAAAAATTCTCATACTATATGAATTATCTTAAATCAAGCATCTCTCCCCCATATATTAATTTTCTTGGTTTTATTACTACTTGCTTCTTTCCCTTTTCAATATACCCTGCATTCAGACTTTCAAAACCGTTATTTTTTATTATTCTTTGTGCATTTTTTATATCTTTTTCTGGCATAAATAATGCATAATCCATTCCCATATTGTATGTTTGATACATTTCATAATCGGATAGATGTGCCTCTTTTTGAATAAATAAGAATACTTCCTGTGGATCGTATATTTTTTCAATAATATAAGAGTAGTTCTGACGTGCACGCATTATCTTTCTCAGTCCATGACCAGTGATGTTTGAGATATAGTGAATATTTATATTCTCTTGTTGCAGATCTTGAATCAGCCTCACATATATATTTGACTTTTGAAGAATTGCTTCTCCATACATCTGTCCGCTCGGAAGTTTTGTTGCATACCCGTTCTTAAGTTGTCCTCCAACTGCTCGGGCTAAAGATAACCCGTTGGCATTAATACCATTACTTTTGATGAGGAGTATTCTGTCTCCACTTTTCAGTTTTCCATCAGTAATGAGATTTTTTTTCTCCTTGATTATTCCCACAGCTGACCCCCCTAAATCAATTGTCCCCGGAACAACAATCCCTTTCAAGGTTGGTGTTTCCCCTCCACCCCACGATACTCCTGCACTATTACAAGCATTTTTCCACCCCTCAATAAAATCTTCCATTCTTTTTCCATCGGTGAGAAATGATCCTTCACCTACTGCCCAGTAGGCATGAAGCACGAGAGGCTTTGCCCCAACGGTGATAAGATCGTTAATAATTGTTGCAACTGTATCATGTGCAATGACATCATAATATGATTTGTTTGTTATTTTTCTCATTTCATCGGCGACAATATTTTTTGTTCCGAGACCTTCTATAACCGAAGCCATATATATGTTCCCTTGTTTCCATACATATGCAGACTCTCCGCGTGATTCAGCAACTTCCTGAAAGCCATGCAAGGCAAGATTCTTTGACGTTTTATTACCGGCATCTTGCGCCATCTTTTTGATTGGATCAAAATCCTTATAATTGACTCCTGATTGTGGGTAAGTAGTTTTCCTACTTTTCATAGTTTGTAACGGCTGTTAAAATCTTTTTTTCTATCGGATATTGATATGTAATAAATTTTTTGCCGGTGATTTTCTCATACACGCTAATATACCTTTTGGCGAGATCAACGATTAATTGCCTTGACATTTCAGGAGGTTTTCCATCCCCTTTATATCCCCGTTTCGCATACCATAATCGTAAGAATTCTTTATCAAAATTTTCTGGTTCCAATCCTTTTTCAAATCGCTTTTTATATGTTTTTGCTATCCAAAAACGAGAAGAGTCTGGAGTATGTATTTCATCGATAAGAGTTAATTTACCCTTATACAGGCCAAATTCATATTTTGTATCGACAAGAATCAGTCCTCTTCTTTTGCATAATTTGCTCCCAAAATCAAAAAGTTCAAGACTTGCCTTTTCCATCTGTTTGTACAATTTCTTATCAACTATTTTCCTTTTTATTATCTCTTCTCTTGTCAAACGTTCATCATGCCCTCCCTTTCCCCCTCCATGGGTAGTTGGAGTAATAACCGGTTGAGGTAATTTTTGATTCTTTTTCAGGCCTTCAGGAAAAGGCAATCCGTATATTACTCGTTCACCTTTTGCATATGAGCCCCAAATTGAAGTATTTGTGACGCCGGAAATATAGCCCCGAACCACCATCTCAACAGGTATGGGTTTACAATCCTTCCCAATGAGGACATTAGCATTGGGCATTTCAATCATATGATTGGCAATAATATGCTTTGTTTGTTCAAACCAAAATGCGGAAAGCATGTTGAGTACCGAGCCCTTATAGGGAATATACCCTAAAATAACATCAAAAGCTGACTGACGATCTGTCGTAATGAGAATTCTCTTATCATTCTTTATATAAAAATCCCTTACCTTACCTTGATTTTTTTCCCCAAGATGTGGGACATTGATTGTCTTTAAAATATGGGGAAGAGATTTGAGTATGGACTTTGATTGAATCATGATTTTTTTTGCTCCATAACTTTTAAATATTCTTTGTACCCGGTTTTTTGCAGTTTTTTGGATTTATTAACGACGTCATCATTTTGAGTTTTTTTATATGTAATAAGCTTCTTCTGTAAATCTTTATTTTCTATTGCCAATATCTGTATTGCCAATAATCCGGCGTTTTTTGCAGCGTTAATACCCACTGTCGCAACCGGAACTCCAGGAGGCATCTGGACAATCGAATACAGTGAGTCTAAGCCATTAAGAGTTGATGTTTTAATGGGAATACCTATTACTGGAGTGGCTGTATGGGCCGCAATAATCCCCGCAAGGTGAGCCGCTCCACCTGCAGCTGTAATGACGACTTTTACTCCTCTTTTGATTAACGATTTCGCATAATCCACCGTTTCTGCGGGAGTCCGATGCGCGGAAAGAATAAGCGCTTCAAAAGAGACATTAAAATGTTCTAACACTTCAAGCGCCCCCTTCACGACTGGCAAATCGGAATCAGAACCCATGACTATTCCCACTGTTGGATTTTTCATAGAATATTTTTACTTCTAATTGATAATTGTATGTATCGCCGCATTTACTACATTATCCATCAGATACGCCACTGTCAAAGCGCCAATTCCTCCTGGTGTCGTTGTATAGTGAGCTACTTTATCTTGTATGTCCTCTTCATTAAAATCTCCTTTTATTTTGTTGCGCTCATCAAAATGGACACCGATATCAATAAGTATTGATTCTTTTGAAAATAGATTTAAGTCTACCGGATTGAGCTTACCTACTGCAGAAATAATGATATCCGCATTCATCAAATATTCCTTTTTTTTGACTTCGGAAGTTTTACTGTCAATGATGGTTAATTGTTCCCTATTGAATCCTTCTGTTTTAAGTCCGGAAATAATGGTTTGTCCACCCGTTTTCCCTTTCCCAATTAAAACAACCTTTTTTGTTTTTAGGTAAGCAATAAACTCATCTCCTTCCAAATTAAATATTTTCTCCAAAACTTTTATTACTCCTCGGTACACGGGTGGTTTATGAAATGAATTTTCCAAAAACCCATCTACATCTTTTTGTGTATCAATAAGCTCCTCTATCGCTTCATCTATTTGGGAATTGCTCGGCTTCTGAAATATTATCCCATGAATATTTGCCGATTTATTGAGCCCGATAATTTTTTTCTGAATCAGCTTCCTATTTTCACAATCTCTTTCATTCATATCGACAACTTTCACCTCAATCCCAACTTTTTCTCCTTTTTTTATTTTTTGGCTAATATAATTGTTTACTGCATCGATATTACTTGACTTTACAGTTGAATCAACTAATTTGACAATCCTATTTCGTGAAGTAAAAAATGCTCGCCATCACCATCAAACTTACCAGATGGAATCCTGTCTCTTTGATAAGAAACTTCATCGGTTTTCTTTCCGGTGAAAACATAAATATCATCAAACTCATCGGAAATACGAGACCAATCCATCCCCATACCCCAGTTTTGACTGCGATAAAAAGCGTGTATGCCCCCGGGGCAGCATACCAGATGAAATGAAAGAGAACATAAGCGGTAACGAGTGATGCAACAAACATCACGAGGAGCCTCCCCCTCTTTTTCCCATAAACGGGCCCATACCAAAGAAAACCGAGTACCGTGTTTATAACACCACAAACCAATACCGCAGGATAGTTAACAGGAACAAGAAAAAAGTTTCCCATATGATTTGATTGTAGTCCTCTTTTCTCAATTTTGCAAAAAATAATTTTTCATCTGGCTCACCTGTCCAATAAGAACGGTATTCATCCCTAGTATCAAGACAAAGATAACGATGAGGGAACTTCCTCCCAAAAAAATTCCCCCCATTATTGCCACTATCGCTGCCCCCGCCGTAGTTACGATATTATCCATACCAACACCGATAAGAGCATCTCCTATCCTCCCTTTTGGATTAACGGTATAGTTATGAATGACGAGCATCTCCCCTAAACAACCAATCAGGCCGGCGAATGTTCCAGTGATGACTGGAGAAATATGAGTGATATGACTGAGGGTTTCGATTGCATGAATCATGCTCTCCGCAGTAAGGAGAATGATAACCCCCGATAATAGCAAATGGAAAAGAATTACTCCTGTAGATTTTTTCCGATAAAAATGTTCTGCTTCCGCGATATCAATAATCGCACTTTCTTTTCTCTGCGTTTTTCTAAAAAAATAGAGGATATAACCAGACAAAAGAAAAATAATGATACCAATGGGACGAATAAGCTGGTATAAATCTTCAGTAAGATTGAGCCCTGCTCCGTTAACTCTTCCAAAGAGTACCATGCTCACCGCGACAGTTGACGTGAGTAATGTGAGAGCTGTTAATATTTGGATTGCCGTATCAAACTCGGGGAGATAGGGTTTTATCGTATGTTTATCAAAAGGCACAACCTTGCCTCCGCTCGGAATTCCAGGGAACATAAATATGGACATATTGTCTCGATTTGCTTTATTTTGTCGATACATGCACCAAGCCGCATGGGCAATATTATAGATATTGGAACCAAAGGTGGTTGAGGCAGCTATAATTGCGTAATTAATTGCTCGGGAATAATCAGTAGATCTCAGACTTACGCTCACGAGAGCAGCGACAATCCCCAAAATCATGTCGGGGAATGCAGTACCGAGAGATTGTAAAAGTCCTCCAGCCAATTGTGTACGCTCACTTAGTACTTCCGTCGTTTCTTCAATGATTTTGGCTGACGAACGCAATAAAAAAAACGCCCCAACCAAGAGAATGGCAACAAGGCCGGGCTAATTGAATAATTATGTTGTCTTTACTTAAGAGAGGAGTTAAAACAAATCTAGTAAAACTGGCTGTTGCCAAGAGGAGGATAAAAAAAGGAGCCGTATTTTTTTTCATATATGTATTATGCCAGATGGTTTTGATTTCCGAGTATATAATGAGGTTACAAAAAGAGGATTTTACTCGTAGTATAATTAATTTATGAATAATTCGGATTCCCCAATAAATTTGCAATATACCACTATCCAAGAAGAAGTTCCTGATTTTATCTACCAGGGCTTAGCAAAATACGTTAAAGACTGTAATACATATTATTCTCAACCAAATTTTCTGAGAGAAACAATTACAAGCAAATTCAAATTACCTTCGTCTGAATGGGTTTTTCTAACGAATGGGGTAGATGAAGCTATACGTATTTGTTTGGAACTATTTGGGAATAGTACTCACATTTTTACTCCAACAGAATATTCAACTCTCCATCAATTTTGCCCTTCAGTTATTGCTCATAATTCATTGAAAAATAATTTATATTCAATTTCGTCAGATAAAATTGAAAATGTGTCTTTAATGATTATCGCAAATCCTAATAATCCCGTTGGATATACGGAAAAAGAAACAATTATTCACCTTCTCAGTAACAATCCACAAGTAATTATTGCGATAGATGAAATTTATGGGGAGTATTCTCCTCATCTGTCGGTTGTAGACCTTCTACAAAAATATAATAACCTTGTTGTATTCTGCGGTATGTCAAAATCATATGGACTAGCTGGGATACGGATTGGATACATTCTCGCAAATCCTACCATTCTTAAAAAGATATCTGAGAAAGCTACGTGGTCGAATGTCTCCTATCTGTCTTGTGGAACCGCCCAAATCGCACTTGAACATGAGGAGTATTATGTAGGTCTCAGGAGTTCTATTTTAAAACGAAAGAAAGAGATTGTTGATTTATTAGAAAAAAATGAGTTCTCAGTTATTCCTTCTTTAATCAACACAATAACAATCAAGTTCAATACAGGAAGTATGGCTACAGATTTTGTGAAATTATTGTTAAAAAAAGGCATTTTAGTTAATCAAGGCGAAAGTGGTGGAAAAGTAGGAATTGATAGCTCTTATGTAAGTTTTGTAGTTGGAACTGAAAATCAAATGAAAATGCTCACCGACTCCATTATATGAAAATAGATACCAAGTTCTATTAAGGGGCCAGGAGGGTTCCTGATTTTGAAGCTGGCTCCCCCAGGCAGAGGCAATCAGGAAGGTGTTTCTTTAAAATCACTTATTTATCTTCTCTCTTTCTTCGAAAAAAGACTGAGGGCGGTTAAATTTCCAAGGTCGTTTTACATTACACTTAAGTACTTCAACTGTTTTCCAAACATTTCCCACAATATATGGTTCTTTTTTAAGATATTCTTTAAGCTTTTTTTCAGAAGGAAAATCTAATACCGCCATCGATCCGATCATTTTGCCATTATCATCTAACATGACACATCCATACCATCTTTCACCCGAAGCCTCCATTTCATCTCCAAGTTTGAGGTGTTGTTCTCGCGCCTTCAACCTTCGTGCAACGGCTTTATCGTCTTTTCCATCTTTACCAATTATAAGAAATTGCATTGTTTATTTAGTATTTGTAATTAAATAAATTATATCAAGAAGTTCAAACTTCGTTTGGGGGTAGGTAATAATGAGGCTAAATTTTGGTGCTCCCCTCCTGACTTAGGACATTTCGGATACTTATGAAAAAATAGGCACGAATATTCCTCATTTGGGGCACTAAAGTGTTCTTTTTGAGGTAATATTGTTTCATGAGACTCCGTACTGTAAAAACAGCATCTGGTAAATATGCCATTCAAGTTGTGTCAAAACATCTGGGTATTCTTACCGTTCACAAACATATTGGTTCCTATGGAAATGAACAAGAAAAGGCTGTTCTTTCTAAAAAAGCATATGATTTTATCCAGCAGAGTACAGGACAAATCAGTTTTTCAGATCACCTAACAACAACTTCTCTTTCCGACATTATTATTACCCAAAGTAGGCCTTTATTCGCTTATGATCTTTTCTCACGTTGTTACGAAAAGATAGGCCTGTCCATCTATCCTGACCCTCTGATCAAAGACTTGATTATCAGCAGGATATATCACCCCTCCTCAAAACGAACGTTACAAGAATATCTCCATGAATCATTGGGGCGAACCTATTCCTTGAAAACTATTTATCGACATGTAAAGAAAAGTTTGAAAAGTGGGATCAAGGAGCACTATCAAAAGGCGTTAATCTCATTTGCAAAAGAAGGCCTGAAAGACACCCTCCGATTGGTTTTCTACGACGTTACCACCCTCTATTTTGACAGTCACGTAAAAACAACATTGAAAGACTTTGGTTTTTCAAAAGATCATCGTCCATAAGATACACAAATTGTCATTGGGCTCGTTGTCAATCAAAATGGCTTTCCCCTCTATTTTGATACATTTGCTGGTAATACGTTTGAGGGTCATACGTTTGTCACAATTGTAGACAATATTTGCACGTTACTAAACACTCGTACTCTTATCATTGTTGCAGATGCAGCTATGATAAGTCAAGACAATATAGAGCGGCTTGAAGCCAAAGGTATTGGCTTTATTGTTGGTGCTCGACTTGCGAACTTACCCCAAGAACTGATTGAAAACATTACAAAAAAACTTGTTAAACAAGATGGAAAAATGATAACCCTTCTCTACAAAAATCAGCGGCTTATCTGTGAATATTCAACGACACGAGCGGTAAAAGATAATCACGATAGAATGAAGCAGATTCGTACAGCGCATATGGTCATAGATAATCCAACAACCGTTACAAGGAAATATCGTTTTGTACAAAAGTCCCTAAATGACGAATACAAGCTGAATTCTCCTCTTATTGAAAAAGCAGAGAAACTGGAAGGGATAAAAGGATATGTTACCAACACAAAACTTGATGAGCAAACAATTATTGATCGATATCATGAATTGTGGCACATAGAAAATTCTTTTCGTATTACCAAATCAGACCTTGAAGCACGACCAATCTTCCATCGTCTTGAAGAAACAATCAAGGCACATATGGTAATTGTTTTTGCGGGACTGGCGATAGTCAAATATATTGAATTAGCCACTGGAATGAGTATCAAAAGGGTACTCCATATTTGTAGCAAGATACTGACTCACACTTTGAAAAACCGAAAAACAGGAGAAATTATCGAGATAGAAACAACAATTGAAGACCCAAAACTCAAAGAGACAATTAATCGTTTACGAACAGTAGGACACTAAATGTCCTAAGTCAGGAGGGCGGTGTATTGAGCTTAACCCTTGAGAAACCTTTTGAAATCTTTGAAATTATAAAGAAAGAAACGCCGGAGATTATGCCAACCTTCGAACCTCAAACGCAGAGCGGTAGAACAGCCCATTTTGACTCTTTGCGCCTCCAAAATCCATCAATGCTCGAATCATGGGACTCGTATCGAAAGGTAGACTGGATCAACGAGATCGAATATCCAGAATTTACCTCCCAGGAAACACAAAAGTTTTTATCAGCAAAATTCCTGAGCAACTAAATTACCCCACCATCTAACTCACGACTTATTTGACTTCCTCTTCTTCTATCAACAGAGTTGGGTCTTGATTCGTATAGCCCCCGTCAACAGTTAATACCTGACCATTGATGTAATCTGAATCACTAGACAGTAAGAATTTGATTGTATTCGCAATATCTTCAGGGTGAGCAATCCTTCCAAGTGGGTTAGTTTCTGCCAGCTTATCATAGAAACTCTGGCTGTTTCCTTCAATCATTGGGGTAGAAACCCAACCAGGAGCAACTGAGTTTACTCTTATTTTCTTGTCTCTAAAAAGCAGAGATAGCGATTTTGTGAGGGAATTGATACCTGCTTTGCTTGCTGCATAACTAGCTGTCACAGAGCCTCCATAATAAGAGTCTGTAGAGCTAATCATTACAAACCGACCATTATGAGCTAGGTTGTTGGATAAAAGTTTGGCTAAAAAGAAGTTACTGGACAAATTGACAGCGATAGTTTCATCCCAGATTTGAAAGTCCTCTTCGTTATTTTTCCCTTCAAACCTAACGATACCCGCACAGTTCACCAAAGCATAAACCTCTTCGCCTTTCAGTGACTGAGCGAACTTCTTAATTGAAGCAAGATCGGAAATATCAAGGCTAACCTCCTTAAAACTGGGGTTCTTTTGAAGTCCAGTAGCTTTGGCAGATTTTTTATGGCTAGTCCCAATGACAAAGTAACCTTCACCCAACAAGGTTTCTGTGGTTTTATAGCCTATACCGCCAGAGCAACCGATAACAATGACTTTTCTTTGTGACATGGTCATAAATCTATTTTACAACACTGTAATGCAACTGAGTTAGACCTTCGCCTAACTCCTTCTGATCAATAAATCTAAGTTTTAGATCAGTTTCAATACCCTCAAACAATTTAATGCCATTTCCAAGAATCAGGGGGTGAACACTTAAAAACACCTCGTCAATCAAACCTTCTTTTAGGAATAAACCATTGGTAGTTCCCCCTCCAATCAAAAGAGCCCTGTCATGACCTTTCGCCTGAGCCTGTTTAATTGCATCGCTTGGTGATTGAGCATAAATAACATCGTCATTCTCCGATTTAAGCGAAAGGTCAGATGTCAAAACGATGTTGGTTACACCTTTAACTGGATAGAGGTCGCCTTGATACTGATCAAAAGTCCTACGACCAACAAAGATACAGCCTTTCTCTTTTATCTTTTGCTCAAAATTGGTGGAATCGACAGGAGAAACCCAATCAGAATCGCCATCTTTCTTGGCGATAAAACCGTCAATAGAAACAGCCATGTAAAGTGTTACCTTCATAATTCTTCTTCTGATAACAAAGGATAAATATCAAAAGCTACTTCCTCATAAGGATGAACCTTTTTGATAGCAGCTATTACCATTTTAGCTTTATCTCTGTCACAAACGTATTCAACCCTTTCTTCAGCCACTTCTTCAAACTTGCCAACCTCACCGATAAAAAGCTTAGCGCTTTCTGTTGGCTTGTATCTTCCAAATCCGTCTATCGAGAAACTGCAATGGCTATAATTCCCAATTTTCCCTGCTCCCGCATCACCCATCGCTTGCCTTACAACATCGGTATGAGTTTTAGGAACAAAGACGACAATTTTTATAAGTTTACCCATATTAAGTGTGATAGCCCTCGTAGGGTTCTTTCCCTTTCTTTATAACAAAAACTTTACCAGTTATACCGTTTGCTTCCTCTGAACACAAAAATACTGCATATTTACCAATCTCACTTGGATCGATAGCTTCTCCGATATACTGAGGGAAATACTTTTTATAAGCCTCTGTAGCGGTATCAGAAGGAGAAATGGCATTGACTTGGATATCTTTATCCTTAAGTTCTGCGGCAAGTCCGATGGTTAAATCTTCAATACCTTTTTTGGAAACAAAATACGGCAACCAACCTTTTGCCCCATTTTCAAACGTACCAGAGATATTAACGATCTTCCCTCCTTTTGGCATGAGAGGAATAAAAGCATGAGCAAGAAGTGTCGGCGCAGTTAGACCAACGGCATAAGTATCGAGAATAGCCTGTTTAGGAAACAACTCAAAGTCTTTACCTGCATACACCTCATCCTTGCCGTGCCAAATACCAGCCACATTCACCAGAATATCAACCTTATCCGTCCTCTGCTTTATCAGGGCAACAAGAGCTTCCAACGAATCAGGCTTGGTAAAATCTCCTAAAAACACTCCTGCCTGACCGCCATTCTCGGCAATCAAACTCTTCGTCCTCAACAGTTTATCTTGGGTTCGACCAGCTAAAGCAATGAAAGCGCCTTCTTTTGCTAATTCCAAGGCAATAGCCCGACCAATACCAGTAGATGAACCAGTAACGACAGCAAATTTGTTTTTCATTTTCATAGTTAATACACCAATTTTACCAATATCAGTATAACTTATTTAGCACAAAAATTGTATAATTCAGTTGAGGTATGCCGAAGAAAAACACGACTTTACCAAAACTGTTAACCCTCCGCCAAGCAGCGGAGATTCTGAACGTCCATGTGGAGACACTAAGGCGGTGGGATAAAAGTGGGAAACTGAAGGCATTTAGAGTAAACGATCGGGGCGATAGACGTTATAAGCCAGAAGATCTGGAAAAAATCGTTCTGGGGAAATGACAATGACTATGAAAAAATCAGAACAAAAAATAGGTTTAGTAGAAGAATTGGGAAAGTGTTTTCAGGCACTTAATGTTAACCAGTTATACGAGGAATCGGATCACAAAACTTCGAAAGACTGGTTAGCAGAAGTTGCCGCCATTCTAAAAAACCTTGATGAGGGAGATTTTCAAGCCTTCATGAACTTGAGGCAACACCTCTACCCCAGTATTCCCCTGGCAACAAGGAAACACGCTGCGGAACAAATTGACGGTTTCGTAAGGCAGAAAGTTGCTGAATACAAACGGTATGACTTCAGCTATCTTGACCGGGAAATTAAAAACAACCCAGAAGACATTAGCAATTATATCCACGACAAAGAGCTGAGAGATAGATGCCTTGATCTTCTTGAGGCAGAGTCAAAATACGACAGAGTTATTAACCAGGCTACACAGGTTTTAGAGGATAGAGTAAGAACAAAGGCTAAGTTAACTGATCGACTTGAAGGGGTGAGACTTATAAATGCAGCCCTAAATCCTGATCCCAGTAAGACGGTTTTGAAAGTCTCCAATGATCCAGATGAGCAACAAGGGTTTTGCGACATATGTAGGGGTATTATGCTGGCTTTCAGAAATCCCACCCACCACCACCTTACCGATAAAATTACCAGGGAGGAGGCATTTAAGGTTTGTGCATTTATTGATACTTTATTGCCGCTGATCGAGAAATCAACGGTTTCTACGCCTACTATCCCATCGAGAACAGCTCAAAACATCACGCCGGCAGCACAACCCCATTCTGGCATAAAAGTAAGCCTTCAAGATGGTGTCGCAAGCTGGGCAAACTATGCGATGGCGCACCATGTTTGGTCGAGTTTTAGGGTTAGCTTGGTGATAGATAACTACAACGGAAACCGCCCTGATTATGTTTCACTCTCAATGACAGCCGATCTTGCAAATGGCGGTAAATGGGCAGCTAATCACTTCATATTTCAGGGAGTAGAAAAGCAGGATGAAGATTTCAGAATCGAAGCAAATGAAGTAAAGAAGGGTTCTGTTTTTATATCTGATACCCTTGCTCATGATACGAATAAAAAAGCCATGCCAGAAATTGATAAAAAAACCTTAAAACTGCATGTGTCAACAAGGAGCGGAGAAAAGTTTGTAATCGCATTTGATGAAAACAAAATTGTTAGGGGTTAATAACTATGCCGAGTAAACGATTGCGCGCGAGTGGTAGAAAACTCAAAAACATATCTGACCCCAAGTTAGCTCATTCGCATGCTGCAGGAGCGAAAGTATACTTTGCCCAACCAGCTGTCGACAAAAAATGGGGTCGTTTTTACTACTGTCACTATCCTCGAAATTACCATTTGTTTGTGGCAGGACAAAAGGCTTACAAAAAGACCTTTAAACTCTTAGAGGAATGTCGAAAACTCCCAGTTAACCCAAAGACCAACGACAGAACAGTTCCAGAAAAACTTCGAGATATGCTGGAAATAGCCTCGATAACCTATTTTGTCCTCACAAAGATGGGGCTTGAGTATTTGACGGCTGAATACCTTCTCGCCGTTAAACAAATCAAAGACCACAAGCACGAACCATTTACTATGCCAGCCGACGATGACGACCTACTGGAAAAGATAAAGGCTCTGGTTAGCGGGTTAGGAATAAGTCAACCAATTCCACAAGCAGTGATGACAGTTTTAGAGCGGAGAGATATTGTCGAGCATCCCACACAAAACAGGCTTTATAACGGCTCAGAGACAGGTTGGAAGAACAACCACCTTGCCTGGGTATTGAGTGACGAAATTGAAGGACTCCCTGACCAGATAATTCCTTTTGTAAATACAGTCGTTAAGGCAGCAGAGAAATATATAGAGGATAATCCTATTCCTGGAACACTGACGGGCTTAATAAGAGGGCTTAAGTCGGGAGAACCAACTAAGAAACCAATCTCATAGAATTACTATAACAAATCAAGTAAAATAGGATATAAATATGAGCAATAAATTACCGTGCAGCAAGCTGGCGCTGGAATATGAGATTTAATCTTCAACCGTCAAAGAAATGTATAAAGACAATAAATGCCACTCTGAATTATAATCAGCGTAATCAGTAATCAGGGACGTGTTCAGAATATATTGCCTGAACAATACAAATCAGAGGAATTATTGGCACCATTCGTTTTAAATCTCAGTTCGAATAAAAACTGACGTGCTCCCCGAGCTTTGGATAAATATATCAGCAAACTTTGAAGCTATTATACAAGTATTTCAGAACGTTTTGTATATGGGAGAGTTAAGACAAAGGTGGATGGAGATTAAGAGATTACAGATTAAACCCGCGCTTTACCGTGTTTATGAGGTGTACCCCATATAATAAGACCATATTCTGATAGTTTACTAATTATCATTTAAGAATATGTTCAAACGAGTGCCAAAAGAAACAAAGGTGGAGATTCTTGCGAAAGTGAAGGGAGGGATGAGTGTTGCGGAGGCTGCAACTCAGTACGGTGTATCCACTGGTACCATCTATGCCTGGCTTTCCAATCAAGTACGACCAGAGATAACTATGCTTGAGTACAATCGGCTCAAAAAAGAGAACGAAGAGCTGAAGAGAATAATCGGTATCATTACTCTCGATTTGGAGAGAGGGAAAAAAAAAGGAAATCATTAATCAATCAACAAACAAAAAATTAATAGCAACCTGTATGAACATCAATCACAAAAATATCTATCACACGAGTATAAAAGATGTAAAAGATCTCGCGGTAAAAGAGGATATCGAAAAAGCATTTGAACTGCATCCGGCCTATGGCCATCGCAGGCTTGCCCTTGAGCTCAAGATGAATCACAAGAAGATATTACGAATCATGCATAAGTTCAGTATTACTCCTCCTCGGTTGTGGTATACCAAACGATATACTACCGAATCTGATCCTGCGTATTTAGCCTCATATGCCAATCTGCTCAAAACAATGGATTTGTCCACCCTTCGTATGGGAGATGTATGGAGCACTGACCTGACGTATATCAAGTTCCAAGGCAAGTTCATCTACCTCTCTATCATCCAGGATATTGTGGGGAAAGAGGTAGTTGGATTCAACTTATCCTTTCAACATAATGCAGAGCTGGTACTCAAAACGATTAAAGAGGCAGCACTCAAGACAGGAGGATTTCCCCACATATTCCACTGTGACCGGGGACGGGAAAACTTATCTGAGCTCTGCCTTACCTATCTGGAAGAAAACAATGCACAGGTATCAGTATCCGACCCAGGAAGTCCTTGGCAGAATGGATGGAGTGAGTCCTTTTTCTCCCGATTCAAACAAGAATCAGGAAATCTCAATCGCTTTTCAACCTTAGGAGAACTAATCGAATATATTTATGGATACTTGAAGTATTACAATACGTTACGTATCCACACAAAACTCAAAATGTCACCTTATGCGTTCAGGTTACAAGTTATAGAGAGCGGTCTTGAAAAACGGGGTACTTGACAAATATAATAAAAAGCGATGGTTGGTCTGATTTAAATTATCCTAAGGATTTTAATGAAATTCGGTTAGAACAGGGAACGTATACTGTAATTTTTACTTTGAATAACAATGTTATCGCCTGTGATGGATTTATAATTGACTAATAAAATATGAATAAAATATTTTCTTCTATTCCTAACTTATATTTTTTTCCTTTTATTTTTGCCTTTAATACTTGGAAAAGCAAAAGAACATTAGCAGATAAGATTTTATTGCTTTGTTCAGATTTGTTTGTTTATACACCTTTATGGATTGCAGGATGGTTATTATTTTTTGGCTTATTTGGAATTGTGTTTTATCTATTTGATAAAGATTTTAAAAATGTAATCCTAATGCTGTTCTTGTTTCTTTTTTTTGGATTTATTATTCCAGGCTTCTACTTGATTAAATATTTATTAAGAGTTCACCAAATAAAAAAAATCTTTTTGATTTTACTTCCTTTTTTTGCTATTTACATAGTTGTTACTCAGTTTATTATTGCTCCATCCGGAATATCTGGTAATTCAATGTCTCCAACTTTAAAGAATAGAGATGGGATTTGGATAAAAAAATATAACAATAATTATCAAAGTGGAGATATAATTATTTTCAAATCATCTAAAAATCCTGACATAGAATATATCAGTAGATTAATTGCTTTACCGAAAGATAAAATAAAAATTCAACAAGGAAAGGTTTATCTTAATGGTAAACTTCTTCAAGAACCATACACAAAAACACCAACAAACTTATGGGAAGATGGATTTGTTAAAGAAGGAGAAGAATACAAAATCCCTGATAATGAAATTTTTGTAATGGGAGATAATCGTCCTCGATCATCAGATAGTCGTGAATTTGGATTTATTAATATCTCATTAATTATTGGTAAATATAGCAACTATAAATATTGGGAAGGAAAATAAATTAAATTGATTATATAAAAAGGATTGGTTATAGAGAATCGCTTTTATTAAAAATAAAGAAAACCTTAAAAAGGTGATCTAAACTCAAAACTTATATGGGAATGACACCGAATGGGTATAAACAATTTAGGAAAGATGGGGAAAGTCATCAAACTACTCAACGAGAAGAAAATAGGAGACTAAATATAGATATTATTGAACGACAAAAAGACAGAAAAATTCAAAATAATATTTTTTTAGTATCCATCATTGCTGTCATCGTAACTATTATTATATTTCTATTTAAAAATCAAGTTTTTAAACAGGTAGAGAGACTCACGTCGGCAAAATTAAACAATGGCCAAACATGTAATTATTTAAATATTAACGATGATGGTACTATTTTGAAAAATAAATTTGATTATTATAAATTTCCCAATGCTCAACCTAAAGAACAAGTACCAATTGATTTGCAAGAATTTTTAGTCAGTTATTATGTTTCCATTGATTTTTATGGCTATTCTTGTTATGAAAAAAAACCAACTTGTTCAAAGGATAATAGTGAATTTCAACTAACAAGTTTAGATTTAAACAGTGATGGTAAAAAAGAATACATCGTAATGCCATGGAAAGTATGTGATTGTTCAATGAGAGGGGCTTCGGGAGGTGGTGACATTCTAATTTTAAGAGAGGAAGATAATAAATATGAAATAATAGGAAACCTTTCAAAGGGAAATATTTCTAATAGTAATGGATACGTTATTTCTAAAAATAAAACAAACGGATATTATGATATTTTAGCGAACTCTCATAGTAGTGTGGCCACTGGTGATGAAGCTTTATATAAATACCAAATATTTTCCAATGGCGGAAAAACAAAAGGAAAATATGAATTTGCTTTTTCTAAATGGTACGATTTTACAAGGGTGAATAAAAAATATTAACAAATTGGTTAGTGTGAGTATAATTATTACGTATGAACAGTAAAATAGTCTGGTATGTTTTTTTTATTTTCATTGGTTTATTTTTTCTTGGTATATGTGTAGGAGTTGCACATGAGTATACGAAGGATCTTAGGGGTTGGCGTAAAACAATTGGATTTATTTTAGCCTTTATTTTTGCAGCAATTATATTTTTTTTATTCAGCGGAAATGTACCTGAATTGGGTAGATAAAATCCACGAAAATATTACCTTAAAAAAAACGAGAAATATAATTAAATTGATGGTTATCTGATTAAGGATTCAACTCATTACTATATCTAGACTCTTTTCCATTTGCCTTCCAAAATTTGTCTTGAAGTTTTGGCTTGTTTAGGTAAAATGTATAGACTTCTAAAAACATCTTCAATAATATCTATACACAAAGATAAATCATCAGGATGATGTTTTTTAATCTCATGCGCAGCTAGGTTTCCAAAATCTTTTACTATAAGCAAAAGAGCCGCTCCGTCAGGTGTAATAATTTTTAAATTTTCCATTTTTTTTATTTTTGTCTTTATCCCTTCGACCTTAATTTTTTCGTAACAGTTCACTCTTCTTGACAAAACCATATCAAACCCTATAAAGTGTAAATATATGGTAACACTGAGTGAAGATAAGCTCCACTTGCTTTCAAAAGATGAACTTATAGTCTTGGTTATGAAATTATTTGATGAAATTGATCTGTTAAAAATCAGAATTATTGAGCTTGAAACAAAATTAAACCAGAAAGAAAAACCAGAAAACCATAAAAGAGAAATTCCTTTATGGATAAAAGCAAATGTAAAGCAAAAGAAGAAGGAAGAAAGAAAACAAAGAACAGAAGCATTTGTTCGTATAAAAGATACACCAACCTCAACTGTCTTTCATTCTCAAGAAACATGCCCTGATTGTAACGGAGTTTTGGGAAAGCCTTCAGTCTGTTATACAAGGCAGATCATTGATATTCCCATTGCCTTAGCTACTATAACAGAACATGTCATTTTCAAACGGTATTGCTCATCTTGTAAAAAAAGAATATCTCCTCATCCGAATTTTTCTTCCTATGTTTTTGGGAAACAACGAATAGGCATTTCCTTAATGGCACTCATCACTACTATGAGAGAGGAAGAACGTCTTCCACTGAGAGCAATACAAAACCACCTGAAAACATTTTACCGCCTTGATGTATCAGTCGGAGAGATCGTCAAGATTCTTCATATAACTGCTACGTGGGGAAAACCACAGTATGAAGCCATAAAAGACAATCTTCTCTCATCTCAGGTAATCCATGCAGATGAAACAGGAGGAAGAGAAAATGGGAAGAACGGATATTTTTGGAACTTCTCTAACAACAAGTATCAGTTTTTACTCTACAGACATTCTCGAGGATCAAAGGTTGTGAGAGAAGTATTGGGGGAAGAAGGAGAAAACTTTGCAGGTGTGCTCTCTACTGATTTCTATGCTGCCTACAACGAATATGCAGGATTTCATCAACGTTGCTGGGTACATTACTTACGGGACATAAAAGAACTGAAAGAAGAACATCCTCAAGACAGACTGTTAAAAACATGGGCGAGAGATATTCATCAATTGTATGAAAAAGCAAAATCATATACTGGCCCACCAGATTATTTACCATTGGGGACAAAAGAACAGATGAGAGAAGAACAAGAAGCATCCTTCAAAAGACAACTCACTACCATCTGTAATCCCTATCTGGGGAAAGAAACTGTATTCTCAACTCTCAACGCCAGAGCCTTAAAGTATATCTCAGAGCTTTTTACCTTTGTGAGATTCCCCCATATCTTATCTGATAACAATACAGCGGAACGAATACTCCGACATACGGTTGTCTCCAGAAAAATAACTGGAGGTACTCGATCATCGAAAGGGTCTGGAACAAAATCAATTCTGGCTTCACTATTTGGTACATGGAGGTTACAGAATCTGAACCCATTTGAGCAGACAAAACTCCTCCTTTTAAAAGCTTCGTGTCAAAGAGTGTGAACTGTTATTTCTGGTACTGGTACTTGACATTAATCTTAAAAAGATGTATAATTCACGATAAAAATCAATATAAAAATCTTATGGGAATCATTGCTGGACTTATTACAATGTTCTTTTGGGGAATAGCGATTTTCTTCGCAGCAATAGCTTCTCGCAAAATTGGTAATATTTTAACTTTATTTTGGATGCAAGTATTCGGAATTTTAGTTGGTGTAATCTACTTTTTATTAAATATCAGATCACTGTCACTAAACCACGCTGTTCAGTTTATACCAATTCTACTCATAATCGCTTTTTTTCAGGTGATTGCTTATTTAGCCTTTTATAAAGGATTACAAAAAGGACAAGTAACTTTGGTCAGCCCTTTAGGAGCTTCGTGGAGTTTGATCACTGCAGTTTTAAGCATCGTTTTTTTCAGAGAAATTCTCAAAACAAATCAAATATTTGCCATTTTACTGATTATGATAGGTATCATCGTGATATCAGTTAATTTAAAAGATTTAATCAAAAATAAAAGCTTACAACTGCTAACAGGGGTTAAAGAAGGTTTAATTTCTATGTTAGGCTGGGGCATCTCTTTATTTTTACTTATTTCTGTTACCAAAGAATTAGGTTGGTTTTTACCAGCCTTCATTTTCAGATTACTCATGTTATTACTGTTAACAACTTATATCCTCTACTCCAAAAAATCACCACTGCCTAAAACTGATAACTTTCCTTGGAAAATACTTTTAGTGATTGGAATATTTGATATGTTAGCTTTTTTTACTTATTCGTTAGGAGTTTCCAGTTCGTATGGATCAATAGTTGCACCTATTAGCAGCGCCAATACGCTCATTACTATCATATTAAGTTTGATTTTTCTTAAGGAGAAGATTAAACTCAGACAAACAGTAGGTATTGCCGCCATTGTTTCCGGTTTAGTTTTAATCTCTTTATAAATATTATGAAAAACAACTATCAAGTTCGGACTATGACTAAAAAGGATTTAGATACCGCAGTTGCATGGGCAGCCAAAGAGGGTTGGAATCCCGGACTCTATGATACAGAAGCTTTTTATTCCACGGATCCTGAAGGATATTTTATGGGTTTTTTAGATGATGAGCCTGTTGCTTCAATTTCTGCGGTCTCGTATGGTGGACAATTTGGCTTTTTAGGTTTTTATATTGTTAAACCAGAATATCGTAGTAAAGGATACGGTATCAAAGTATGGAATGAAGCTATAAAATATCTTAAAAATCATAATATCGGACTTGATGGAGTGGTTGCACAACAGGAAAACTATAAAAAATCAGGGTTTAAATTAGCTTATCGTAACATTCGGTATGAAGGTTATGGCGATGATACAAAAATCAAATCGGATAAAATCGTGAAACTGTCATCTGTTCCATTTGAGAAATTAGTAGAATATGACAAAAAGCTGTTTCCCGCTTCCCGTGATCAGTTCTTATCTTTTTGGATAAAACAGCCTAAAAGTTTAGCATTAGGATTTGTAGATAAGGGAGAACTGAAAGGTTATGGTATGGTAAGAAAATGTCAAAAAGGAAATAAAATAGGTCCTTTGTTTTCTGATAATGCAAAAATTGCAGAAGCTTTATTTACTGAACTCAAATCTTTTGTTGATCCTAAACATCCAATTTATCTTGACGTTCCGGAAACAAACAAAGAGGCTGTAGCTCTTACTAAACGCCATAAAATGAAACCGATGTTTGAAACAGCTCGGATGTATACTAAGGAACCGCCAAAAATTGATTTGAATAAGATTTTTGGAGTGACTACGTTTGAATTAGGATAAGAAAATAATGAAGTTTACAATAACCCAACGAATTAGTTGTGGTTTAACTATACCTAATGGTAAAAATTTGAGTATTGATAGATTTACATTTCTTCCAGATTTTGAAGGCGAGCATAATGCAAAAAATATTCAAGTGATTATTGACACCAATACACAAGAAGAGGCTGTTAATAAAGCGCAAAATCTATTTAATGATTTTCTAGCAAAGCTAACAATTATTGATAATTCCAAAGATGAAGGCATGAGATCCCAGCTCGGGCACAGACTTCCACACAGCCGGATCCATTCCCTACTGCGCGACCCCTTTTATATCGGTAAAATTAGGTGGAACAAAGAAGTCTGCGATGGTAAACAGGAACCCTTAATCTCTGTCGAACTGTTCAACAAGATCCAGAATATGCTCACCAGCAGGACCACTCCCAAGTACCGCAAACATAACTTCCTCTTCCGAGGACTAATTAAGTGCGCCAGTTGCCACAACTCAATCACTTTTGAAATCGTCAAGGCACAATATTATCTATGGCCACTGCAACCATTATCACGAATGTCCGCAGACAACCTGGGTCAAAGAAGATGAGGTAGAAGCCCAGTTAATTAGCGGCTTTGAGAACTTAAGAATCAAAAACAGCCACATTACCGACTGGCTCAGGAAGGCGCTAAAGGAAAGCCATTAGGGCGAAGTCCAGTATCACAACAGCACGGTTGGTGAGCTAGAAACCCGCTACGAGGCGGTGGTCAAACGCATGGACAAACTGCATGACGACAAGCTCGATGAGAAAATCACTCCTGAGTTTTATAGCCGCAAGTTTAAGCAGTATTCAGACGAGAAAGACGAAATCACCGAGCCAATCAATAAACATTCCAATGCCAACACCGGCTTCTTAAACCTTGGTGTGAGCATTTACGAACTTTCTCAGAGAGCAAAAGAGATTTATTTACAAGCAAAAGCCAAGGACATGATAGATGAGCAGCGAGCACTTATAAGGTTTGTCTTCGGGTCATTAACAGTAGACGAAGGGAAGCTCAGCTACACCTACTCAAAGACCTTCAAAATCCTCTCTGAGGCAGTCACAGAAACAAATGGTCCGAAAATGGAAAAAATAGACGACTTAGAAAATGGAAAATTCGAACTTACAAAAAAGCCCGACAATTCAACACAAAAGGACGCTTTGTTGCCTCAGTGTCCCATCTGGCTCCCCCTAAAGGACTTGTTCTGCAACCAAAAATTAGAGTTTGGTATAACCCTTAGCGACCTCAAAATTGCGTTTGAAAACTTAGGACTACAACAACCCCACTTTGCTATTGCCTAACCCCCAGAAACTCACGCTAAACCTTCCCTTAAAGTGTTAAACAATGATAAAATAGGAGTATAGTGTAGTTTCTTGAAAAAGTAATGACTATGATGGACGGAAAAGAAAAAATCTATTTTCTACTTGACGCAATAGACGACGCAAGAACAATAACCCCTGCGGGACAGCCTTTGATTATTGACCCGACCAATGACCTCAATCGTAATTATAGAGATATTGAGCTAGCCCAACTGTTTATCAAGCTGGCAAATGATGAAAAGATTTTGAAAGTCTTAAAAGCTCCGAGCAGAACTAAAGATATAGATATTATTGAAGACCTTGACCCTTACGACCACGCTGACGATGGTTGTTGGCATATTGAACTGTTACCTACCTTTGATAGCTATTTTTTGAAAATTCAACAAGAACCTGAAATTCAAGAGTTTACAGGCAAAAAACCAACGAGCACGACAAAACCGAACAGTAAGGGCTTAATAAACTATGAAGAAAAACTAGACCTTGTTGTGAAGGCAGTAGTAGAGGCAAGGAAAGCAACCCGCAAAGACCAAACTACAACACTTTATCTCAACGCCACGAACGGATTAGACGGTTTGGATAGAGAAGAAATACGCAATATCCTATTACAGCTTCAAGACGAAAATACCCTTAAACTCAACCTAAAAACCAACAGACTTTTACCTCTTAGCCAACAGCCTGAAAATCCTAACTACTTTTTTGTAGACATACTTGAAGGCTTTGACGACTGGTATGAAGGCTATCTAATGAAGCAAAAGACGGGACTTGAAAGCATTGATTACATCAATATGCTTAGGATTTACGATGTTGTCTTGGATATAAACGAGCAAGTTCAGCTAACGAATAAAACTACCGTTACTATACATCTATTACCACCCTTAATAAGGTTTAGCATCCTATTCCCTGCCGACAGCATAGGGTTGCGAGATAAATACTGCGAAACCCGATGGGATAGTCTTAAATATCTTAGGGAAAAGGATGTTATAAGCGACTTCAAACATAACGAGGGACTACACCGTTGGCAAACTACGGTAACCGTCTCACTCAAATTAAGCAAGTTTGACGAGTTTTATCAAAAAATCAGTGAAGAGTATGTTAAACGCAACAAATCAGACAAAAAAGAAGAAAAACTCAAGACTGATAATCTGAAAATTGACCCCAAAAAAGTAACTGCAAAAGTAACCTACAACGACCAAAAAGGCGAGCTGGATATTGAAGGTAAAAAAGTTAAGTTCAAGAAAGAAAGTTTTAGGGCAAAGCTCCTTGAACTACTACTGAAAGATGACAAAAGCCGTAAAAAAGAGTGGTCTTGGGACGAAGTAATTGAAGCTATTGAGGACACCAAAGACCCAGACTTAACCAAAGAGAAAAAGAAAAAGTTTTATCCCGCTTGTGATGGCTTATCCAAACATATAGCCTCAAAAATAGGTGTCAATGACCTTCTAA
>Ga0210015_1001445_pt1 | contig 23479 bp, 18 predicted proteins | sample CryGeymeta201522_FD_185471 | JGI IMG/M metagenome (GOLD analysis project Ga0210015, IMG submission 185471) | Groundwater microbial communities from Crystal Geyser aquifers in Utah, USA - Crystal Geyser metaG 2015-22 (SPAdes) (version 2) | ecosystem: Environmental > Aquatic > Deep subsurface >... | reverse complement strand
TCCAATATCTCTTCCCGTTCCAAAGAAGGCATGAGGGATGGGAATGCACGGGAAAGAAGCGTTTTACCGGCACCAGGCACCCCTTTGAGATGGATGTTATGAAATCCCGCTGCCGCGATTTCCAGCGCCCTCTTTGCGGTTTCTTGCCCTCGTATTCCTTCAAAATCGATATCAATCTTTGCGCGAGATATAAAATGTTCAAGGGAAAGAGGGGGGGAGGGTTTTAATTTTTTTTGCCCGTTCAAATGTAAAATAAGTTCTTGCAAATTATAAACAGGGATAACCGTAATTCCTTCAACTGCTGAAGCCTCTAAACTATTTTGGACAGGAACATACATTGTTTTTATTTTTTTCTCTCGGGCGAGGAGGGTGAGAGGGAGAACGCCAGTAACTCCCCGAATAGTACCCTCAAGAGAAAGTTCCCCGATAAAAAAACTGTTTTTGACACTGTCTGCATCGACCATCCCTGCCGCGGTAAGAATGCCAAGGGCAATTGGCAAATCAAATCCGCATCCTTCTTTAGGGATATCCGCGGGGGCGAGATTAACCGTAAGGCGGGAGTCTGGCATTTCAAATCCCACATTCGAAATTGCAGTTCGAACCCGATCCTTGGATTCATCAATCGCCTTGTTAGGAAGACCAACTAAATTGAATGTAGGGAAGCCTTTATTTGCTATATCTACCTCTATTTCAATGATTACCCCATCCAGACCGATTGTTGTGCCAGATAAGATACGCGCGAGCATTTTTCATGTAACATGTAGCATATAACATATAACATTTTTGTGACTATTTAAACGCATTTCGTGTTACATATTACATACTATATGGTATGTATTTTTCGTCAACGGCTTATAAGCCGCAAATATTCATTTTTCATTGTTGTGACAGGAAAAAAATAGCGTTAGCGGTATAGTATAATTGGGTACGAGTTTATTCCTTAGCAATAAAAAATATCCCCATACACGCTGAATTCAGGGAAAGAAACGGAACACTCATTCCAATTGAATGGAATATTCCCCGGTTTGGGGGATTTGGGGTCGCGGATTTGCCCTATTATGGGTATGGCGTGAATCCTTTTGAATGTTTTTTTGAAAGCAGAACACCCAACTGGAAAGAAATTTTTAAATTAAGGGGAAATAAATATTATGGTTGGGTATTGTGTTACAACGGAATACATATTGATTTAAAAAAACATATACCAAATTATAAAAAAATGAAGAGTAACCTCGGGAAAATATTGCATTTTTATCAGCTTAATTGTAAAAAAAACCCAGCGTTTGGAATTGCATATGTCGAAAAAGATACCAAAGAAGAGCTTTTTCAACTACTCAACATCGACTTTAGAGATTATTTCATTGCAATAAAATAAAACACTTTTCGATGTATCGATACATCGAAAATATTGCAAACCTCATCAGGTTTGCAGTGCATAATTAACAGGCCGAAAGCGACAACGTTGTCATCATTGAAACAAGAATAATATACAATAGGCATATGTATTTTTCTACGCTCGCTACCTATTTTGAACGAATAGAAGAAAAAAGCTCTCGGCTTGAAATAACTCATATTCTTGCTGAACTATTTAATCAATTAAGCGTTGAGGAAATTGGCCAAACGGTATATCTTCTGCAAGGACGTGTTGCCCCTCTTTTTGAAAAAACCGAATTTGGTATGGCAGAAAAAACGGTCGTCAAATCCATAGTCTCCTCTCTTAATATCGACAGGCCTTACTTTGAGAAGGAAAACAGGAGGTTGGGAGATGTGGGCAAAACGGTCGAGGAATTTAAAAAACAATATGTTTCCTTTGAACAACGTGAAATGACGATAAGCGAAGTGTTTTTGGATCTGGAAAGACTCGCCAAATCTGCAGGGGATGGGTCAAATGAAATGAAAGTGGGGATTTTAAGCGGACTTATATCCCAATTAGACAGCAAGTCGTGCCGATATTTGGTACGCATCCCCCAAGGAATGATGCGACTGGGATTTTCTGATATGACCATCATCGACTCCTATTCCTGGATGTTGGTAGGGACAAAACAGTATCGACCCGAAATTGAAGCAGCATATCATGTTCGACCGGATTTGGGTTATATTGGGAGGTTGATAAAGGAAAAAGGAATAGAGGGGATAAAAAAAGTTACTCCACATATTTTCACCCCCATCATTATGATGCGTGCAGAACGACTTTCTTCCGGTGAGGAAATCGTGAAACAAATCGGCACATGTGCGATTGAACCAAAGTACGATGGGTTCCGGTTGCAAATCCATTACAAGAAGGAGACTGGCGAGGTACGATTGTATTCCCGTAATCTCGAAGATGTTTCTTATATGTATCCAGATGTGGTAATGGGTGTACAACAAGAAATCGATGCCGAGGAAGTTATTTTCGAAGGGGAGGCTATCGGCTATAATCCCAACATAAAACAATTTCTTCCTTTTCAAGAAACAGTCCAACGAAAACGTAAATATGATATTGAAGAAAAAGCAAAGGAAATTCCTCTTAAACTTTTTGTTTTTGAATTGTTATATTATAACGGTATCTCTTACATCAACGAATCTTTTTTAAAGCGAAGAGAAATATTAGAAAAAGTGATGAATAAGAACAATGTTCCAGAAAAAAATACCACTATTCTTGCTCCGCATGAGCTTCTTTCAGATGCAACCATAATCGAAAAAAACTTTGATGATGCGGTCGCAGAGGGCCTGGAAGGAATCATCGCGAAAAAATTGGATGGGACTTACAAGCCCGGGGCGCGGGGATGGAATTGGATTAAATTTAAACGAAGTTATTCATCAAAAATCCATGATACGGTTGACTGCCTCGTCATGGGGTATGATTCGGGCAAAGGAAAACGGACGGGTTTTGGGATTGGCGCATTTTTGGTTGGGGTCTATGATGAAAAAGAAGAAACATTTAAGACGGTTTCAAAAATTGGCACGGGTTTGACGGATGATGAATGGAGAGAAATGAAAATGCGATGCGACAAATTGCAAACAAAAAAGAAACCCCCTGAGTACACGATTGATAAAACGATGGAAGTTGATACATGGGTTCTCCCTGGAATAGTAGTCGAAATAAAAGCGGACGAAATCACCCAATCACCCAGTCACACAGCTCTCTTTGCGCTTCGTTTTCCTAGGTTGGTGCGGTTTCGGGACGACAAGTCCAAGACAGATGTCACATCTTTTTCCGAGATCTCCTCTTTGTATACCAAGCAGGAAGCGTAAATCCCTTTTTCAGCTGCATTATGGTTTTATCATGATAGAGAAGTGTTTTCATGAATCGTTGAGGATATTCGCTAAAAAAAGAATAGGGGTTTTTTACGGCTCTTCTACTTGATGCTTCAACAACAAGCCTATTGTCTCGTTTTATCTTTCCACCCATCTCCTGAATATGGTAAGCAAGGTCAATATCTTCATGAACGAGCTTATCGTTTAAGCATACGATATTCTTTACTTTCTCCCATATCTCCTTCGTGATGATCATATTTGGCCCCAGAAGAGTTTCTCCCCCTCGGTGAATCGGCTTCATCATATCCAAATATGCCCGCGCAAGAAGAGACGTTTTGATAGGCGTGTCATAAAAAGTAATAGGTCCGGTTAGAGCATCTATTTTATAGCGTGCAAAATTACGATGAATTCTTGAAATCCAGTTAGGGGGAAGTTTCGTGTCAGCGTCACACCGGGCAATAATTTCATTGGTCGCCGCATTAAACCCTGCGTTGCGAGCCGCAATCATACCCTGTTTTGGCTCATCCAAAATTCGTACAAATGTGAATTTTTTTACTATCGAAAGCGTATTATCGGTGCAATTGTTATTCACCACGAGTACCTCGTCCGGTTTTACTTTCTGTTTTGCAATGCTTTCGAGGCAAAATGCGATATATTTTTCTTCATTGTATACGGGGATAATGAGTGATATTTTCATGCCTTATTATAGCAAGTGATATAATAATGACCGACATGAAGCCATTTTTTACTATTATTATCCCTACTCTTAACGAGGAAAAATTTGTTGGTAAACTCCTCACGGACCTTTCCAAACAAAAGTATACGGATTTTGAGGTGATTGTAGCTGACGCACTATCAGAAGATAAAACGATTGAAGAAGTGAAAAAATACAACTCCCTTCTAACTATTTCCAAAATAATACGAGTAAAGGGAAGAAATGTTTCTAAACAGAGAAATAAAGGAGCTCACTATGCAAGAGGATCTTTCTTGGTTTTTCTTGATGCAGATGCACGGGTGAGAAGTAACTTTCTCCAGAAGTTGTTTTCCTATATCAAACTCAATAAGGGGCTTTTATTTATTCCAGCATTTTCAGTTTCCAAAAGAGATCCTCAACTTAGTATCGTTGTTGATTTTGCGAATGCCCTTATTGGACTTTCAAATAAAATTGGAAAACCATTTTCTACCGGCGGGTCAATGATATTAGAAAAAAATTTCTTTTTCACTATTGGGGGATTTCCAGAGGATGTGCCCTTAAGTGAAGATCATCTTTTGGTTCGCAATGCATATAAGTACGGAGTAAGCGCTAAGTTTCTGTCAAATATCAAAGTTACATTTTCGTTACGTCGATTCAAGAGGGAGGGGAAATTAGAACTACTTTATAGATATATTAAAAGCACTATTTATTTTCTTGCAAAAGGGAAAGTTGATAAACAAATTATTACGTATGAGATGGGGGGACATCTTTACAATAAAAAATCGAAAAAAGTGTTTAAAGATTTAATAAAAATAAACCCACAACGCCTTCTTAAAGGTTTTAATAGAAATATCCGCTCTTTTATTCGTGGACTATGAGTGAGTAAACAATGTATTCTTTATTCTCATAAAGAATAGGGAGTCGATATCGTCGTTTCTTTTCTACAACGAGATACGAAGCATTATACTTCTTTGCTAAATATAAAAAGCGCTCAGACGTGTTCGTATAATACGCGTTATTTGCAATTTTGAAATTAGCAAGGTAGTCACCCTTGAATTGAACGAGCGCTCCTGGCGCTATATCTTCAAATCGTGGTTTCCAATAGTGAACATAACTAGGATCAAACGCCGCCTCCAGAAGTTCTGAAAGCGTGGAGACAGTTGACCTTTCAGAAATGACACGCCATTCAACGTCATACAACCACCATTTTGACGGAGGAGTGATGAAGACAGCGCTTTTAGGAGTATTTTTTTTTGCCCACAACTGTATATCATAAAATGGCGTTTTTTCTGGCCAAATTGAAAGCTTTGGTCGAGCAAGATTAAAGAATAGGAGAGCGCCAAGTACGGACAAAAACAAACAAAGACACATAAGTGAACCTATCAACATTCTTTTTGTTGAAGTTATTTGCTTAATAAGCAATAAGGAAACTAAGGAAAATAAGGGGGAAAAAGAAAATAATAACGAAGTCGCAAGGAATATAAACACAACTCTTGACCGATGACCCCACAATGAAACATAATGGGCAAGGTATAAATAGGCAAAAAGAGAGATAAAAATACCGATACGCATCACTTGTGATTGAATGATGATGGTTGAGGGGAAAATGTATGTCGCAATAAGTTGCGTGATGAGTATAAGTATCCCCGCGTACATAAAATGTTTGATGGTAGTATGCCGATTGCCTTTTATCGTTTTCTGAGTGAAAAAGAATAGAGCGATAGCTGAGATACCGCCAACAGTAAGGAGTATTACGATTGGGTTGTTAAAACTAATAAAGTTGAATAGATGGTAGAAAAGTGCGTTATTAAGGATGGAGTACCATTCCCGATTTGGATGTAATATGACACCAATCCCCGTATGGTTAGCTTTCCAGATTATCACGGGTAAAGCGCACACAATAAAAATAGGTATTGCTTTCAAAATGGAAAAAAATTTCTCCCGATGACTTCTTATTGAAAGAAGAGTGTCGATACCTATCATAGCTATGATGAAGTGGACAGATAATATATGAAAATTATAGAGAATGCCTAAAAGGAAAAAACTGATGAAATAATTTTTTTTCAAATAATAGTTGATAGCAATAAGCTCAAAGGAAAGGCTGACAGTTCTATTTAACATGCTGAATTCAAACAAAGGGAATCCTGAGAAGCCGATGTGGGGAAGAGCATTTGATACAACGACAAGAAAAGAAGTAAGGGTATTATTAAACAATGTTTTGCTCAAATTCCAGAGCGCCCAGAAGGTAAGATATGTGGCAAGTATATGAACTATAAACATAGATATCTCCAATACCCCAGCCCTGTAGAAAGGAATAAAGAGAAGCCAAAAATAAGAATAATGAGATGTTCGTAAATCAAAAAAATGGTCATTGGGGAATAGAGATGGGTTAACTGTCTTCTTCAAAAAGGGAATATGACTTGACTGATCGAATGTCCCAAAGTAATACCCATACGCGAGCACGACAAACAAAGTAAGCGCTAAAAAGAGAAGGTGTTTATAAAGAGAAAAATGAAGAGCTTTTTTCATAATGAATAGCTTAAATTATATCAGATTGGGTTATTCACAATGACTAATTAGTTATCCACAAATTTCATACAGACCGAAAGGACAGTCTTATCTCTCTATAATTAAATATAGGCTATCTTATAATAAGTGAGTATTTTTCTATAGGACTTGACAGATTGTTTTTCATTCTGTATAGTCTTTGTATGAAGATATCTATTCGCTATAAACAACTCCCAAAACTTGAGGGAAATAGTCTTGGGAAGGACAGATTGGACTTTGCCAGTTTTCAATTTAAAAGCCTAGTGAAGAAGCATTTAGGAGTGCCAGTGAAGACATTTAGATTGTAAGCCAAAAAAAAAGGAGCATCACTACCGCTCGTATGTAGGGGACGACGAGTAGTAATGCTCAAGCAATACGTTATCACACCTTTGTACCCTTGTCAAGAAGGGTTTTATTTTGTTTGGTACAAAGCCCCAAACCCATTACTTGATACAAATATTTTCTTCCCCAACTTCGTGAACTTGGCTTCCTGAAGCTCTTTATACTTTTGTCGTTCCAGCGTTGAGACGATAACATACGATACATCATATTTTTTTAGCAACTTTCTTGTTTGTTTTATATCTTTTGATTCGTAGAGTGCAACCACATCTGGAATCCGCTTTCCTACCGCATCAGCGCTCCCTCTCCACAACCATTCATGGACCCACCACCCAGCAACTGTCGGAAGACCTGTGTAGGCGCTTACATGATTAAAATCAGTATAGGAATCTCCTTGCGCCTCTAGGATTACTGGTTGGCCTGTAATATGTTTGTTTAAATAGGCAATAATCTCTTGAGTATCGGTATTTTGTATCGAAAGCCACGTGGTGCCATTGAGCTGTGGGGTTTTTTGCGGATTACCATAATAAGAAGGAGCGGCATAAAACATGTACACACCAACAAAAAGAAAGGGGACAATCCATATAATTTTTTTTAATAATGTATTTGGAGATATATGCCGTGATATGACAAAGAATGTATACGTTGAGGCTATACTCATCATCATGAACGCCTGATAACCCATCTTAAACATGGTATTTGCCCGAAAGTGGGCGGGATAAATATCCTTAATGTAAAAAAATTCCGGAATTAAAATAAGGAAAATACCAAACGTAAACAAGATAAATATGTAATCATCCGTTGCATGTTCCTTATATTTTTCCGCAGCCTTTCCCCAGATAAAAAGAAGAAATGAAATGAAAAAAAATCCCCATAATACAAATAACATCCACAGTTCATCCGGCTGACAGTTCCCTTTTTCGAAAAGAAATGGTCCTAATTTGCCGATATCCGTGAGAAATGAGGGGCTGCAGTTTACTCCTATCGCCGTCACAAATGGTTTGAAATGAACAGAAAAGGGAAGAGAAAACAAAATAAAAGAACCAATAAGAATACCGATATGGATGACAAACATCCGTGAAAACCGAAATATAAGAAGTAAGAAGACAGAAGTAAGAAGAAGATAGATGGGGCCGTCAAACGCATTTGTCATGTAGTGAACAGCGGACATAAAACCAAGGAGAGTGATTTGTAGGGGCAGGTCGCGACCTGCCCGTACAGTATGTTGGGGGGAATTTGCCCGTACAGATTTTGTAAATAAGATAAAGAGAAGCGCAAGCGTTACCAAAACAAAAAGAATGTCAAAAACATGACCATGAAGATCTGCTACTACATATGAATAGGATGGAAATTCATGAATGGTGAAGGGGATAAAACGAGTTGCATTAGGGTACCAGTATTTTGCAGGATTATAACTGGAAAGAATCTCCCAAAAAGGAATAGGTTTTTCTGCGGGATAACCAGAGGTGAATAAGTAGATAGTGTGGAGATTGCCTCCAAAATTGAGAATCCATGTACCAATCAATCCAAAAAAAGCAGCATTCTTCAATTTTCTCCCATACGAATAAACAATCTGAGTGACGAGAGAAAACGTGGAAACGATGGACTGTGCAAAAATAGTTGCAAGTATGAGATTGTATCCAATTTCTGCCGGGATACCGCTCAATTTTATCTGTACCGCGCCGGTTAGATGCCCAAAATAGTAATAGTTGATGGGGAGTTTTGCATACCACATGTCAAGAGGAGGAAAGTATGATGTGCGAAGTATTGATTTCATAAACCCAAAATCCATGAATTTTTCCAGTCCTCGAATGGAAGGTTCCTGACCTCGTACATATGTCCATAAAAATAATGCGGCAATGAAGAGAAACTCCTCGCAGATAAAAATAATCCAATTTATTTTTTCTTTTTTTTGATTTCTTTGTATCCAATAACCGATACCAATTGCACATGCCAACAATAGGTATAAAGTTAATTCATGAAAAGGAAGGATATGGAGATTGCTGAGTAGAAATACCCCATAACTGAGAAATAATAACCCAATAGTCTTTGAAAAAGCATACCCCTGATCAAAGAAGCCGTGGAAGAGTTTTTTAGTGATTCCAAAAAAAACAACTCCTAAACACATGAGGGCAAAATACCATTGCAACGTTTGATAGATCCAGTCCATATTTGAACATTATACATGTAACACGCAACATGTAGCATATAGCATTTGGACAGGAAATATTAAGGCTTGGAATGAAAATGTTACATGTTACATGTTACATGTTATAAGTTACATGTATAATGTCCATTATATGGAAAGTAAATATGTGCCCGCACTGTTTGAGCAAAAATTATCGGCATTTTGGGAAAAGAAAGGATTTTTTAAAGGGGTTGTTGAAAAGGGGAAGAAGCCATTTTGTATAGTTCTTCCCCCTCCAAATGCAAATGCAGATCTCCATTTAGGACATGCGATGTATGTATATGAAGACATCATGATCCGCTACAGAAAGATGCAAGGGGATAATACCCTCTGGCTCTATGGAACGGATCATGCAGGGATTGAAACGCAGTTTGTATTTGAAAAACAATTAAGAAAAGAGGGAAAAAGTAGATTTGATTTTGAACGCAGCGTTTTGTTTCAAATGATCTTTGATTTTGTTTCAAAAAACAAAGACATAATGAAGGGACAAATGCAAAAGCTTGGATTTGGACTTGATTATGGCAATCCAAAATTTCCGATGGATGCAGATATCGTAAAAATAGTTCACTCGACATTCAAAAAACTGTTTGATAATGGTCTGACGTACCGTGCAAAAAAATTAGTCAATTATTGCATTTCATGCGGAACATCATTTTCTGATTTGGAAGTAGATTATATGGAACGGGAAACAATGCTTTGGACAATTCGTTATCCGCTCGTTGAGGGAAATGGATCTATTACCATAGCAACCACTCGCCCCGAAACTCTTTTAGGAGATACCGCAATAGCGGTGAACCCTAAAGATAAGCGTTATAAGAAATTAATAGGGTCTTATGCAATTGTCCCTCTCATCGGCAGGCAAATACCAATAATCGACGATGAGGCGGTTGATATGAAATTCGGAACGGGAGCGGTGAAAATTACTCCTGCGCACGACCATAACGATTGGGAAATGGGACAAAGGCATTCGCTCTTTCATATCCAGGTAATAGGGACAGATGGAAAAATGACAAAAGACGCAGGAGAATACGCCGGGCTCACTATTTCAAAAGCCCGTGAAGCGGTTCTTCTCTCTCTCAAAGAAAAAGGATTACTGATAGAAGAAAAAAAACATATTCATAGGGTAGGACGTTGCTACAGATGTAAACGAATTATTGAACCGCTTCCAAAAGAACAATGGTTTATCTCCATAAAGCCACTCGCCCAAAAGGCGATTGAAGCGGTGAAAAAGGGAGAAGTAGAAATATATCCAAAACGATTTAAAAAAGAGCTTATCCGTATCTTGGATAATTTCATCGATTGGAATATTTCTCGTCAAATTGTGTGGGGGATACGAATACCGGCTTATGAGTGTCAAAAGTTGAAAGCTGAAAGTCAAAAGTCTGAAAGTTGGTTTGTGAGTGTGGAAAAGCCTGAAAAGTGTCTGATTTGTGGAACCTGTGCGTTTCATCAGGATGAAGACACATTCGATACGTGGTTTTCATCCGGTCAATGGCCATTTGTCACTCTTATGACGTCGGGGGAAGAAATGTATAAGCATTTTTATCCGACTTCTGTCATGGAAACAGGTCATGATATCTTGCGCGCTTGGGTTGCTCGCATGCTTATGTTAGGACTTCATATCACCGGCAAGGTTCCATTTAAAACGATATTTCTTCATGGACTTGTCCGTGACAAGAAGGGGCAAAAGATGAGTAAGAGTAAAGGAAACGTGGTAAATCCTCTTGAAGTTATTAAAACATTTGGAGCAGATGTATTACGGGCAAGTCTCGTTTTTGAAACCAAAGAGGGAAGCGACGTTGTCCTTACCGACGAAAAAATGATAGGGATGAGGAATTTTGGGAATAAATTGTGGAATATAGGGAGATTCATATTTATGAACAAACAGCAAATTCAAGCTCTAAATTCAAATTCAAATCCCCATTCGTCATCTCGACCCTCCGATTCGGAGGGGAGAGATCTAGCGAGTGAAACGAGCGAAAAACACGCTGCGCTAGATTTCTCTCCGCCTAAGGCGGATCGAAATGACATAGGGAAAACACTTTCAAAACTGGAAAAAGAGTTTGAGGGGGTAAAGAAAAAATATCATGCAAATATGGATACCTATAAGTTTGGTCAAGTTTTAGGGGATTTGCATGCTTTTGTGTGGCATCAATTCGCGGATATATACATAGAAGAGTTAAAAGAGGAGTTGAAAAAAGGAAATAAAGAAGTGGCACAGTTATTGGAGGTGGTCTTTTTGGAAAGTATTTCATTGCTCCATCCTTTTATTCCTTTTGAGACTGAAGCACTGTGGCAGGTATTCAAGGGAGAGGGGAAATCAATACTTGAGAATGACGATGCAACTGCTATAATAGGGTCTTGATTATTTAATATTATTTACTAGTATGCCAAAAAGAACATTTCAGCCAAAAAAAGGAAAGCGAGTAAAAACACACGGATTTTTGAAGCGCATGTCTACAGCGGATGGGCGTAAGGTTATTTCACGCCGAAGAGCAAAAGGAAGAAAAAATCTAACAGTATAAAAACACATGTTACAATCTTTATTACTCGTCTATACCACTGTTTTTGTCAATCCAATCATAAATATATTGGCGTTGTATCATTACTTATTATCCTTTCTTCCTATTCCTGGGACATTGGGGTTTTCGATAGTGGGTCTCACGGTAACCATACGGTTACTTCTCCACCCCTTCTTCAAACAGCAGATGGATACGGCAAAAAAAATGCAGGATATAAAACCTCACGTTGACAAACTCTCAAAAAAACATAAAGGCGATGCAAAAAAAATACAGGAAGAACAAATGAAAATCTATCAAGAAGCAGGTATAAATCCGGCTTCTGGGTGTATTTTTATGATAATTCAAATTCCTGTCTTTATTGCCTTATATCAGACATTACAACATTTTTTTGTCGCAGATACGAGTAAGGTTTTGTTAACAATGAATAAAGTCTTGTATTTTCCCTTTCTCAACTTCAAAACACTTGATGTGTGGTTCTTGGGTCTCAATTTAGCGGCTTCGCCGAAACAAATGAACTCTATTTTCGCATACCTTATCCCCATTGTTACTGGTATATTGCAATACTTCCAAACGATCAGCACCACAGCAAGCATGGCTCCTGCTCCAGCAACTTCAAATGTGGTTCATGTAGGTAAGGATGGTAAAAAAGAGAGTTCTACCGGAGACGATTTTCAAAAAGCAATGAATACTCAAATGAAATATGTATTTCCATTCATGATTGGATGGTTTGCATTCAGTATGCCAATAGGGCTCGCCTTATATTGGAATATATTTTCGGTGTTCAGCATAATCCAGTATGAATTGCATAAAAGAGAACAAAAAGGTGGGACAGGTCGCGACCTGTCCGTACAAAAAGTGTAAGAAAGAATTGTCATTCTGGTAAACGAAAACTGTGAGTGCATCCAGAATCAAAAAAGATTCTGGAGTCGTCGCACCGCTCCTCCCCAGAATGACGTAATGAAAGATTATCAATTTTTATAAATTTAATTAAATAAACACATATGGAAAAGAAACAAGTAGTCCAAGCAGAAACAGAAGCTCTTTTGAAAAAGATAGTTTTGCAATATACCTTGGAGGTAATTGAAGATCAGGGCGCATTCCAAATCATTGTAAAAACGGAAGAGGCCCCAACTCTTATTGGAAGGCATGGCGAAACAGTACGGTCATTCCAAAAAATTCTTGAGGTGGTCTTGTTTCAATTATTTAAGGAACCTGTCCGTATTCTTATTAATGTCAACGATTACCGAGAAAAACAGACAGAGCGACTGAATGAGATGGCACGGGAATACGCTCAAAAAACCCTTGATAGTAAAACGGCTGGATATATCAACGACCTGTCTTCATATGAGAGACGAATCATTCATCAGCTTATTACAACAGAATACCCCGATCTTACCAGTTACTCAGTTGGCGACGGACGAGACAGACAACTTGTGGTAGACTTGAAAGAGAATGCCCCCCCAACAACCACCCAAGAATAATCAAAAGAAATTACATCCGTTGTTTCTTTTATTCCTTCCGTTTCTTATTGTGCTGGACGTTATCGTCTATTTTATGACGAAATCAACCTGTTGGAATTGCTTTGCGATAGATGAGTTTGTGCGAAACTCTTCAATTTCGTTTCATATTATATCCCAAACATTTCCTCTTTTATTCCGTAGAGACAGGTTTTAAACCTGTCTCTATATTCTGTTCATCCTTTTTTCGATGTATCGATACATCGAAAATATTCGTTTTTTCGAATTTTTATCTTCTAAACAAATCAACTGAAAGCTTTGATTGTTTAATAATACTTTTGAGGGTACCAATAGGTAGCTCCTTAGAATGAAAGGGGATAGTTACATGAGAGTCTGTAAGCGCATTAAAATATTGTTTATGACTACCTACTGTATGATTTAATACAAATCCATGATTTTTAAGGAGTTTTTTAACATCTTTCGGCCTGAGTGGCACGATTTTAGGCATGGAAGCAAACCTTAATAGGCAAACTTAATATTCTTTGGCATAGAAACAAGAGCTTGACTTATATAAGAATTTTCCATATCAGGAAGAGGGACAAGCTCGCCCAGCTTTGTAAGTCCTTGGATATGACATTCGATGGCTTCATGAATATGCTCTTTTGCTTCCTCCACCGACTTTCCAAAATCGGAAATACCAAGAGTGGGGCAATAGGAAATATACACGCAAGAACCATCTTTTTGAGGCTCTCTTTCGATAATAATACGATAATTAAGAACTTTATTTTCCATGGGAATAGTATAGCATATCATGCTATTATTAATACATGGCAGATAATGGTGTGGAAAACAATTCAGGGTCTCAAAATGTGGATAAACAGATTGAACAAAAAGTGGCAGCCCAAAGTGCTGAACAGTTAAAACAGGAGATGAATCGGCTTGAAGATAGAGTAAAGGAAGCGAAAAAAGATATTATCGTGGATATGCAAGAAAACCGTAATTTTCAGCATAAGTTTGATGGAGATAAAGGTGATATAGGCACTGCTCGGGGTAGAGCAAACTCGATTACGGAGTTTATCAAAAAAATGTTTGTCGCTGCAAAAATTGCCCCAGAAAAAGTGCCTGCAGCTGAAAAACCTGTACAAACTGACCCCAAAGCACCTGTTCTCACCCCAGAAAGTACAAAACTTCTTAAAAAACTTGGTGAAAAAATCATTATAGAAAATATTACAGATCAAACTGCACCCTATTTTTATGATTTATTAAAATCAATTACAAATGGTGAGGTAAAAACCACGGAAGATCTTCTGCGGGCTGTGCAAAAAGCAGCCCCCCTTAGAGAAATTTCCCCTGGCATGTTTGAAAAGTTACAAAACGCAAGTGTTGACTACGCAGTAAACAATTTTAATACTCCAGAAAAAGAAGCAAAACAGAAGTTTGGAGTGCCGGATGTAGAACAAAACCAAGGATATAATGAACAGAATGAACGGCGAGCTGTGGAAGACCGGTCTGCAGATCAATCTTTTGACGAAAATTGGCAACATTATTTCTCCGGCTATTTTAGCGAAGGGGATGAAAAAAATTTAGTACATGCTTTATACACGCCTACCAGCTTTGTTAAATACTACGAAGGAGTGCAACAATGGGTAAAAGATAATAATAAAAATAAGAATATTAATCTTGATGAAAAAGAAGTGAGTAAAAAAGCTTCCGAAGAAATGGAGGCGCGGATAACTCTCCTTTTTGGAAAGCTTTATACTCGGCTTGATCATGAAAAACCGGCGGAATATTTTCAAAGTATAGAACAAGAAGATATTATGAAGGGTATTATTCCCGTAAAACACGAACTGAAGAGGCGTCTTCAAAAATTAGGAAGCAAAGTGGATGAATATTTGAAAGAACAAAAAGATCAGGGAAAAGAAGTACCGATATTTTTTCAGCGATTTGAACAAGATACGGAGACGGTGGCAATTGATGTTGGGGAAAAAGGAAAGCAAAATCTCAAACCACGTGTGAGATATAACACAAGGATGGGGTCAAAAACGGCAAGTGGCTCCCACTTTACACATTATCTTGACCAGGTAATTGATCATTATATCGAAGCGCGAAAATATACTCATAATTCGCGTGCGGTATTTCTCCACCCTGCGGATCCTCAAAAAGGGTTCTATGGCCAGATGGCTCTATTTGCAGCAGAAACATCTACTTTAGACTTTGACCAGATGATGCTTCTGCCAGATAATGACGTATTTCAGAGTGCGTTTGGCTTGTATAACAAAATGATTGAGGAGGGATTTGCTAAACACGACTGGAGACATCCTTCAGCAAGTATGTTTACTCCAAAAATGAACCAACATACTACGCAAATAGAGGAGCGCGTAATTAAACAACTAAAAGCGATGTACGAAGACATGTCGGAAGAGCGGCTCTCGGCAGCGCTTACTATGGCAGTTGGAGCATCGCGCGGTATGTTTCTCACTGAGCCTGAGATGGCAGCCCATGCCGACCCACATCTCACCGAAAAGGGAGGAAGCACGTTCACGAGCTACTATAATCAAAGTGCAACGGCTTTAATGGCATTTAATCCACAACATCTCATCTATCGCTTTCATGGAAGCCCCTCAATGCTCGACCCTATTTTTTTTATGCCGGTAGATAAGATAGAAAGCTCCCAGGCATTTAATAATCATAAAGAGCTGTGGGAAAAGGCAAAAATATATAAAGCATCGTTTCTCAAAGGGAGAGAAGATTTTAAAGGGCAAACAACTTTTTTTGACATGCTCGACAATATTGGGCTTATCGGAGGGCCCATGCAGCGGAAGGGTTGGCGTACTCAGTGGCAGTTTGACAGCCTGTATGTAAGCGACAGAACTGAAACGATAGATAAAGAAGGTCGCGTCATAAAGGGAGCCGTGAAAACGAATCACATGAAGACATTCAAGCACCTTGAAAATATCGGATACGAGCTTCTACAAGACTATGTAACCAAACTTACGGTTGGTAATAAACCTGATGATGATGATGATTTGGGGGATGGAAACTTCCTAAGTGCTCGTAACACCTTTGGAGCGAACGCAGAGACAAAAAAGCTTGCCAACCAAAGAAAAGAACTGTTTGAATACGTATTTAAAAAATATTTTGATAAGGAACCAAAAGATTTAGGGAACTATTTAGATAGTATTCGCAAAGGTAAGCGAGATGAACTTATTAAATCTATCCGCCTAGGAAATAAAGCGCCAAAAAATATTGACCAAGATGTGGAAGGGGCAGCGTCAAGAGAATTTTTAGATCGCATGCTCGCGCGTGTTGTTATAAAGCGACTTCCCAGCAAAATCCTTCGCATGGACAGAGACAGGATGTCTAAAAAAGGTACGAGCAGATATAAGCAAGTAATGAAAGATATGGGGCTTGAAGGGAATTTTGATACCTTTGATGACATAATGCAAGATATGATTTTGGCCGAACAGATGATGCGAAAAAACGTAAGCGCAAAAATGCGCGATATGCAAGCAAAAAATAGACCAAGAGAGGAGTATGGAGATATACCATATGAGATAAATGAAGATTCAATTAAGGCTCTTTTTGGACCACTGATCGCAAGAGGAGATGGAACAATGACTCAGGAACGGCTTGACAGAGTATTAAAACTGTATGGACATATACAGAATAATTATGTGAATAACGAAAAGTTTTCGATTGAAAAGGAGCTCGTACCATACTTTAAAAGTGGAGCTGCGGGAGAGCGCAAATCCAAATATACAATAGCACTAGATGAAACAGATTTGAGCTTTATTCCTTTCCGTGCAGGAGGACCTGATGTTCTTAAGCGATCTATTTCCGATATCGCCTCAGTTGAGGAAAATGTGGTAAAACCTATCGGAGAATTCGTGAAAAAAATGCGCGCTATGGCTATTGATGGGAAAAAAGATTTCGGTCCTCTATTGGAAATATTTACAAAAGTATGGAATGGGCTAGATGGTATTATTGGTTTCCCGTATGCAAATGAACTTGTCTCAAAAATGGCTGCAATGACGATTACCTATATGAAAAAAGATACGCAAGCACGAGCATTTATGGGAATAGGTGGAGTAGGGCGATTTAATTCCATGGCAGCGGAGAGCGCAGGCAAAAAAGTAGGGGTATGGGAGTGGGATAGCGCGGATATTGACCGATTTATCACCGCTCTTGAGGCACGGGGCTTAGTACCGGGCACGCCATATAATATTGGAGCAGAGCCAACGAGAGAGCCCGTGTATGTAAACGTTCCATTTAAAAAACAGCCGGTAAAACTCCCCGATAAAATTTCAACATCCAAGATTGCAAAACTATTTGGAGGGACAATCGAAGATTCTAAGAATACGATGGGCATCTTAGACGGAAAGGTGGGAAAGATTAATATCTTTGGAATAAATATTACTATCCCTGACATTCCACTATTCTCGCGAAGAAAACATGACCACCATGGATGGACATCCAAAGATTTGAGAGAGAAGTATGGGGGGACTGGATTTGATAGATTTTTTGATATTGTAAATATGTATCTTCCTCTCGTTGCGATATTTATCTTATGGAATCTTATTAAAAAAGCCTTTGAAGATTCCGAAGGAAAAAAGAAATAGACTGTGCTACTATGAAATGTATGCTAAAGATTATCAAATGTATTTTTATATATCTCTTTTGTGTTTTTTTATTTTCTACAAATACATTAGCAGTTACACCGAATCCAACCCCCTCTTTTAACATATCAGCACCAGGATTTACTTGTGGGGATGCTTCATCATCAGACCCCAATGTTGTGAAATGTTGTAAAATGCCGATAAACTCACCAGACTTAATCTCTACTCAATTTAGAAATAATATACCAATATTCGGAAAAACTATCGCAGACATAATGGTTCCCTTTATTAATGAAAAATATTCTGAAATAAACTTCACCCGGTCTCAAATTAAAGAGCAACCCTGTATGGTAGGCTCGCCGAGCACCCCTGGCGACACCAACAATAATTCATGTATTTGTATTTCTGAACCAACTAAGGCTCCTTTAAGTGCGATGGAGCCTATTTGTAACAGAATAAATTCTCAAACAGGTGAACAATCTAATTGTAAAGCATGTGCACAAGGAGGGGGATTATGGACATCGCTTGGCTGTTTTAGTGGAAATTTAAGTGAATTCATTTCACAAAAAATACTTGGAACTGGGGTTGGTATTGCAGGGGGGATTTCCTTGCTGTGCATAATGTTTGCGGCATTCCAAATGCAAACCTCCAGTGGTAATGCAGAAAAGATAAAAAAAGCTCAGGAGCTCCTAACAAATTGTATAACTGGACTTATGATAATCGTATTCTCTATCTTAATATTGAAGATAATTGGAGTAGATGTATTAAGACTTCCAAACTTTGGAATGTAAGTGGTATTCATAATAATGAATATTTCATCAGCCCTTTTGATTGTCAGCTTTGTTAAAGTCAGCAACCTCTCTTTCACGTTTAATGCGTATCATTTTGTCATAGTCAGTTTCATCACCTTTGCCTTTAAACATGCCAGTTACCCCCTTAATACCTTGTAAACCCAAACTCATAGTACTGAACTGTTGCAAGATTCCCATTCCACCTCCTAGAACTGCTCCCCCACCACTCATAAATGTTCCAAGCCCAAGATTAAATGGTAATGGTTTTGCACCAACGGCCTCTTTTACTAATTTAATAATATCTGGCGTAATTAACATTATTCCAAGACCAAAAATTACGCTAAAGGCAGCAGGATTGAGATTTACAAGAAATGGGGGTGTCCAAAATTCCCCTGGATAGGTCATGGTCATAAACATTATCTTTTCAGCAAGAAGGAGCGTAATCACTATTGGAAAGGTGAGAAGTTCACCTATCAATCCCTTTAGCCAGAAACTGAAATTGTTATTTCCTGGAAGGGCTTCGAATAATAAAATAATTGGTGAGAAAATAATACTTAATGTGATTTGGATGTAGGAACGAAGTAATATAAAGAAAATGTTAAACACCATACCCAGTATTGCAAGACTAACTATTAAACCAACTATAAAACCAAGTCCATGAACAATAAGATTTATGATAATGGGGCCAATCAAAGCAACAACACCCAACTTTAAAATTGGATCTGGTAATCGTCCAAGACTAACGGTACCGATTGCCCAGTTATTCAAAAACTCTCCTGCACCGATATCTTTAAAAAACGACATTATTAACTTAGTTCCTCCAAGGAGGCCCACAAGAGCTACTAATCCGTGAAATGCATTATTTAATATTTTTGGCAGAAGAGACATAAATGCATCCCCTATATAAGAAAATCTATTTAATCCTATGAGGCCAAGTAAAAAAGCCTCTTTTGGGAGAGGGATTATATCCATCCATAGCCTACCTACGTTTGATTGCAAATATATATTTTGCATTTGGCTCGTATCGTAATAAGTATTGTTATTACTCAATATTCCTATAGCGAGGATGATGAGAAGATACATTGCGTCGATAAGAAAACCGGCGATGGCAAACGAGAAGGTAATAAGGAGGAGTGCGACGACAATCTTCGGCAACGAATTTTCAACTGATATAACTGTTTGTGGATTAATTTTGGTGCGAAACATAATCATGAATCCGATAGCAATAAGAAAGATAACGATAACAAGGTATGCAATATCACGAAATATTTTCCATAAGTTCATAAGGGGCTTGATCATAGCAAAGCCCATGCCTTCCGCTGCATAGCTTTGAGGGATGAATCCGGCTTTTTGGAGAGTATTCGTCACCCAATATACCCCAGAGGCTGGAGGATTGACATATGTCATTGAAATAAGATTAGATGCTTGCCCTATTAAGCTTGACTTGAATGCTGAGTTATTATAAGTCAACTTTTCAGTACAGAGCTCGCCCATAAAAGCGCAGTATCCCATACGATAGAGAGACAACACTAAGTCTTTTCCACTTCCTTTTTTTATCCCTAATTTTTCTCGAGAGAATGTCTCGTGAAGTTGTTTTTGGGAGGCTTGGAGGACCTTTTTTTCGTCATACCGAGGGCGGTTACCATTAATCACATAGCCAAATATGGCAAAAATGATGAAAAAAACCCCCACGACCAAAAATGCTTTTTTAAGGAAATCAATGCCGGATTTAAAAACACGAAGCATGATTCATTGTAACGAAATTTACACAAAGAATGCAAACGATTGTAGAGACAGTAAGAGTTCACTCTCCTTGACTCAGAATCGCGTCATTCTGGCTTGCCCAGAATCCATTTTGGCGATTCTGGATGCGCTCACTGCATTCGCTTACCAGAATGACGGGTACGATTATTTATATATATTTTTTCTGTGGCCGATGGAGAGGATGCGAATAGTATTATCTTTTTTATCTACTGTATAGATAATTCTAAAAACTCCCATTTTGTAGGAATATCTTCCCGTGAGATCCCTTGAAAGTGGTTTGCTGATAAATGGGCATTCTTCTATATCCTTAAGAGCATTCCAAACAGCTTCTTTATGAGATTTTGATATTTTTTTAAAGTCTTTTTGAGCGTGAATAGAGATGTATATTTTATACATTGAGTTTCAACTCTTTTTTAAGTTCTTCTAGAGTAACAAAATCTCCATTTTTAAAATCTTCTTCTCCTTGTCTAATTGATTCCATTAATTGAGGATCGGAAAGAATTTCATTCGTTTCTTTCCAGGACTCATATTCGGCAGCGGAGATTAAAACGGCAGCGGGAGCGCCGTTTACCGTAATGATATATTCTGAAAGTTTTCTTTTTGCATTATCTACGAGGCTTGGAAGTTTGTTACGGGCTTGTGTTATAGATAGCGTTGTGGTCATATGGAAAATAGTACAGTATTCTGTACCGAATGTCAAAACCGATTCTGGAGTCGTCACAGTATTCCTCCCCAGAATGACGTTTGGGATTAATTGAATACAAATTTACCTTCCGTGAGGGCGGGATAGTTTTGGTCTTTCCAGGTAGTAAATTGTATTTTGCTTTCTTCTTTTGGGTCCAGGAGACGTACCAAGAATACATCATTTTCATAGTCAAACTCGATAGTTGCGAAGGCAAGAGTAAGGGGAGTGAGCCTTCGAAGCGCTGTCTTTTGTTCTCCGATATTTTTGAGTTGCGGGGGAAGAGTCTGATTAATATCTGCACCGGTGAAATCTTGGATAGGTAAGGTTGTAGGTTGTACGGGGTAGGTTATAGTAGGTAGGTTGTAGTGGGTAGGCTTGCCCTGAGCGGAGTCGAAGGGTTGTGGGTTGTTAGTGGTAGGGGAGGTGGGTTTTGGGTAAATAAAAGCTATAACAGTTATAATTATTATAACCGTTATAAGAATTATACCGGGAATGAGATAGAATTTAATTGTTGATTTTGACATATAAGGAAATTTATTAACTGGATTCCCGCTCGGCAGCGGGAATGACACACTTAACTTTTTTTAATTGCAAAGGCATACCGATAGTAGGGCGCTGGTGAATATCTGTTTTCATTAATGGGGGCGGCCTGTTGTTTTCCATAATAGGGGTCATAGGCAAGGATATCTCCATTTTTCTTTACATCTGTCACCCAAAAATAATGCCCCCCTCCATCAGTCTTGAAATTGGCAAGGACGAATATTGTCCATCCAGATTTTGTATATCCTTGTAGGTCTTTTGCCACTTCATCAGCCGTAAGGCCTTTTTCTGAAGGAATGATAAAGTCAGAGATTTTAAGATCCCCCCTTCCCTTCAGGTAGGAATATATTTCTGAGATATACGATCCAAAACAACCGATTCGCGCTCCCTTTGCTTCCATAATCTCTATTGTTTTTGGGGGAGTAAGCGATGTATCGATATAGGAAGAAAGAATCATAGCGACACTTGTTGGTCCGCAACCCGCATTACAAATAGTACATCCTTGGGGGAGTGGTACGTTATCATATGGGCCGCTACATTGGGAGTAGTACGTAAAAGAGTGGTTAGTGACTAGTGGATAGTGACTAGGGGAGGGATTTGGAGTAAGATTGAGAGTTTGTTCAGAGGGTGTTGGAGCCACGCCTTCGCTGGGAGCTTCGGCGGGCGAAGAGGAAGATTGCATGAATAGAAAAGGAAGATTCATGAGGGTATTAAGGGTATCGGTAAATATTTTTGCGTCCGTTTGCGCCTTTTTTTCTGGCGTCAACTGGTTTCCTTTTGCATAATCAAGCGCTTCGTGCAATTCTTGAATTGTCTGTTTTGTAATAATAACATTTTGCAGTTCGTTCTCATAAGATGGATTTTGGGCAAGCCATTCATTGTAGACACCTCCTCCTTCATCAGTCTGAGTCGTAACCACATATTTTTGCAATCTATTGGAATACTCCAATGAAAAATCTGGTGCGTATACGGGGAGTATGCTTTTCAATTCCTCCGCTGTTATCTGTGTAATGTTGGGAGAATCATCTTTCCCAACATTATTTCCTGGTTGTATGAATGACTTTCCCGCCTTTCCCTGATAGAGCGTTGGTTTGACGCCTGAATTTTGTTGTGGCTTATTCTTATTTAGCATGTTCTGAAGCCCCAAAAGAACAATAATGACCACGATTAAAACAAAAACTGAAATAGGAAGTATTTTTTTTATCATTTGTTGACAATCGCCATTTTATTCATCATAATGAATTATATGTCTGGCTTTTTTGATTTTATAAAAAATAACAACTCGAATGCAAGTCCAATCCCTTCGACAGGCTCAGGGCAAGCTGCTCAAGTTCCAGGAGCACCTCCACAACCAATATCCCAACCTCAGGCATCCTCTTATAATGGAATAGGAAATCCACCGGGCGGACAGGCATATAACGGAATTGGAGCCCCTCCACAGAAAGTATTAACACCTGAACAACAGAGAGTACAAGTGTTATTGAATAATCAACCGCCTGTAGTTGGACAAAATCAAATTCAAGTTCCAAATTCAAATTCAAGCAAAAGTCCAGCAGTACCAGGAACAACTCCAACTTCATCAACCTCCTCCACTGCTCCGAATGCGGCTACGGCGGGCAATGTAAAACCCCTTGGCTCTTCGTTAAATTCCAGTATGAGTTCTCAGAAAAGAACCGATTTGGATTTAATGACGCATTTGACACAACGATCTAATAGAGTATTCGTAACCGCTCAGGCAAAAGCAAAAGAGCTAGGATCTGCGTTTATAGATAGTGAACATATGTTGCATGGTCTTTTAGCAGATGGAGAAATATACAAACTGTTGATGGAGATGAAGGTACAACCTCAACAGATAGAGGCTGAACTAGCACAAACATATAAGCGGGAAGCACCAAAATTGATTCCTCCCCAAATGTCCCCCCGACTGAAGAGAATAATTGACAATTCCCTTGTCGTCGCACGAAAGCTCGGATTTGAGTTCATATCTCCAGAACATATTCTGTTTGCCTTGTACGAAGAAGGTGAGGGGATTGGTGCACGAGCATTGGCAAAATTGGGCCTCAAAAAAGAAGACCTTAATAAAAAAATAGCAGGAAACAAAG
>Ga0210015_1001437_pt1 | contig 23525 bp, 24 predicted proteins | sample CryGeymeta201522_FD_185471 | JGI IMG/M metagenome (GOLD analysis project Ga0210015, IMG submission 185471) | Groundwater microbial communities from Crystal Geyser aquifers in Utah, USA - Crystal Geyser metaG 2015-22 (SPAdes) (version 2) | ecosystem: Environmental > Aquatic > Deep subsurface >... | reverse complement strand
CCAACCCGTCACTCAGAGCGAGCGAAGCGAGCGTGGGAGTCTCCTCTGTTTGGTTTTTGTCACTAAATAGATTTTTATATGAGACAGGGGACTTGACAAGATCTCTACGAAAAGATAATATAAAAGGCGAGACCTTTCGCAAATACGGCACTTGCCGTTGGCAAGGAAAGGATTGCAGGGTGACAAAATAGGAGTTTTTGATTCAGGGGCAGGTGCAAAAACCTGTCCTTAAAAATTTTCTATTCGGCATTGCAAAATATCATAAATGATATATAATAATCTCGAAAATGGAGATAGAGTATTTTAAAACTGGAGACAGAAGTCCTGTTATTGAGTTTTTAGACTCGCTTCAGAAAAAAGAAAGAGCGAAAGTGCTAAGAAATGTAGAGCTGGTAAAACAGTTTGGTTTAAGTGCTGGTGCTAACTATGTTGAACCTTTAGGTAATGGTTTATTTTCACTCAAGACTACTTTCTCTGGTGTGTATATAAGAATTTTGTTCTTTACAGTGGTAGGAAATAAGTTAATAATGCTATCTGGTTTTAAAAAGAAAACGAATAAAATCCCTGGAGATGAACTTGAAATTGCAAAAAGGAGAAGAAAAGAATATTTAAGAATGTAAAGAGGAGGTTATTAGCATGGCGAAAAAGAAGGATGATTTTGAAAAGTATTTAGAGAAACAACTAAGAGACCCTGAGTTCAGAGAAGAGTATGAGAAACTTGAACCACTATACAATCTAATCAAAATGGAAATTAAATTAAGAAACAAAAGACGCTTATCACAGAAAGAATTGGCAGAAAGAATGGGAACGAGCCAATCTGCCATAGCAAGGTTTGAAAGAGGAAATATAAATCCAACTTTAGAGTTTGCTGCGCGACTCGCAAAAGCTCTCAATGCTGAACTTGCGGTAGGGTTAAAATAATTATCAAAAGATTGAAACAGGGGCAGGTACAAAAACCTGTCCATATTTCATTTCCATTCGTTTTCTATTGCATATATTAGAGATATATATAATATATGTGAGGTGATAAAAATGGGAGAAATGCTTATAAAAATTCCTGAAGAATTGGCAGCAAAGTTTAGGTCCATTGTGCCAAGAGGAGAGAGAAGCAAAATCATTGCAAAACTTATAGAAGAAGAGGTTAAGAGACGAGATGAGAAATTATACAAGATTGCGCTTGAACTTGAAAGAAACGAGAAACTGAATAAAGAAATGGAAGAATGGGACGTAGTCTCTGCCCCCGTTAACTGTAGAAGTTAATGCGCTTGGAAAGAAAGTTGTTGCTGTATGCGATCAGATTAGAGCGGTTGACAAATCAAGGCTCGTGAAAGAAGCAGGCAAGTTAAGCTTGCTTGATCTTGGGAGAGTTGTAGAATCCATCAAGGAAATTATCAGTTGAGAAAACCCCTCAAATTTCAACAGAAAAAATGTTTATAAAAAAATAATTTACATTCAGTAATAGAAATTTCTTTAATGGCATCAGCAGGATAGTAATGGCAGTAGAAAATTATGAAAACTTAGCTCTGGCTTAGAAATAACCGGTTACAGACTTTGGAAACCTGAAATTTTCTGACTTATAATTTTGAGAACTTCCTCTTTTGTATTTTCGAAACTCCCCCGTGTCAAATAAAAAACTTTCCCATACTTTTTGAAATCAACCACAAAATCTCTGTGAAGAGTGGCAATAATGTTTATATCTTTATCAAGGTTTTCGATAAGCAAATCTTTAAATTTAACTGAATAGAACTCCATTTTGCCAATTTCATCGATTAAAACAAAATCCCGGCTCTCGAAAGCTTTAAGCGCAATCGATTCAAAATTTGAAAGGTCGAGATAATATTTACCAAATCTATATTGAGTAACATTTTCTATAGATGCAAAAATTTTCTTTTCCAAAGTTTTCAAATCCTGGATTCCAAAACCAATCCTCGTATTTCCTTTTCGCACTTCTTCGGTAATAAATCCAGATAAAGGTATACCCTTCTCTTTGAAATGTAAAACGATTTCTTTAATTAAAGTTGTTTTTCCACAGCCGGGATTTCCGGTAATAAAAATCTTCACAGAATTTTACCTAAAATGCTCTTTTATTAAACCGTCGCCCTTGTGTTCGCCATATTCAAACTGGATTGTCGCATGATCTATTTTATATTTTTCCTTAAGCATCTTTTCTATCCTGGAGCGCACCTCTTTGGTGTCGCTAACAGGCATATCCTTTATGTTTACATGCGCTTCAAAAAGCGTCAGTCTGTCCGAAAGCCTCCACACATGCATATGATGAACATCATTTACTTGTGGCATTGATTCGATGTCTTTTTGCAGGTCCGAAACATTAACCCATGAAGGGCTGCACTCCATAAGTATATTAACGGTTTCGATAATAACCTTTACACTTTCGTAAGTCATAAAGGAAGCAATCAAAATCGTAAAAACAGGGTCAAGCCAGTACAGCTTGTAGAAGTAAATTAAAACGGCGCCTGAAACTACGCCAATAGAAGAAAGTGCGTCCGAAACGAGATGCAAATATACACTCTTTACATTGAGATTGTGTTCTGAGTGGCGGTGAAGCAGCAAAACTGAAATGGAATTTGCAACAAGCCCAACAATTGCTATGGGAAGCATAATTGAACCTTTTACAATCTGTGGATGATAGAACCTTACTACGGCTTCTTTGAATAAAACGACCGCCAGGCCAATAAGCAAAGATGCGTTAAATATAGCCGATAGAATCTCTGCTCTCTTGTAGCCAAAAGTGAACTTGCGGTTGTTGTCTTTTAAGGATAGCCTGTAAGTGTAAAAAGTCAGTACGCCTGCCATTGTATCAGAAAGATTGTGAAATGAATCTGAGATAAGGGCAAGGCTATGTGCAAAAAGCCCGCCTATAAGCTCAACGAGCATAATAGTAGTATTAAGCAATACTGTAATAAATAAATTTTTAGAAGGTGATTCTTCTTCGTGACGTTCCATTTAATTACTCCATATTAATTTTGATTTTTGTTGTTCCATTGGTTTCTATGAGATTTACCGAAAAGTTCTCAAAAGGTGATACTACTTGCGAAACATTATAAGTTGGTGCGACATTGTTGAATTCCCTGCCAAATTTCAAATACGCCGAACAATTGCAAGCAATGTCTTCTACCTTATTGTCCAAAATATTCAAAATCTGCCGCTTATCTTCAAACAGCAGAATAAAATTTTTCGAGCTTGAAACATACAAGGTATTTCCGTTCGCTTCTATTTTTAATATTTCCGTGCCATTATAAGTTTCCGAGGCAGCTTTAAAATCATTTTTAAAACTAGCGATTAAATTGTCGGCAATGTTTGAATGCAAAATAAGTCCTAAAGTATTGTTTTCAAAAAGGATAAATTCAGAAAAGTCTGAATTATCAACAAAAATTTTATCAAGTGCTATGTTGTATTTTTTAGGGAAGACTGACAAAAAATTGTCTTGCAGCAAATGTTCAAGCTTGTAGGAATCATTAAATGCTGTTTCAAAGGTGACTCCATCAAAATTAAAAACTTTTAAACTGTTTAAATTGTCAGTTTCATTTGTTGCAAAAGAAATTTCGATGGATTTATTTGATGGATAGAATATAAGTGGGTAGCGAAAAGTTACAAAAGGTATAGTCAGGAATTTTTCAAAAATATCTTTGTCCTGAGCGTCGACGAATCCAACATTTTTATGACTCTCATTAAATATTAGGTCAGGAATCCTCTGATCTGAAGAATGTAATCCCTGGATTATTCTATCAAAAAGGGACTTCAGTGCATCAGAATTATTGGATACAAAAAGAAAATCCCTCCAGTCCGTTATGTAGTAAGTGAAAGCAGATTCAACCTGAAAGACCTGGAAGCCATTAAGCCAGCTTTTTATTATTTTGCCGTTTAAAGAGCTCTTTGAGATTGTTTTAATATAATCTGATGCCTTCTCGTCAGATTTGAAAACATACAAATGAGAATCCAGATTGTATTTAACAAGAAAACCCAGATCATATTGAGGCAATTCAAAAGGAAGAGTTGAAAATTGACTTATAAAGTCCTGATTAGGTCTGTCAAATTTAAGTATAAAAGGAGCATACTGGATAATATCACTTTCACTGAATCGAATACTCTTTATCCCAGGCAGAAAGTTGTTTAGAAAATACAAAGAGCCAGCAACAATAACAAAAATCAAAAACCAGATTCCTATCTTTCTAATTTCCTTCAAGGCTCTCCAGCACCTCTTTTGCTATCGAAACAAACTCTTTTTTGGTTTCTGTATTTTCTTCAATCAAAACCATCGGCATGCCCGTATCTCCGCCTTCCCTTACTTTTGCCTCAATAGGAACCTTTCCGAGAAGTTTAACTCCAAATTCGGATTGCATTCTTTCACCGCCGCCGCTTCCAAATATTTCAAACTTTTCACCGGTCGAAGGACAAACAAAATACGACATATTCTCAACTACGCCAATGACTTCAATATTAGTTTGTTTGAACATCGAAAGTGCCTTTGAAGCATCAAGAACTGAAACATCCTGAGGTGTTGTGACAATAATACCATACTTTGTAGGAAGGGATTGTGAAATAGTCAATGAAGCATCACCGGTTCCAGGTGGAAGGTCAATAATGAGAAAATCAAGCACTCCCCACTCAACATCATTATAGAATTGCTCGATTATCTTTGTTATCAAGGGACCTCTCCATATTACAGGGGTAGAATCGCTGTCGAGCAGGGAACCTATTGATATAACTTTTACTCCGTATTTTTCAATCGGGATTATCCTTTTTTCATTATTTACCATAGGTCTTTCATTAATCCCGAACATCATGGGGATATCTGGTCCATGTATATCAGCATCCATTATGCCAACTTTTTTGCCGAGCCGGGCAAGTGCAACTGCAAGATTTGTGCTTACAGTTGATTTCCCGACTCCACCTTTGCCAGAGGCAATTGCAATAATGTATTTTATGTCCTGCTTTTTCCTGAAAGTGATTTTTACATCGACTGATTCTGCACCCAATTCTTTAACTTTATTGGTGATTATTTCCTTAAGCCTGTTTGCGTCTTCCTCGGGTATCTCGGGTAATGAAATATTGATGTAAACATTTCCTTCGTTTACCCTAACCTCATTAAGACTGCCAATTGACAAAAGAAGCTTTTTAAGACCAGGGACAAAAAGACTTTTTAAAACATCAACAACCTTTGTTTGCTGGACTAGCATTAAGACCTCCTTGAATAAAATTAGAAAGTTTGATATCACTCATTAAATTGTTAAACTTTATTTTTATTTTTTTCCATTCCGGCATTAGCATGCAATCTATATTGTAGCAATTCGCAGCTTTATTTTTTCCAAAATCGCACTTTATTTCAATGCTGTCCTTGCCAACGGCTTTAACTACTTCAAGCAAAGAAATTGTTGAAGGATCCCTTTTTAAAGTATATCCACCTTTACGACCCTTATTGCTTTCAAGAATTCCCTTTTCTCTTAATGTAGAGCAAATTCTTAAGATGTATGAAAAAGAAATTCCATTTTTCTCGGCAATTTCACTGACAGATGCCTTTTTGTTTTCTTTTAAAGCTATATAAACAAGGGCTCTCAGGGCATAACCTTCAAGTGAAGTTATAACCATCTCTTTAAATAAGCCTCCTGTAAAACTTGATAAACCCAAATCTAAGAATTATTACCATATTAATAATATTTTATAAGAAACTGGAATTTAATCAAATTTTTTGCCTGTGATTATTATCCTTTTTGATAAGATTGAAAACTCTTCGCCGGCATAATCGCCAAAAATTGCTATATTTTTTAATCCGACTGCTTTAAAAAGGTTTATCATTTCCGTTGCAGAATAAATTCTTATATAACGGAGATAATCTTTTCTAAAACTCTCTCCAACAAAATATCTATGCGTTTTTATTATAGAAGTAATCGGATCAAATTTTCTTCTTTCAAGAATAAATAAATTATCTTTTTCTTTAAAAGTCTCGTAAACGAAGTTTTTCAGGATGTAATCTCTGTTCTCTACATCAATAATAAGTATACCTTTCTCTTTTAAGGCACTATGAAATCCCTTTAAAATTGCAAAATTTGTATCATCATTGAAATATCCGAAAGAAAACCACAAACTTATTACCCCATCGAACTCGCCTTTGAAATCTAATTTACGCATATCGAGAAGTTTAAATTCGCAATTTTCTACCTTAGACTCTTTTAATGATCTATTTGCTTCGTCCAAGAAAATCTGTGAAGTATCAATGCCAGTTACCTTAAAGCCGTCTTTTGCAAGCAAAATTGAATGCCTGCCTATTCCACAGCCTGAATCAAGAATTTTGCCTTCAGGTTTCAGCAAATTTTCTAAAAACTTCACCTGTAACTTTGTAAGTTCCTCATTTTGGGTGGATAAAAAATATTTTAGGTAAAGCTCATCGAAATATTCTTCTGTCCAATCTTGATTCATTTAGCTAACTCCCTGGCAATTAAGGCTGCAACTTTTGCGTTATTCTTTATAAGATGAACGTTTGCGGTAAGAGTTTTCCCATTGCTTAATTCAACAAGTTTCGAAAGAAGAAATGGAGTAACCTGCTTGCCATGTATATCCTGCCTCCCTGCATCTGCCAGCGCCTCAGCAATCCACTTTTCTACGATTGGTGAAGGAATTTCGTATTCATGAGGTATAGGGTTCGTTACAAGAATCCCCCCTTTTATTAAGAGATTTTGCTTTTCTTTAAAAATTTCTACTACTTCTTCAGGGCCATTTACTTCAGGAATCTTTATATTTGATTTCCTCGAATAAAAAGCAGGAAATTCATCTGTTTGATATCCAACGACAAGAACTCCTTTGGTTTCAAGATATTCAATAGTTTTAGGGATATCCAGGATAGATTTTACACCTGAGGAAACTAAAATTATATTCCTCAGAGAAAGCTCATCAAGGTCACGGGAAATGTCAAAACTTTCAAAAACTTCCCGGTGGACTCCTCCGGCACCACCTGTAGCAAAAACTTTTATACCGGCACGCTCAGCAATAAAAGACGTTGCCGAAACAGCCGTAGCACCATCATCCTTTCGCATTATACAGATGGGGATTTCCCTTGTTGAAAGTTTCATTACTTCTTTTGCGCTACCAATATATTCAATTTCGGCTTTACTCAGTCCGACAACAATTTCGCCTTTTATCACTCCAATAGTAGCAGGTATAGCCCCTTCTTCTCGTATAATCTGCTCAACTTCTATTGCAACTTCAATATTTTTCGGATAAGGCATTCCTTGAGCAATAATGGTTGACTCGAGTGCAACAACGGGCCTGTTATAACTCAAGGCATCTTTAACTTCTTCTGAAGTTCTCATTTTATTCCTTCTTTGGCTAATCTATAAAGTGATTCTAAACCAATTTTTATTGATAAGTTTTCGCTTTCCTCGAATATTCTATTTGAACCTTCGGGCTTTATTTTATTATGCGTTACATTTCCGTCAAGTGCAAAAAGCGCCCCGGCTTTTACTCCTTTATACTGAGAGATGATAAAAACAGATCCACTTTCCATCTCTATTGCCTTTACGCCGGAGCTAACAAAAGTTTGCATTTCCTCCTTAGAATAAGGTATATAAAATGCGTCTTCTGAAATTACTACACCATAATGAATGTTTTTAGCTAATTCTCTCCCTGTTTCAATAATTGTTCTTAAAACCTCATAGTCTGGAACGGCCGGGAAAGTGGGCCTGAGATAGTTAGGAGAAGTGCCGTCATCTCTTATACTGCCAGTTGCAACCACGATGTCTCCAACATCAAGCTTGGGGTCTATCCCGCCTGCTGAACCTACTCGAATAAAAACTTTGCCGCCAAGATTTATAAGTTCCTCAAGGACTATAGCAGTAGAAGGAGCACCCATTCCAGTTGTTGCAACTGTAATTCTTACGCTTTTATATCCTCCAGTAAACACAAAAAGATGCCTGTATTCATTAACGAGTTTTGCATTTTCGAGTAGAAGAGACACTTTTTCTGCTCTTTGTGGATTACCAACAAGCATTACATACTCAGCAATATCCTCTTTTTCACACTTTAAATGAAATTGCGCCATATTAACCTCCTATCTTATTTTGAATTATATGCTTTTTAATTCGTACAAGCAAGTCTATTAAAAATCAATAAATTTTATATAATCTATGAAAGATAGGAGGCCAATAATGAAAACAGTAGTAGAAAGATTTCTTGAGTACGTAAAATTCGACACACAGTCAGACGAAAATTCTCAAACCTTTCCAAGCACAGAAAGGCAAATTGCTTTTGCTAAAGTGCTTAAGGCGGAAATTGCACAAATGGGCATCGAAGTCGAGCTTGATGAAAATGGATATGTAACAGGGACATTAGAAGGGAACATAGATAACAATGTACCGGTAATAGGTTTTATAGCACATATGGACACGACACCAGAAGTATCGGGAAAAGATGTTAATCCTAAAATTATTAAAAATTTTGACGGCCAGGATATAATTTTAAACGAAGAAAAAGACATCGTTTTACGAACTTCTGATTATCCTCATTTAAAAAATTACATCGGTAAAGATTTAATAGTAACGGATGGTAGTACAGTTTTAGGCGCAGACGATAAGGCTGGCGTTGCCGAAATTATGACTGCGATTGAATATTTCAAAAATCATCAGGAGATAAAACACGGAAAAGTAAAATTTGCCTTTACTGCAGATGAAGAAATTGGCAGGGGAGTTGATAAATTCGATATTAAAAAATTCGGAGCAAAATATGCTTATACGTTTGATGGAGGCGAATTTGGTTCTCTTGAATTTGAAAATTTTAATGCCGCTTCCGCTCAGGTCGTAATAAAAGGTAAAAATATTCATCCAGGGTTAGCAAAAGGAATAATGAAAAATGCAATAAGAATTGGGAGCGAATTTATAAGTCTTCTGCCTCAAGACCAAAAACCTGAAGTTACTTCAGAATATGAAGGATTTTTCCATATGTACCAGGAAATAGGAAGCGTAGAGAAGGTTATCCAAAAATACATAATAAGAGACCACAACAAAATAAAATTCGAAAGTAAAAAAGAATTTTTTAAATCATGTGTTGAATTTATGAACAAGAAGTATGGAAAAGGGACGGTCGAATTATTGCTGAAAGACAGTTATTACAATATGAGAGAAATTATTGAGAAGAATTTTGAAATCATCGAAATAGCAAAAAAATCTATGATCGAAGCTGGTGTAGAGCCCGTCATAAAATCAATAAGAGGCGGAACAGATGGGGCAAGGCTTTCTTTTATGGGATTACCTACACCTAATATATTTACCGGTGGGCACAATTTTCATAGTATATACGAATATATACCGACTTTTGCAATGAAAAAAGCTGTTGAAGTTATTCTTAATATTGTTAAGGAATTCGCCAAAACAAAAAAAGAATAAGTTTATTCCCTCCGCTCTTCTTCTTGCTGTCTTTCTTCTTTTTCAATTTCTTTCAGGTAGTTGCTTAGTTTCCTTTTGGCTTTAGCCTCAACTTGCCTTATTCTCTCTCTGGTTACCCCGAATATTGTGCCAACCTCTTCAAGAGTATGAGGATACTCGCCTTCAAGGCCCATTCTATATTTTAATATTTCTCTTTCTCGTGAAGTTAACTTCTCGAGAACTTTTTCAAGCTGTTCTTTATAATAAATATTTACGCTTTCAGTTTCAGGAGTTGGATTTTTATTATCTTCTATAAAATTTTCAAGCCTGCTTTCCTCTTCATCGCCGACAGGCATTTCTAAAGAAAGTGGCTGTTGGGCTAACCTTAGGTATTTAGCAATTTTTTTCTCAGGTATCCCAGTACTTTTAGCAATCTCTCTATAAGTAGGCTCTCTGCCTAATTCTTGAATAAGCTCTTTCGTAACTCTTTCTATTCGGTTTATACTTTCTACCATATGCACAGGTACACGAATTAACCTTGATTGGTCGGCAAGTGCTCTTGTTATTGCCTGTCTTATCCACCATGTTGCATACGTAGAAAACCTAAAGCCTTTTCTATAATCAAATTTCTCAACGGCTCTTATGAGACCAAGGTTTCCTTCCTCGATAAGATCCAGAAAAGATAGACCATGTCCTGTATATCGTTTTGCAATACTTACCACAAGCCTCAGGTTCGCTTCTATCAGTTCGGCCCTTGCTTGCTGTTCACCACTTGCAATCCTCTTCGCTAATTCAGACTCTTTTTCTGCTGTCAAAAGATCTATTTCTCCAATTGTTGCAAGATAAGATTGAATTGGATTTTTAAGCTCGGATAGCTCGAAATCTTCAATAGATTTTCTCAGGATCTTCCCTTTTATTTTTTCAAGCAATTCTTTGTCTCCATATCGAACGATTAACTTCTGAAATATCATATATAATTCATCAATTAATCCTGTATCAATTGGCATTCTCTCGAGCGCATCTGATATCTCCTCATAAGATAAAAAGCCAGTCACTCTCCCTCTTTCAATTAACTTTCGCACTACTTCTTTTTCAGCCCTATTTAATGGCTTCAATTTTTTAAGAAAATTTTTTATGACCTGAAAGGATTTTTCGTTTTGTACTCGTCTTTCTTTGTCGCTTTGTACAGGTTCTTTTTTCTTTACAAGTTTTTCTTTTTGTATATGTTTTTTATTTTGAATATGTTTTTCTTTCTGTACATCTTTTTTAATTTTTTTAGCCATCTTACTACCTCCCCTTAAGTTTCCTGAGAGCATCATTATACTCTTTAAGTTTTATGAGTTTTTCCTCTTCATCTTTTGTTTCGTTGATTTGAGAATAAAGATTTAGTATATACGCAGTATAAATTTTATAATCTCTCAAAGAATCTAATGCTTTTAAAACAACATCGTCTCTTACAAGGTAGGGGTCCTTCAAAATAAGTTCGGTTGCAATTGAGGTTTCGCTTTCATTCATGTCATACCATGTTTTTGGGTCAGGGTCTTTTCCATCGTTTATATCCTTCAGCGCCCTTAAAAAGATCTTTTTATATGGATTGTATAAATCATCATTTAAATCAATAGCCTCGGTGATTTTTGAAACTATTCCTTTTTTTTGCAAAACTGCCTGCGTTAAAATTTCCTGGATCGTTTTAATTTTATCAGTTTTTACCGTGAGCGGCTCTTTTTTTTGTGACTTTGAAGGCAAAATCATTTTATTGTACTGGTCTACGAGAAGTCTTGTATCGAGATCAAGTATATTTGACAACTTTCTTATATATTCATAAACAGTTGTTTTATTGGAAATCTTAGAAACTACATCAAGTAACCTCTGGGAGAGTTGTGCTTTTCCCTGGGGGGTGTCACCAATCTGTTTTGCTTCAAAATCCGCTATAAAAAGAATAGGATCTTTTGCTTGCTTCAACAGCCTCTCTATAGCTTCCTTTCCGTCTCTAATAATTATTTCATCGGGATCCATATTTTCATTCGTAAGCACTATACCGATATTTAGATCAAATTTTCCACAAACCTGAACAGCTCTTTCAGCTCCTAATCTTCCCCCCAAATCGTTGTCATAAAAGAAATAAACTTTATCTGCAAACCTTTTTATAAGTTTTGCCTGGTCTTCAGTAAAGGATGTGCCCATTGAAGAAACGACATTTTCAATTCCTTCCTGCTGTAGAATAATTGCATCGAAATATCCTTCAACTACGATTGCGCTTTTGGCTTCTCGAATTGCATTTTTAGAAAAATTCAAAGAGTAAAGAGTTTTACTCTTTGAAAAGACTTCCGTTTCTGGAGAATTTAAATATTTGGGTTCGCTACCATCAATACTTCTTCCGCTGAAAGCAATAATATCGCCCTGCGCGTTAAAGATTGGTATAATTATTCGATTGAAAAAATATGGTTTTAAATTGCCTTCTGAATCTTTTTTAAACAGCCCTGCCCTTACAAGCAAAGATGGTGCAATTTCTCTCTTCTTTGCTTCAGCAACAAGTTTATTTGAATTCTCGTCTGCAAAACCAAAACGGTATTTTTCAATACTACTATTACTTAAACCTCTTTTTGCAAGATAAGCTCTTATATTCTCATTGAGCATTGCATGGAAAAAATCAACTGCAAAATTGTTTACTGCCCTTATTTCTTCCTTGCCTTCTTTATCTAAAGTACTTTTTTCGAACTTTGGTGGGGTTAATCCAGTGTCCTTTGCAAGAATAGAAACGGCTTCTTTAAAATCTATACTCTCAATCATCATAATGAATTTAACAACGTCTCCACCCGCTCCGCATCCAAAACAGTGGAAAAGCTGTTTTGCAGGGCTCACAACAAAAGACGGTGTTTTCTCATGGTGAAAAGGACACAATCCTACAAAATTCACACCCTGTTTTTTAAGCTTAACATATCTTGAAACAACATTCACAATATCAACATTAGAATGTAATTCATCAATAAAATCGTTTAATTCGCTCATATATATATAAATACGATTTTTTTGTTTGATTTCCTTTTTTTAATTTAAATTGCTGAGGTTGGTGTGATTATTTGTTCTACTAGTTCGATCGCAAAACGATCGGTCATTGAAGAAATATAATCCGTAATGATTCTTATTCTTTCTTTTTTATCTTCTTTTAGTAGACCAATTGGATCTTTACTGTTCAAACTTATTGGATGATTTTTTATATAACTGTTGAGCTTTTCTGGCTGTTTATAAAAATAATCAAAAAGGTAATAAATAAGTCTAATAACTTTTTGTTCTTCCTTTTTGGGTGCGGAGCCTATATAAACCTTCTCGGTCAAAAAATCTTTCAGCTCATCCATTGTGCTTTCTATATCTTTGCTCATTTGAATGATATTTTTGTTAAAACTTTCTTCTATAACGTTTTGAATGATTGTGGAAAGCCTTTTTGAATTTGTTTCTCCAAGAATTTTGATAACACTTTGAGGGACATCTTTTTCCTTAACAATCCCGGCTCTTATCGCATCGTCAAGGTCATGATGGATGTAGGCAATACGATCAGAAATTCTTGCTACCTGCCCTTCAAGTGTAACTGGTAAATCCTCGGCATTAAAAGTCGAAAGATCCAGAAGTCCCTTGCTGTGCTTTAAAATTCCTTCTCTTACTCCTTCTGTTAAATTTAAACCGAAAACGGCCGTTCCATCAGATTTAATCCGTCTCTCAAGCATATCAACTACCCTGAGGCTCTGCTCGGGATGAAAAAAATGACTATCAGGATCATATTCTTTACTTTTTTTATTAAGAGCATCTTCTCCTGCATGACCAAATGGAGAATGACCAAGATCGTGTCCAAGTGAAATTGCTTCTGTCAAGTCAGGGTTTAACCTTAACGCTCTTGAAATAGAACGGCTAATAGTCATAACTTCAAGAGTATGAGTTAGTCTATTGCGATAATGGTCACCCTTAGGGGCAATAAAAACTTGTGTTTTATACTGGAGCCTGCGAAAAGCTTTCGAGTAAATTATCCTATCAAAATCCCTTTGATATTCGGTTCTATAGGTATCTTTCTCTTCTGCGATTGTCCTCCCCCTTGAGTTTGTACTCAACGAAGCAAAGGGGGAGAGCTGTTGTTTTTCTAATATTTCAAAGTCTTCTCTAAGCACTCTTTTCTCTAATAGCCACTTGCGCAGCCGATAAACGAGCTATTGGTACTCTAAACGGGGAACAGCTAACATAATCAAGACCTGCATAATGGAAAAATTCTATCGATTCAGGGTCTCCACCATGTTCGCCGCATATACCAATTTCAAGGCTTTTGTTTGTTTTTCTACCAAGAACTACCCCTATTCTCACAAGTTTGCCTACTCCATCTCTATCAATTGTCATAAACGGTTCTTCCAATAAAATTTTCTCTTTAAGGTAAAAGGGGAGGAAAGTTACCTCTGCATCGTCTCTACTATAAGCAAAAGTAGTTTGTGTTAAATCATTTGTGCCGTATGAGAAGAAATCTGCATATTGAGCAATCTGATCTGCTGTAAGTGCAGCTCTTGGAACTTCAATCATTGTCCCTATTTGATAGCTTACTTTAACATTTTCTCTATTTATTGTTTCTTCAACTACTTTTTGAACTTTTTCTCTTAAAACTCGCATCTCATTTACATGACCAATAAGAGGAAGCATAATCTTTGGTATAGGATTAAAACCTTCTCTCTTAAGATCAATGGCAGCTTCGATTATTGCAGCAGATTGCATCTCATAAATTTCAGGATATACAAGACCTACCCTGCAACCTCTAAAACCTATCATTGGGTTGAACTCTGAAAGTTCTTTGGATCTTACAAGCTGTCTTTCTTTTTTGCTGATTACCTCCTGGCTTTCACTTCTTGCCTTTAAATCTTCTAATTCTTTTTCAAGTCTTTCTCTCTGCGGCAAGAACTCATGCAATGGTGGGTCAAGTAATCTGATGATTACAGGGTATCCGTCCATTGCTTTCAAAATGTCATAGAAATCTTTTTTCTGCATTTTTTCAAGGTTTTCAAGAAATTTTACTCTTTCTTCCCTGGATTCTGAAATTATCATTTCCTGCATTATTGGCAATCGATCTTTTTGTAGAAACATTCTTTCAGTTCTGCATAATCCAATTCCAGTAGCTCCATATTCTTTTGCTCTTATTGCTTCTTCAGGAGTATTTGCATTTGCCCTGACACCAAGTTCCTTGAATTCGTCGGCAAACGCTAAAACTTCTTTTAATTCAGGGGTAAGAGTAGGTTCGATCATTGGCACTTCCCCTACTATAACAATCCCCATTGAACCGTCTATAGTTATTATGTCGTTCTCTTTAACTGTTACTCCATTAACGACAAAAGTTTTCTCAACAAGATTTAGCTTTATTTCCTCTGCACCAACAATACAAGGTTTGCCCATACCTCTTGCAACAACAGCCGCATGAGCCGTCATTCCTCCTCTTGTTGTAAGGATGCCTTGAGAATAAGCCATTCCTTCAAGATCTTCCGGAGTTGTTTCTGGACGCATGAGAATTATTGATTCTCCTGACTTCCCCCTTTCAGCAGCTTCCTTAACATTAAAAACCACTTTTCCAGATGCAGCACCAGGTGATGCAGGAAGACCTTTAGCAATAGGTTGGACTTTTACGGTTGGATCGATCATCTTGTGTAATAATTGATCAACCTGTTCTGGAGTTACTCTTAAAACAGCCTCCTCTTTGCTGATCAATCCTTCCTCAACCATATCGACTGCTGCCTTTACTGTGGCCTGAGCCGTTCGCTTTCCTCTTCTTGTCTGTAACATATAAAGCTTATTTTTTTCTATAGTAAACTCCATATCCTGCAGATCCGTGTAATGTTTTTCAAGAGTTTGTGCTACTTGCACTAATTGTTCATAAACTAAAGGCAAATCAAACTGCATCTCTTGAATCTGTTTTGGCGTCCTGATTCCCGAAACTACATCTTCTCCCTGTGCATTTATAAGATACTCTCCATACAGTTTCTTCTCACCCGTAGAAGGATTTCGAGTAAAAGCGACACCCGTTGCTGAATCGTTGCCCATATTCCCAAAAACCATCATTACAATATTAACAGCAGTTCCAAGCTCTTCGCTTATTTTGTTGAGCATACGGTAAGTAATAGCCCTTGGTGTGTTCCAGGATTTAAACACGGCCTCTATTGCAATAAATAGCTGTTCAAGTGGATCCTGAGAAAAATCTCTACCGGTGTGTTCTTTGTATAGTTGTTTATAATCATATATAACATTCTTTAACATCAGAGCAGTAAGTTCAGTATCATTTTTTAAATTATTACCTTCCTTATATTTCTCAAGGATATACTCGAATTTATCATGGGGGATTTCCATAACTACATTACTGAACATCTGGATAAACCTTCGATAGCTATCATAAGCAAATCTTTCATTCTGCGTTAATCTTGATAATCCTTCTACTGTCTCATCGTTCAGTCCTAAATTAAGAATGGTATCCATCATACCAGGCATAGAAATAGGAGCACCAGAACGTACAGAAACAAGTAAAGGATTATTTATATCACCGAGCTTTTTATTTGTTTTTTCTTCGAGTTTTCTCAAATGCTCAAGAGTTTCATTTCTTATTTCATCGCTTATCTGGTTCGTTTTTAAATATTCTTTGCACGCTTCAGTAGTAATTGTGAAACCAGGAGGCACAGGCAGACCTATTCCTGTCATCTCCGCAAGTCCTGCACCTTTTCCTCCAAGAAGGTCTCTCATATTTTCGTTCCCTTCTTCAAAATCATAAACCCATTTTTCAGTCATATTTACCTCCAATAAACATGTTACATATATTTTAACTAAATTGCCTTATTGTCAAAAACTAATTGAGAGAAATCGGCGAAACTCTCGAATATTATTCTTAAATTACTGAGAAGAGAAAGCCTGTTGTACCTAAAAGATTCATCTTCATCCATTACCAGAACACTATCAAAAAAAGTCCTCACGGCTGGTTCAACGATATAAAGCATAGAGAGAACTGCTTCATAATCTTTTGAGTCTATAAATTCATCAATTTTTCCCTTTGACTCACAAATAACCTTGTATAGTTCATTCTCGGCTTTCTCAAATAAAAGCTTCTCATCAACTTTAATTTCATTAAATTTTGCCTTTTCAATAATGTTTTTTATCCTCTTGTAAGTAGTGCTTATTACTTCAAGCTTCTCGTCTTTTAGATGAGCCATAATAACTTCAGAACGCATAAGAAATGTGGGGATAAAATCAATATGCAGACAAGAAACCGCATTAGCGATGTCGTATCTAATGCCTTTTTCTTTAAGAACTGCAGAGGTTCTATCCTTTATAAAACTTATGATTTCGCCTTTCTTGTTTTCTTCTTTTTTTGCTTTATTCCCAAAAGTATCCATAGAAAAATCTATAAGCTTTTCAATAGGAAGCCTGTCTAAACCTGTTGAAAAAGCTATTTGAACCACTCCAGAACCTAACCTCCTGAGGCCGAATGGATCTTTAGAGCTCGAATATTCAATTCCTGAAATAAAGCTTGCTGCTAATGTATCAATCTTATCTATCAAAGAAAGAAATTTGCCGGTAGAGGATCCTGGCAATGAATCATCCGTAAAATGTGGCAAGTATTGTTCTGAAATAGCCACCGAGACCTCATTGTTTTCGCCCCACAATTTAGAATAAACACCTCCCATAGTTCCTTGAAGGTCTGGAAATTCTCTAACAACATTTGAAACAAGGTCTGCTTTTGAAAGATAGCAAGCTCTTTTGAGATTTTCCCTTTTTTCGTTACTAAAATTAAGCTCAGAGGACAAAAATTCTGCAATTTTAACCAAACGGTCAGTTTTATCTTTAACCGTCCCAACTTCTTTAAGAAAGATGACCTCGGAAAGTTTTTCTACAAAATTTTCAGAAGGAATTTTCTTATCCTCTTCAAAAAAGAAGTTTCCATCAAGTATTCTCGCCCTTGCAACTCTCTGATAGCCTTCTCTTACAATTTCTATGAAATCAGAAGTTCCGTCTCTTACAGAAATAAAATAAGGAATCAATTTCTTTGATCTTGCATCAATTATTGGAAAGGATTTCAGCTGATCTTTTATAACGCTTGCTACAATGCAATCTGGAATTTTCATGTCTTTAAGTTTTAGAGAACATAAAAATGGAGTTGGATATTCGTTCATATTTGCAACTTCTTCCAGGAACTCTTCATTATAATCAGGGATCCCCTTAACACTTGATGCAAGGCTTGCAGACCTTTGTTCTATTGTCTTTTTTCTATCTCCAAAGGAAATTATAATATAATTTTCTTTGATTTTGGGAAAATACTCGTTAACACTATTAATTTTAATCTGCACTGGTGAGTCAATAAAAAGACCAAAAGTTAAATTGTTAGACTTTACCCCTGCATAGGTTAAGTCAATAACCTCATTACCAAAAAGTATAAGAATATTCCTTATGGGTCGTATGAATTCAACATTGTTCTCTTCCCATCTCATTGACTTTGGAAAATGCATTTCCTTTAAAGCATAAAGTGTAGCTTCTTTTAAAATTTCCTTTGCTTCTTTACCTTTGAGTAACTTCTTTCCAAAAATATATTTAGCTCCTTTTACTTCTTTTATTGAAACATCCTCTTCATTGAGTTCGTTACTCTCTAAAAATTTGGAATAAGGTGGTAATTTTCCACCCGAGTCATCAATTGAAATTTTTAAAGGGGGACCTTTTATTTCGATAAATGCATCTTCTTCCTTTTCGGATACGTCTTTCAAAAAAACTACCAATCTCTTTGAAGAACCAAAACCTTGAATTTCTGAATAATGCAACCTAAAATTTTTGAGTTTTTCCTTGAAGTTATTTTTAAATTGCGTTGTGGCATCATTTACAATTTTTGCAGGAATTTCTTCAGTATAAATCTCACACAGAAAGTCTCTCATCTTTTCCCTCTCTTTCTAAAACAATTTTTGCTGCCATTGAGGCCATTTTTCTCATTCTTGAGATAAAATTTACTCTTTCAGTAATACTAATTGCTCCTCTTGAATCAAGAAGGTTAAAAATATGGGAACATTTTAAAAGGTATTGATATCCAGGCATCAGGATTCCTTTTTCTAAAATTCTGAGTCCCTCGCTTTCAAAAATATTAAAAAGTTCAAAAAGTTTGCTCGGTTCGCTTTCATCAAAAGCATAAACACATTCTTCTCTTTCCATATCAAGCCTTAAATCACTATAAGTCACTTTTTCATTCCAGTTTATATCATAAACGCTTTCTTTATCTTGAAGGAACAAAACGAGTCTTTCTAAACCATAAGTAATTTCAACTGAAACCGGCTTAAGGTCATATCCAGCTGCAAGTTGGAAATATGTAAATTGAGTTATCTCCAATCCGTCAAGTCTTACTTCCCAGCCAACGCCCTGGGCTCCAAGGATAGCAGTTTCCCAATTGTCCTCAATAAATTTAGTTTCATGTTTTGCAAGTTTCAAGCCAAGGGACTTAAGACTCAGAATATAAAGGTCTTTTATGTCTATGGGAGGTGGTTTTATAATTACCTGAAATTGGTGGTGAAGATATAATCTGTTGGGGTTTTCTCCATATCTTCCATCTGCTGGCCTCCTTGAGGGTTGAACATATGCAGCAGCCCACGGTTTTTTTCCTAAAACTTTTAAAAATGTATAAGGGCTAAGAGTCCCGGCGCCAATTTGTTCATCAAAAGGCGGAAGGATAACACAACCTTGCTTTTTCCAGTAATTCTCAAGTTTTGAAACAACTTCCTGAAAATCCATATCATTTTCTCCTTATTTCAAATTTTATTAAAGGCTTTTAAAAAATTTCTATATTGTTCTGAATCTGAATGATACAGGACAAAATTATTAATGAGGTTAAACATACTCTCCACGTCCAAAACTTCTTCAAATTCACAGGGTTTTGAATTGTAAATTTTTAAAAAATCTTTAATAATGGAACTGTCTACTTTTATTCCATTTTTTTTATTAAATCCACCCTTTTCGGGCGAGAAATAATAATCGTCATCAACAAAATCCGGCAATAAAATTGGAGTCCCCAACAATTTAAACAAGCGCATACAAAAATATATTGTAGCAGAATTTTTAAATTTTGAATCTTTTAAGCAGTTTAAAACAATAACCAAGAGATTAAAAATTTCTGGATCGGCTTGCTCGTATGGCAAAAGAATTAACAGAATTTCTTTTATATAGGTCAGTATCTTATAATCCTCAACCGACTTCTTTAATTCCATATACGAATCAATCAAAGATACCTCTGTTGCTACAAAAAAATTCTGTTTTTTATACAACAAAATGTCCTCATAAATAAAATCCTCAGAAACCCCTGACCTTTTTGACTTAGAGCTTCTTACTGATTTGAACTTAACTTTTATCTTTCCAAACTCTTTTGTTATCAAGGTGGCTATTTTGTCCTTTTCATTTAAAGGCTCGGTATTTATTATTATTCCTCGAGTGTAAAAATACCCCATTATTTAACGATTTCAACGCTCTTGCTTGCGCCAATCCTTGAAGCTCCTGCCTTGACCATCTTTAACGCAGTTTCAAAATCTCTGATGCCACCGGCAGCTTTTACTCCAAAATTTGGTCCAATTACAGAACGAATAAGTGCTACATCTTCAACTGTCGCTCCATCTTTGTTAAAACCTGTTGAAGTTTTAACGAATTGTGCACCAGCTGAAATAACAATCGTTGATGCTATTACTTTCTCTTGCGTGGTAAGTAAACATGCCTCAATGATAACTTTTACTATTTTTGGGCTTATGGTATTTACGACTTCTCTAATGTCTTTTTCAACATTTAAGAAATCTTTTGATTTAAACAGGCCAATATTCATGACCATATCAATTTCATCTGCACCAGATTTAACAGCTCTTTCAGCTTCGACTGCTTTTAAATAAGTTTCACTTGCTCCAAGAGGAAAACCTACAACAGACGCAATATTTACATTACTGCCTTCAAGGTTTTTTTTTGCGAATTTTACAAAGAATGGATTTACACATACAGAAAAGAAATTATATTCAATAGCTTCTTTGCAAAGATTTGCTATTTCATCGTACGTTGCCTCTGGCTTTAATAACGTATGGTCGATCATTCTAGCCAATTCTTCTTTTGAAATTTCTCTATTTTCATTTTCTGAAGACATAATTATCACCTCTTTCTAATTTTATCTATTTTAAATATTAGGTCAAGCTTGTATTTATTCGCAAGCCTAGCCTAAGAAAAATTTTTACAAAAATTAAAATAGGCCAAAAAATTCTAATGTTTAAAAGCCTTCAATGCTTTTTCTAACTTTAATCGATGTTTTCTCTTGACAAGAATGCTTATTTCATTAAACTTAAGTAAAATTAATTTAAAGGGAGGCGAATTTTCTGGTAAAAAATCCAGAAAAAATAACGTGGCTGAAGTTCATAAGAAGCAGAATGAAACGCTTGATGATTTATTGAGAAGATTCAGAAAAGAATGTTCAAGAGACGGGTTGTATACGGAGATTAAAAAGAGAAGATACTATCTCCCTCCAAGCGTTAGAAAGAAACAGAAAGACCCAAAGAAAATAGGCAGGTAAACCGCCTATTTTCGATATTAAATTAAATATTAAGGAGAATATATGGTTCTTGGGACTGCAACAAAAAAATTAAACGTTTTAATTCTAACAGATTCATTCCTTATCAGAGGGGATTTAACTGTTCCAACAAACATGAGGTTCTCAGATGCTTTAAATAAATTCCTGAAAGAGCAACAATTTTTGGCTATAACAGATGCAGAAATATCGTTTGTTACAGGCGACAAAAACATCGGGAAAAAAGAATTTCTCCTTATAAATAAAGATAGAGTCGTAGGAATTACCCCAAGCGAGTAATATCTAATCGTTCTTCAAGGCTTTTTTAACTGCATCAATGTTCGGGTCTATAATTAACGGCTCACCGCCAGCTCTAATAGCGCTTTCTACATCCTTTAAACCATTCCCGGTTATAAGCACTACGACTTTATCATTTTTTGAGATAATTCCCTGTCTGATTGATTTTACGAATCCTGCAAAACCTGTCGCTCCAGCTGGTTCAGCAAAAATTCCCTGTATTGAACCAAGATATTTAATTGTGCCAAGAATTTCGTCGTCGCTAACAGAAATCCCAAAGCCTGTTGATTCTTTCACATCTCTAACTGCCATAATCCTGTTTCTTGGAATCCCTACAGCAATACTATCAGCGATGGTATGTGGTACAACAAAATGAACTTTACCGTCACCATTAACTGCATCTACAATCGGCTTACAACCCTTGGCTTGTACGGCAACAAGTTTAGGGATTTTATCAATAAATCCTAAATTGAACATGTCCCTGTATCCTTTAGCCACTCCTGAAATAATACAACCATCTCCGACCGGCACAAAAACATAATCAGGTACATCAAAATTCATCTGTTCAATAATTTCTAACGCAACAGTTTTCTTTCCTTCAACCATATACGGGTTAAAGGCTGTATTTCTGTTGTACCATCCAAATTCTTCTGTCGCTTTAATGGAGAGGTCAAAGGCCTCGTCATATGTTCCATTTACAGCAAATACATTTGATCCAAAGACAAGTAATTGAGCTATTTTTGCCCTGGGAGCCGTTTTGGGTACAAAGATGTAACTTTTAAGACCAAGCGATGCGCAGGCTCCAGCAAGAGACGATGCTGCATTTCCGGTAGAGGCACACGTCAAAGTAGGTTCATCCAGCTCTTGCGCTTTTACCACGGCAATTGCAGATGCTCTATCTTTAAGTGAAGCAGTAGGGTTTCTTCCATCATCTTTAATCCACAGAAAATTAACACCAAGGTCTTTTTTGATTCTTTCTGGCTCATATAGTGGAGTCCCCCCTACTTCTTGGGGGCCGATTTTTGATTGGTCATTAACAGGAAGTAGCGGCAAATACCGCCACATATCAAAAAGATTATTCTGTTTTAAAGAATTTTTTGAGAGATGATTTTTGATTTCTTTGTAATCATATATTACTTCAAGAATTCCATCATTTCCACATTTTGGGCAGGTATATTTAACATCTTCAGGTTTATATTCTGCACTACAAAGCAAACATTTCAATTTTTTTACATAACTCATGATTTCTCCTCTCTTGAAAAAGGCAAGCCAAGTTCCCTTGGTACGCCAATATGTTTTAATCGTACAATAACTGTTGCTAATACAATAACAATAAACGTTAGTAAGTATGGTTGCATAGTTAGAAGAGATGCTGGAATTGTTGTCCCTGCCGCCTGAAGCTGAAATTGCAAAGCATCAAGACTACCGAATAAATATGCACCAAATATTGCGTTCAATGGATCCCACATTGCAAAAATCACTAAGGCTACTGCTATCCAACCTCTTCCGGCAGTCATAGCATCCAGCCAGAACGGGGCATATCCAATTGTTAAATATGCACCGCCAGCACCGGCAAGGAGTCCTCCAAAAAAAGTCCAGAAATATCTTGTTGCGTATACGTTTACTCCCATAGCATCTGCAGCCTGGGCATCGTCGCCTACAGCTCTAAGATGGATACCAACTTTAGTTTTATAAAGTATAAACCACATTAAAACTGCAATGATATATGACAAATAAACAATTATATCCTGGTTAAAAAACACCTTTCCAATGACTGGAATTTTTGAAAGCCATGGAATGGCAATGTATTTTAAACTGGTACTTAAATGATAATTGACAAAATGCTGACCATAAAAGTTTGTAATACCTCCACCAAATATTGTAAGCGCTAAACCACTAACTACCTGATTGCCCTGAAGGGTAATAGAAATAAAAGCATGTATTAGAGAAGATAAGCCTCCAGCAAGCATACCAGCAAAAAAACCAAGATAAGGGTTCCTGGTCAAATATGCAACAATAAAACCAAAAAATGCGCCAATGAGCATCATCCCTTCGATCCCTACGTTCATTATGCCTGCACGTTCAGTAAAAATTTCTCCAATTGTGGGATAAAGAAGTATTGTTCCAGATCTTATAGCAGCAGAAAGTAACATTGTCAAAATAACTTGAGACGAAGGAGCACCCATTATGCCCTCCCTTTTGCAAAAGAAATCCTGTAACGCATGAGAACTTCACTTCCAATAAGAACAAAAAGAATTGCGCTTTCTATTACCGCTACTATTCCAAACGGA
>Ga0210015_1001435_pt1 | contig 23532 bp, 18 predicted proteins | sample CryGeymeta201522_FD_185471 | JGI IMG/M metagenome (GOLD analysis project Ga0210015, IMG submission 185471) | Groundwater microbial communities from Crystal Geyser aquifers in Utah, USA - Crystal Geyser metaG 2015-22 (SPAdes) (version 2) | ecosystem: Environmental > Aquatic > Deep subsurface >... | reverse complement strand
TTTTCATTCTTTGTTGTGCCCTGCCCGGGCATGGCCGTAAGAGGGACTTGCGGTGCGCCGTTTTTTGCCGGGCGGGGCGGCCCGCCGGGGCGGAAGAGGAATGGGGCGACCGGCCCTTACATGGCAAAGGGCCATAGCCATCATTACTGCTGTGGCTGGAGGATACTAGAGATACCTCTGGAACGGTTTGGGTACAGGGTGCTTACTGGGGGGACGCTCGACCTGGCTATTGGGCTGGCCAGGGAACCATCCGAGGAAATCCCGCTTCTCCTGACCGACGCGGGGATGCCCCAGATGGACGGTCGGGTAATTGTCAAGGCGGCTTCTTGAAACCCGGCCAGGCCTCAAGTGCCTGTTCATATAAGGCTACACGGCCGACATCATCCCCAAACGCAGTGTGGTCGAAAAAGGTTCCCGCCTCACCCAGAAACCCCTCAGCATGGAGGAACTGGCGCGGAAAGTGAGGGAGGCGTTGGGAAGTTAAGAATAAAGGGTGAGCGGGAAAGTCGGAATGCAGAACGGGGGCAGTGAGAAATGAAGAAGGAATAATTGGATATAGGTGGCTATAATATAAGATGTTTTTAGCCAGTTGTAATGGCCGAAAGGAATTTGGACACTGTCGTGATGGTGACCCCATGCCCCGAGACGATCGAGGCCAGAGTCGGGTCGAATTTCATATCGTCATCTCTAGTCACGAGGTATTGGGCCTCACCCACGATGGCTGCTTCGATGATGAAGTCATCATCTTTATCACGGCAGAGCTTGAGTGAACCCGAAACCAAAACAGGCAGGGATCTTTCCTCTATGAGGAGCACCAACTCCTGGATGTCATTTTCTGTGATGCCATATTTGTCCTTGATCCTCGGTCGTTTCAAGACTTCGATGATCTCTTCGATCATGGGTTCGGAAATAACAGGCTGAAAGAGACCCCTTTCAAAGGCATTTCTTAATTTGGCCGGAAAACCAAACGGATTGATGAGTGCTGAAACCCAGATATTGGTATCAATGACCGCCTTAACGGTCATGTTTTTCGGCCCTTACGTCTTTGAATGCCAAAGATATGTCTTCTTCTATTTGATCGGCAGAATACTTGGATGACTGAAGGTGTATCTTATCGATAATACGCTTGAATCGATGTGACCAGTCTTCCACGGAAATGATCCTTATCTCGACTTTCTGATGCTCTTTCATGGGAATGTGTTGAAGCGGTTTAAATACGCCATTTTCAAAGATTGCCTCGACAAGTTGTGACACGGAGCAGCACCTCCTTCAGCTTGAAACGTCTATTTCAATTTATACCAGATCGCATAGATAGGCGCAACCGGTTTCATTTTTTAGGAACTTGCGTTGCGCCGTTTTTTGCCGGGCGTGGCGATCCGCCGGGGTGGAAGAGGAATGGGGCGACCGGCCCTTACATGGCAAAGGGCCATCTATTGATTCTCTAAAAAGAGGAGCGACGATTATAGGCCCGATTACAACTCGGACTCCCATAAGGAATCATCGTGAAGAGTCGACGGTCTTCCTTGGCAATGTTTACCCTGACGATTCGACCTTAACCCTGCGAGTTGACATCCCCCGGAGCTGAACATTGCGCGAATCCCTTGCATTCAAAACCATACGCGGTCGCCGGGCAACGATATTTCACAGGGTCTTTCTATATGCTTCAAATCCATAAAATGCCATGTCCCGTTGCTTCCCTGACAGATACGATGGATTGTCCCCTTTTCAGTATGTGCAATGGTATCAGCACAATCTGAATAATGGGAACGAGTAATTGGTTTTGCGGGATGGATAAAGTTTCTTTGGCATGCGAAAGTTACCTTGTAATAACGTTTGTTACCAACATCGCAAATCCCTCCTTTTATCATTGGATCATTAGTGCTATCTTGACAGAACCGTTTTCCAGGGCATCCGGGGATGCCTGTTAAAAAAATCGCAGCCTTTCCGAGAGAGACAACCATGAAGAAGCGAGCAGGAAATGGAACCTTGGTGACTTTTGTTTCTGCTGCCTTATTTGCGTTATTGGCGGCGTCATCCTTTATGTTTATTGATCAGGCCTCGGGAGGACAATCATTTGTCAACAGACTCGGAATGGAGTTTGTACAGGTCCCGGCCGGCTCCTTTATTATGGGGAGCCCGGCGAGCGAAAAGAGAAGGGACCTGGACGAAAAACCCCACAAGGTTATTATAAGCAGGCCTTTCCTGATACAGACGACTGAAGTTACCGTAGCTCAATGGAAGTCGGTTATGGGAAGGAGAATGATGGGTGCAAGTAAAGGCGGAAACCTTCCTGTCACCAGGGTTTCATGGAATGACTGTGTCAGGTTCATAGACAGACTCAACAGTATGGGTGATGGGAAATACAGGCTCCCGACGGAGGCCGAGTGGGAGTATGCCTGCCGGGCCGGATCAAATGCCGCCTTTTTTTGGGGCGATGAAATAGATTGCTCAAAGGCCCTATACGCCAACAACATGCAGGGCGCAAATGACTGCGCTCAGAAAGTGGCAGGTATGGGGATTTCGGCCTCCTCGCCTGCTCCGGTCAAAAGCTTTTCTCCTAATGCATGGGGCATCTACGACATGCACGGAAACTTATGGGAGTGGTGCTCCGACTGGTATGGGGCTTATCCCGAAGGGGAGGCCGTTGATCCCCAAGGCCCCGCTATTGGAAGCCGCAGGGTTCGAAGAGGCGGGAGCTGGTTTAAATACGGCCATCTTTGCCGCTCTGCAAACAGAAACTTTGCCCATCCGGCAAGTCGCTACAGCACTGTCGGACTCAGACTTGTGAAGATAACGGATTAGGGAATAAATATGGCATTAAAATTAAAAAAACTCGATTATTTTAAGGGGAGAAAAGGGCCGTTGCTTTTAATAATAATGGACGGAATAGGGATAGGCATCCCCGGGGATCACAATGCCGTTTATCTGGCAAAGACCCCTAATCTGGATCGTCTTTTCGCCTCGCGGCTTTTTTGCACCCTCAAGGCCCATGGAATCTCAGTAGGACTTCCGAGCGATGAAGATATGGGAAACAGCGAGGTCGGACACAACGCCCTCGGCGCAGGCCGGGTATTCGCGCAGGGCGCCCTTCTTGTAAATAGGGCCATTGAGACTGGAGAGATCTTTTCCACTCAGATGTGGCAGGATATATCCGAAAGGGCCAAGGCCGGCGGAACCATTCATTTCATAGGACTTTTGTCCGACGGAAACGTCCATTCCCATATAAATCAACTCTACAGGCTTGTTGAAAAATGCGCCGAGTCCGGGTTCGGGTCAGTGAGAATACACACGCTACTGGACGGGAGGGATGTCGAGGAAAAGTCGGCCCTGAGATACGTGGAACCTACTGAGGAACTTCTCTTGAAGATAAGCGTTTCCAGGGGGATGGATTATAGGGTCGCCTCTGGCGGGGGCCGCATGAGGGTGACCATGGACAGATATGGAGCGGACTGGGAGATTGTAAGGAGGGGATGGGAAGCTCACGTGCTTGGTAAGGGCCGGAAGTTTTCGTCCGCGTCAGAGGCAATCAAGACCCTTTACGCAGAAGACCCCGCAGTGACGGATCAGTTCCTGGATGCATTTGTCATAGCGGATAATACCGGATCGCCTGTCGGGAAGATTCTTGACGGAGACGTAGTTATCAATTTCAACTTCAGGGGAGACAGGGCCATAGAGATATCGAGGGCCTTTACTGAGAAGGATTTTCCATTTTTTGATCGCGGGCCGTTACCTAACGTGCTTTACGCTGGCATGATGGAATATGACGGAGACACCCATATGCCTCCGAGATTCCTTGTGGTGCCTCCCGCTATTGACAGGACAGTGAGTGAGTATCTGTGCGCTGAAGGCGTGAGGAGCTTTGCCATTGCCGAGACCCAGAAGTTCGGACACGTGACGTACTTCTGGAACGGGAACCGCTCAGGATACATTGATGAGAGTCTCGAGACCTATGTGGAGGTGCCCTCTGACAGGGTAAGGTTCGAGACAACGCCTGCCATGAAGGCATTTGAGGTGAAGGCGGCAACCGTTGAGATGCTTCTAAGCGGCAGCTATCAATTCGGGAGGGTCAATTTCGCAAACGGTGACATGGTCGGCCACACAGGCGTCATGGCAGCCGCCATTGCAGCGGTTGAGGTTGTTGACTCATGTGTGGGGGAACTTCTTGCTGTAATTGAAAGACTGGGCGGGATAGCGGTTGTTACTGCCGATCATGGAAACGCCGATGAGATGACGACAAAGGACAAAAAGGGCAACGTGAGTGTCAAGACGGCCCACACCCTCAACCCCGTGCCCTTTGCCGTATATGATCCAGAGTATATGGGTGAATATGAGATGGCGCCTCCGGATAAGATGGGGCTTTCAAATGTAGCTGCAACTATCCTGAATCTTATGGGATATGAAAGACCTGACGAATATGATCCTTCTCTTATCCGCGGGAAGGGCGAAGATTGAATTTCCAGGCGATAACTTTCGCGTCACTGGCTGTAGCAGGTTGATAGCTAGTGTTCAACCGTAAATGAGATAGTGTCCATCCGGAAATGGCTATTTTCACCGATTTCGGCGTTGGGCTCAAATTTTAATCCTCGAAATACGTCCATGTATTCCTGTGGTTAAAATTATCGCCCGCCTTGAACTCGACGAAACTATCTCATTTCCGGATGGACACGAGATAGTTTCATCGTATCATTTTAATAAATCGGAGGGATGGCTTTGCGCAGGTCAGGGAAAGCAGAGCAGAGATCAGGTCCTGTAGGTCCGCCTTCAGGCGCACGGCGCACGCTACCTGTGCGGCTGAAGCCGCACCTACCCCGGATTTTGGATATCATATGTTTTGTAGCTCCCGCGCATGAAAATTCTCCGTTCTTACATGACGGAGGAGGGTCAGGGCAGGGGGTGTATTTTCACGGTAAATAGATTGGAGGCAGATTATTTTGGAGTTTTCAAGCATTAAGGGTTTCAGAGACATACTTCCGCCCGAAACCGGGCTTTGGCAGGGGATAGAGGAGACCGCGAGGAAGGTCTTTTCTTCCTTTGGTTTTCTTGAGATCAGGACTCCGGCCATGGAGTTTACTGAGCTTTTCAGCCGAGGCATAGGCCAGGAGACCGATATCGTTTCAAAGGAGATGTACACGCTTAGCGACAGCAAGGGAAGGGGAATGGCGCTAAGACCGGAGGCAACAGCATCCGTGGTGAGGGCCTATCTGCAAAACGGCCTTCACGAGGCCGGGGGAGTGCATAAGCTTTACACTATTGGTCCGATGTTTCGTCATGAAAGACCCCAGAAGGGAAGATTGAGGCAGTTTCATCAGATAAACGCGGAGCTTCTTGGCGATCCTGGTCCTGTGAGCGACGCTGAGATGGTGATTATGGCCATGACTATCCTGGAAGCGATAGGAATTTATGAAGTAAGGCTCTGCATCAATTCCCTGGGTTGCGTCTCATGTCGTCCGGGATACCGAAACACGCTAAGTGGTTATCTCTCCGGAATAAGAAATTCCCTGTGTGAGGACTGCAGGAGAAGGGCGGAATTAAATCCCCTGAGGGTCTTTGACTGCAAGGTGGAATCATGCAAAGAGGCAATTAAGGGAGCGCCTTCCATATCCGAACACATCTGCCGGGGATGCGCGGAGCACTTTGACCAGGTGAAGTCCTATCTCGATCTGGCAGGCCTTGCCTTTACATTTGCTCCCAATCTTGTGAGAGGCCTTGATTACTACTGCAAGACTACCTTTGAGATACAGACTGACCGGCTCGGCGCCCAGAACGCGGTCGCAGGCGGAGGAAGATATGACGGGCTTGTGAAGATGCTGGGAGGCCCTGAGATGCCGGCAATAGGGTTTGCAGTCGGAATGGAGAGGGTGGCGGCACTCCTGGAGGACACTATACCAAGGTATTCTAAGGGGGCCGACATATTTGTGGCGGCCCTGGGTGAAGCAAGCAAGAAGAGGATATTTCCTATAATTGCCGCTCTCAGGAAAAAGGGCCTTCGCGTGGAGATGGAATACGGCGAAAAGGGCCTTAAAGCCCAGTTGAAGAGGGCGGATAAACTCAATGCCGGCAAAGTGATTATCCTGGGGGAAGATGAACTCAAGAGGGGAGAGGCTATCGTGCGGGACATGGCAACCAAGGCGCAGGAGACTGTGCCTTTGGATAGGCTGGTAAGTCTGGCTGAGAGACACTAGGGACGGATTTCCTCTTATAAGCGAGCCTGAAAGAACGTTACTTAGAGGCTGAGGAATTATGTCTGGACCCTTGGCATGTTGAATCCCCAGGAATGAAGATTTACATGAAAATCACCCCCACCCCTTCCTCCCACGTCAAGGGGGGAGGAGCGAAGCGAAGGGGTATTTTCATCTTTAATTGCGCTCGGCCACGGCATGACCGTTTATATGAAAATACATCGCCATACCGGCATATGCCGGTATCCAGTCTTTTACATCTGGATTCCGGATCGGGTCCGGTTAGGACGTAAGGTATTTTCATCTTTCATTGTGCCCTATACGGGAGTGGTTGTAGGATACAGCCGCAAGGACGCATGAAATCACACTATTGGGAGACGGAATAATCCCCGGCATCGCCGGTAGAAAAAATGAGGTGAAGCGTTGAACGAATCAATGGTTAATTGGAGGAGGAGCGACACTTGCGGCACCTTGAGCGCCGGTGATGTTGGAAGAGAAGTAATTATTATGGGCTGGGTAAACGGCCGGAGGGATTTAGGCGGTCTGATCTTTGTGGATCTGAGGGACAGGGAAGGTCTTACCCAGATCGTATTTGATCCTGCGGAATCACCACAGGCACACGAAAAGGCCTCCCTCTTGAGGAATGAATGGGTAATAGCGCTTAAGGGAGTAGTGGCAAGACGCCTTTCAGGGCAGGAAAACAAGGATCTCGGGACAGGCGAAATAGAGGTCAGGGCAATTGATCTTAAGATCCTAAACCGTGCAGAGACCACTCCGTTCCAGGTGGACGGTGCCGTTGACGCGTCCGAAGTTCTGCGACTAAAGTACCGTTATCTTGAACTTAGAAGGCCGCAGGTATTCAAGGCGTTTCTGAAAAGACATCAGATAGCCTCCTGCATCAGGGAGTGCTTAAACAGGCAGGGATTCGTTGATGTGGAAACCCCTTTCCTTACGAAGAGCACCCCTGAGGGGGCCCGTGATTACCTGGTCCCAAGCAGGGTCAACAAGGGGCTCTTTTACGCTCTGCCGCAATCACCACAGCTCTTCAAGCAGCTCCTGATGGTCGGGGGCTTTGACCGGTATTACCAGATTGTGCGCTGCTTCAGGGATGAAGACCTCAGGGCCGACCGGCAGCCCGAGTTCACTCAGGTGGACATAGAGATGTCCTTTGTTGGAGAAGATGATGTGATGGCTGTCTGCGAGACTATGGTTTCGGATGTCTTCAGCAAGGCGCTTAAAAGGGAGATATCGCTTCCGATCAGAAGGATGACCTACAGAAAAGCCATGGCCCTTTATGGAACGGACAGGCCGGATCTGAGATTCGGCCTGCCGATGGCTGATATAACGGAAATGGCTGGGAATAGCAGCTTCGGAGTCTTCAGAAAGGTTGTGGATGCCGGAGGCCGCGTAAAGGCCCTGGCGGTTCCGGGCGGCGCGGCCGCTTTTTCGAGAAAGGCGATAGATGAGCTTTCAAAGGAAGCCGAGTCACTGGGCGGGAAAGGCCTTGCCTGGGTGAAGGTGACGGCCGGCGGATGGCAATCTTCGCTTGAGAAGTTTTTTGACGATGGGACCAGGAAAGCCGTTAATGATGCCGCGTCTGCCCGGGAAGGAGACCTGATCATAATGGTGGCCGACAGAGCCAAGACGGCCACCGCAATCATGGGAGGGCTCAGGCTGGTAGTTGCAAGGAAAATGGGGCTTATCCCGGACGACGTCTTTTCCCTTGTCTGGATTACGGAATTTCCGCTCTTTGAGTATAACGAAGAGGAAAAGAGGCTCGATGCGGTGCATCATCCATTTACCTCACCGAACCTCGATGATCTTGATCTGCTGGAAAAAGAACCTGAGAAGGTGAGGGCCAGGGCCTACGATCTTGTTTTAAACGGTGTTGAGATAGGGGGAGGAAGCATAAGGATACACGATCCGGAGATGCAGGGCAGGGTCTTTTCACTCCTGGGTATTTCCAAGGAAGATGCGGATGCGAAGTTCGGTTTTCTGCTGGAAGCGCTTCGCTACGGCGCGCCTCCTCACGGCGGGGTGGCTTTCGGTCTGGACAGGCTTGTAGCCCTTCTAATAGGCTCATCCTCCATAAGGGAGGTCATCGCCTTTCCAAAGACCACCACTGCCCAGTGCGTAATGACCAACGCCCCCTCCTCCGTCAGCGAAGATCAGTTAAAGGAGCTGGGATTGAAACTGGCAGGTCAGTAGCTCAGGCCGCGCCCAGCAGTGAAAATCCATAAGATGGAATATTAAGGCATAAATCTCCGGCAGGACTATTTCACGATATTTTCGAGGTGGGCCAGGATAGGCTCGTGCATACGGACGCAGAAGTACTCACAGTAAGGTTGACACTTTGAAAGGAGCATGAATGAGATTTTGTCTCTTATCTCCGGCTGTTCTCCCTCAAGGGCGTCGAAATTCCCCCCGCCTTTTGAGATGATCATATCTGCTCCCGCCATAATATTTGAGACCTCAGCCGAACATCTGTCAAGCAAGGTCCCGGGGCAGGGGCCGTTTATCCCGTTTTCAATCACCCTTATTACTTCGTCCAATCCAATGCTTTTTGCCTCATCCATAGTCGCGTCATTGAGGGCAGGGACACTTCTCACAATGAACACCGCATCCATGTCATGCCTCTGGGTTATCAGCGCGACCAAAAGTTTATCAAAGACAATTTCACCGGCATTGTCTCCCAGATAGACCAATGAGTTGCATGATTCAAGTTTTTCCCTGAAGTCAAGGTATGCCTTCGTGTCCAGAGGCGCTTTAAGTCTTTCTGTTATGAAGTTTTCTATGTCTGTAGGCCGATCTCCCATCATAAGATCAATGGTATTGCCCAGGATGGCAAGTTTGACGGCCAGATAGAGGGGGTCAGGGGCCTCGCTGAGGATTTTCCGCAGGAAAGGAACAATCTCCATTATCCTCTTGTTCTGGTCGGCCTTTATCGCCCTGAAAGGATCCGGGTCGCCTGTCTCATCAACTATGAGCTTCATTACAGATTCTATGACCTGCGGACTTGTAATCTCCCAGGATTCCCCCCTGAGAGAAGGAATCCTGAGTATCCTGCTGAACAATGATCTGAAACGAATTTCATCCAGGGATAATTTGCGGACGGACGTAACGGCCATATTCAGGATGCAGGGAATACAATCCGGCTTTATCAACATCCCTTACGCTCCGATAACAGCTCCAAAATGTCTTGAAGCAGCGACTTCAAGGCTTATTTTCCTTGTCGCGAGAATCAAAATCCTCCCAGAACTGCTTATCTTGCTCCTTCCTTGATTGATTTGACCAGATTGTCCGGGTTTAATGCGTGAGCCGTCAACATTACTACGGTGATGTTTTTTTGCTTGGTGATATTGAGGAGCTTATAACCGTCAACACCCATAATATCCAAGATCGCCATATCAAAATCATTTTTCTTCAGCAGTTCTCCTGCATCTTCGAACGTGGTTGCCTTGGAGACCTCACACATGTCAAGCATCTCTTCCAGAACCTCCAGAACGTCAGGTTCATCATCTACAATGAGTAGGCGCTTCCCCTTTAACAGGCTATCTTGCGGCATAGTTTACCCCCATTTCCAGAGTCTTCTGTCGCTCAATAGAAAAACAGCGACACAAGCAGGCAGATCCGGGAAGCAAACTCCGGATTTCTCCTGGTGTGCATCTATCTGCCGAATCCCTTGAGCATCAGATCTATGATGTGATCTGTATCACTTATTCCATCTTCTTTCATCACTTTTTTGCCGAACGCCTTTTTTCCTGAGGCAGTAACTGGCCTGGCCTGTGTCGAAAAAATATTTTCCGGAAAGGGCAGATCCTTGTCTATAGCCCATTCAATTTATATAATAACAGCTTAAACCTGTTGGCTATTTTCATCTTTCGTTGTGATCCGTCAGGGCGTGGGACTTAGCCGGTAAAAAATCTCAGCATACCTGACTGCTTTCCGCCATGCCTTGGGGATTCTGCTTACCCTTTACCATGAATAGCTCCCAAACGTTCGTGACAGGAAGATTTAGTCGCCCCCGAGCATGAAAATCCCCTTTCCCACAGATCAGAGGGCAGACCTCTTTTACTAACGGTCATGCCCGAATGGGGCACAACGAAGGATGAAAATCACCCCCACCCCTCCCTCCCCATTCGAGGGGGAGGGAATAATGCCGCCGCATCCCGACGTTTCGACGGTAAAGGGGGAGGGATATAGGGAAGGGACATTTTCATATAAAACGCCATGCCCGGATAGGGCACAAAGAAGGATGAAAATCTAACCTGTCATTCCGGACTTAATCCGAATCCAAGTGTAAAAGTCTGCATAACGGACCGCGCCGGTATGATGATCCATTTTCATATAGACTCTGATATCCATCCGGTTGTCCTTGTCACCCCGGATAGGAATTGTGCTGCCGTTTGAACTACTCCGCCGGCTTTTATAGCCTGCCTTTTCCTCAAATTCATTCCTAAGGTTTTCAGTGCGAAATTCCGGTGGATCATGGTTGTTATTTATAGTTATTAATAGTTTTATAAAAGGCTATATCAGAAACAATTAATAGACTATAAAAAAATATTGACTATAAAAAACCCTTGAATTACCGTTACTGACTATAAAGCTAGAGAGACATATACTGGTAAGGGGTCACACATGAAAAACGAAGTTGGACGAGGTTTTAAGATCGCTTTTTTTATGCTGATTCTTATTTGTTATGGACTGACGGGAGCCCTTTTGCCATGTTTTGGCCAGACAAGCGCCATGGAGGAACTGCTCATCCTGTTTCAGAGGAAAGGCACCCTTACCGCTCAGGAGGCAGATGCTCTGCGGGCTGTTCTTGCCGAAGAGAGAAAAGAACTGGCAAGGGTTCACAGGGCACTTGAGGAGAAGGAGCGCTTTCTTGAAGAAAAGGAGAGGGCACTCATGGCATCACAAGGCTCAGGCGGTTCTTCCCTTGGTTCGGCCGGCGGAGGGGGCACTTCGCCATCTGAGAAAGCAACGATATTGGAAGACAGGAATAGAACCGAGAGACCTTTGTCGGCGTATTATGACGATGGATTCTGCCTGGGCTCGGAGGACAAGGAAGACTTGTCGCTTTGTTTTAACTCCTTCCTGCAGGCTGACTATCGTTATTTTGACTACGATGAAGGAGATCCGCAAAAGAACGAATTCGACCTGCGCAGGGTTCGTCTTGCGCTATCCGGTAACCTCCTTAAAAGGTTCGCATACAAATTCGAATACGAGTTCCAGGGAGCTGGAAGCCGCAGGCTTATGGATGCATATCTTGAATCTGCCATCCTTCCCTTTGCCTCATTCAGGATCGGGCAGTTCAAAGAACCGTTCGGCCTGGAGCATGTATCGGATGACGAGGTAGTTCCCTTCGCCGAGAGGTCAATGGGTTATTATCTCACCCCGCAAAGGGACCTCGGTGCGATGCTCCACGGAGCCTTTCTCAAAAATCGCGCTTATTACGCCGTCGGAGTATTTAACGGGGATGGTACTGATGACTCGACCGGAGGCAACAGTGACTCTCCTGAATTGACCGGGAGGATCGGTTTGTCACCATTCAAGGAGATTGGCTTCAGACCGCTGGAGAACCTGCACTTTGGTATGTCTGCGTCCTATGCGGAAGTTGATGCCTCAAATGTCCAGGTTAATGTCAAAACTTCCGGCCTGACAAGCTTTTTTGATGTCGCTTCAGCCGCAAAGTTTAACATAATCCGTGATGCTGACTCGCGTTCGCGTTATGTCGTTGAGATGGGATGGGCGTATGGCCCTCTTCTGATCTATGGGGAATACACAAAGATGGATTTCGAGGGAATTGCCACCAGCGCCGAGAGGTTTGATGCCGGCATGGAAGACTATTATGGAGCCCTCCTCTGGATGCTGACAGGTGAGGAGCCTGAATTGGCTGGAGGCAGAATCCTTCCGGTTATTCCTCGAAAGAGCTTGTGGGAAGGAGGATGGGGAGGTCTTGGCCTTGCGGTACGATACGACCTTTTTGAGGCGGAGGAGTCAGTCTATGACTATCTCATAAGGGAAGGCAATTCGGTTAGAAGAGCGGAGGCTTACAGCGTCGCCGTCAACTGGTTCTTGAGCAGGTATGTGAAGTTCATAGTGGACTTCACCAGAACCGAATTCGACAAACCTCTTCTTATTGCTCGTGATCCGCTTAGCGGTACTGCGATTTACAGCGATAGGGAAGATGTTATAACTGCAAGATTTCAGATGGGATTCTAATAAAAATAAGGTTAAAAAGGAGGAAAACTGTGAAAAAGATTCTGTTATGCGGATTTTCTTTGTTTATTTCATTTTGCCTGGTATCTCAGGCCTTTTCTGCGTATCATCATGAGGGAGAAAACGATTCGAAGAACTTCACCGCGACTTACCCCGCCAAGTCGGGAACAAAGCTTGATCACTGCGCCCTGTGCCACAGCGGCGGATCATATGAAAGCAAAGGCAAAACTACCACATTGGGGAGCTGCCAATGGTGTCACTACAAATATGGCTATGACGGAAGCGGAAATATCCTCGAAACAATGAATCAATACGGTAAGGACTATCATGACAACGGCCGCAATGCGTCGGCTGTCAAGGCCATAGAGGCTATAGACTCTGACGGCGATGGTTATACGAATATCCAGGAGATAGAGGCAGTAAGGTTCCCGGGCGATGCCGGTGATGATCCGTCAAAGGTGGTTGCCCCTTCAAGGATCTATACCAAGGCGCAGCTCCAGGCCCTGGGTAAACACACACAGTTTCTTCTTATGAACACTTCGCGTTCCGGGGACTTTTATGCGGAATATACGGGGGTTCCGATGGAGGTTCTGCTGGCAGATGCCGGTATCCTTTCAAGTGCCACAGGCATCCTTGTATACGCGCCCGACGGCTGGGCTCAGTATCACCCTCTTGATTCGGATCCTGATCCTGAACTCTATTACGTAAAGGGTATTTATCCTTCAGCGGTTTATTATTATGATACCCAGGCCGATATTGCGGTTAACACGGTTGACGGATGGTGTGATTACAGCGCGCCAAGCTGTAAAGGCAGAAAACACCTCGATTCCATAGCTGTTCCAGGCGGGCTGAAGATGATCCTTGCTTATGCTCGTGAAGGACAGGGTATGGATCCCGGCGTTTTGAACCAGGACAATAAGCTTGACGGTGAGGGTCCTTTCCGAGTGGTCCCGCCACAGAAATCTCCCAACGCGCCCGACCAGTCGAGCAAGTCAACGAACCAGAATGTAATATGGCCTTACAACTTCGATTGGGATCACAACGCGGGCGCGGCAAGCAGAACTGTCACGGCTATAAAGGTACAGCCGCTTCCTTCCGGCACCACAGATATTGATCTTCTGGAGGTTGGCTGGGCCTATGTGGATCAGGGAAAAATAATAGTTTACGGTTCCATTGAAGGCAGCGACTCAAATGGAAACGGGGTTCTGGACAGCGAAGAGGGCACAGACGCGACGGAAGATTTCGACGGGGACGGTATTCCCGATTTCCAAGACCCTGACACTGCAAAGGTGAGACAGGCTAATGGAGGCTCCCTGATCCTCATCAACGCGAACGCGGGCCAATTGGCTAATGTTCGGACACTAAATCATGACGATCCTGCCTTGCCGCAGGACGGAAAACCTTCTGCCACCTTTCCATTCGGTACCACGAAGTTCGACATTGTTGGGATCACCCCCGGCGCCAGTGTAACGGTGACAATGAGGTATCCTGGGAACGTCCCAACTGATTCCAAGTATTACAAGGTTGATCCTGCAAGAGGTTGGAGCGTGATTCCTTTCGGGAGCAATGATGGAGACGACACAATTACAATCACTCTAACCGACGGTGATCCGGCGACGGATTCTGATGGAGTCAAAGATGGCGCCATCCATGATCCCGGGGCAATCGCCACAACGACCTCGTCAGCTTCAGGGGAAAGCGGAGGGGGAGGCGGAGGATGCTTTATAGCCACTGCAGCATACGGTGATTTCAGCGCCCCGGAAGTGGTCATACTGAGGGAGTTTCGCGATTCCCATATGAAGGGCAACAGTCTGGGTGAAGCCTTCGTTGATGCATATTACAGGTTCTCACCCCCCATGGCCCGTTTCATAGATGATCACGCCTGGATGAAGCCTGTTGTGCGGGTAACCCTTGTTCCAGTGGTAGGACTCAGTTGGTTCGCTCTTCACTTCGGGATAGCATCATCCCTTGCCTTACTTGCCTTATTGGCGTTTGCGGCAGGTTTTGGTGTATATCGTTTGAGGGAAAAACAAGGGGCATGATTCCTCAAGGGGGCCTTTATGATGAAACGTATTTTTGTCTCCATTGTCATCGCCTGTCTTCTGAGCCTGAGCCATTCAGCGTTTGGTGATGGTAAGAAATATATCCTGATGTCAACAACTACAAGTACCGAAAATTCCGGGCTTTTGGCAGTGATCCTACCACATTTTACGAGGGACACAGGTATAGAAGTCAGGGTGCTTGCAAAGGGGACAGGGGCTGCCATAAGGGACGGAATGGACGGCAATGTTGATGTCATATTAGTTCACGACAGGAAACGTGAGGAGAGCTTTGTTTCCGAGGGCTACGGAGCCTACAGGCTTTCAGTAATGCACAATGATTTTGTATTGCTCGGACCTCCGTCAGATCCTGCCGCCATACAGGCAACGAGGGATGCGGTTGCCGCTATGAAGCTTATAGCGGGTAGTAAATCGCCCTTTGTTTCCAGGGGAGACGATAGCGGCACTCACTCCAAGGAGCAGGAACTCTGGAGGCTCACCGGCATTCCTTTGAAGCGAAGAAGCTTGGAGGTTTCAATCATGGGTGTTAAGAGAGGAATATCATTTGAGAGCCCGGAAGGAGAATGGTATTTTTCAATAGGTCAGGGTATGGGCAGAACCCTCCTTTTTGCCGATGAAAAGCGGGCCTACACGCTCTCCGACAGGGCAACATTTCTCAAGCACAAGTTCGGAAAAGGCCTAGGGCTTGATCTGAAAATACTCTGCCAGGGCGATGAGCGGCTTTTCAATTATTACGGGGTCATTCCGGTGAGTTTCGGTAAGCACAAGCATGTGCGATTTGAATGGGCGGACAGTTTTGCTAAATGGCTTGTCTCGCCCAAGGGTCAATCGTATATAAATGACTATAAGATATCGGGTCAGCAGGCATTTTTCCCCGACGCGGAGCCGAGCAAAAGGTGAAGTACCGTAAAAAGCGTGCCGGCAATTCTCGAGGCCTTCTTCTGTCCCGGGGTTGTCGGCAGTAATTTTTCAGCTTTTGTGAATTCTCTGCCCCGGAGGGAAAACATCCCCTAGAACTTGATCGGATTCCCGGCAGTCCATATCGAAAGGCCCCGGGAAAAACTTTCCGTCTAGCCGCCATGCCCTGAAAGGGGCACAACGAAGCATGAAAATCACCCCCACCCCTCCCTCCCCCGTCGAGGGGGAGGGATTAAAGGAAGGGAACATTTTCATATAAACCCCCATGCCCTGTTAAGGAACAACGAAACATGAAAATCATCCCCACCCCACCCTCACATGTCGAGCGGGAGGAGTGAAGCGAAGGGGCATTTTCATATAAACCGCCATGCCCTGAAAGGGGCACAACGACGGCGACAGCATTGTTCCATGTAGTTTCATTCGCCTGTAACTTATAGTATCATGCTAGAAAAGAGGTTACGCTTCCCGGATATGGATTGTGGCTTTTCTGTCGGCATAAACATGCAACCTGGAGGAGGGCTTATGAAAAAGGGGGGCAGGAAGGAAACATTGCCCAACGAGGCTCCGGACCATTTGATCCAGGGCGGAGAGAAAAAGGAGTTCATGAATACCAGAGAGATCGCCGAGTTTCTCGATCTCAATGAAAAGATGATTTACGCGCTTATAGCCGAAAAGGGACTCCCAGCGACAAAGGTCACAGGCAAGTGGCTTTTTCCAACCAGACTCGTGAAGCAGTGGCTGGAAAATGAAACCATCAACTATCCAAAGGAGGGGAATCCTCTTCCGCCTTATCACGGTCTCTTGATTGTGTGCGGAAGCAACGATATCCTCCTGGATAAGACTATTGCCCTGTTCAATAAGATCTACCCGGAGAACGTGGCAGTCTTCGGAAACCTGGGAAGCATGGGCGGCATTCGGGCACTCAGAAGGGGTTTTTGCCATATTGCTTCCAGCCACCTTATGGAGGCGGGCGGTGGTGAATACAATTTCAGGTTTGCGGAAAATGAGCTAGGTCATTTGCCGGCCATTGTCAATTTCTGCATGCGCGAGCAGGGTCTGCTGATAGCCAGAGGGAATCCCAAGACCATAACAGGAATAAAAGACCTTGCCAGAGAGGATGTAACTATAGTCAACCGGTCCGTTGGAACGGGTACCAGGCTCCTTCTCGATCAGGAACTTTTAAAGCTGGGCTTAGCCGGCGACCGGATAAATGGCTATGGCAGGGAAGTGCAGAGGCATGTTGATGTCGGAATGGAGATTATAGCCGGTCGAGTTGACGCAGGTTTGGCAATAAAGGCTGCAGCAACCGTTTTAGGCCTCGATTTCATCCCGCTTCGCTGGGAACGATTCGATCTGCTGATAACAAGAGAGAGATTTTTTGATGAAGGTGTTCAACTGTTTATGGGTGTCTTACACGATGCACGCTTCAGAGAACTTTTGCTGACCTTGGATGGATACGATCTCGGTATTTGCGGAAAGATGGTCTTCCCGCAGGAAAGCTCGAAAGAAAAGTGATGAGTTGTATTTTACCGGTTAATGAACATCATATAACAGGCTGTTGAAAAGATTGACGGCTTCGTGGAAAGTCGACAAATAGCATGTTACGTCATTCCGGCGAAAGCCGGAATCCAGTATCTTCGGTCAGTTATGAAATCTCTGGACCCCGTTTTTCAACGGGGTGACGACTTTTTACGAAGCCGTCAAGATTTGATGATGGAATATGCGGAGAAGGATGATGGATAATCAGCAAGAGGATTCAGGCCAAAGGCCGGATAGGGGAGAGGCCGGAGAGCGGATCATAAGGAGGGGGGCCCAGTCGGGAGTCGCTTTGAAGGCCGCTATAGTGGGCGGAGGAAGTGCCTGTGAGAATCTGATCATGCTTCTGGGCGGAGAAAGAAAGAGCAGGCTGAACCTTGACATATTGGGTGTGGCGGATCCAAGCGACGATGCTCCGGGGATGGTTTTGGCACGAAAAATGGGCATCTTCACCACAAAGGATTTTATAGAACTTTACAAGCTTCCCGGGCTTAACCTCCTTATAGAATTGACCGACTCCATGGCTGTAAGGGAGAAGATGATCCGTACCAAACCCCTTGAGGTGAGTTCTATTGATCATAGAGGGGCCAGACTTCTCTGGGATCTTATCCAGATAGAGGAGGAAAAACGAGAGCTTCAACTGGAGGCAGAGAGATCTATCACCAAGGAGCGGGACTGGTGCCAGAAGGTTATTGATTCCCTTCCGGATAGAATAATGGTCTTGAACCAGGATTATACGATACACTCCGTCAACAGGACGTTTGTCAAGGAAACTGGCCTTGAGGAAAATGAGGTTGTTGGGAGGCGTTGCTTTGAGATATCTCACGGGATCGGCGGCCCGTGCCTGGGAGAGGGAGGCGATTGTCCGCTCAGGAAGGTCTTTGATGAGGGCGCAACCTGCACTGTCATACACAGCCATAAGGGGAAAGACGGCAACGCCTCCTTTGAGGAAATAATGGCCACCCCCATCTTTGGCCAGGATGGGAAGGTGATCCAGATAATTGAAGGCATCAGGGATGTAACCCGCAGGGTGCTTCTTGAAAGGGAACTGAGGGAATCGGAGGAAAAACTCAGACAGTTCCTTGAATCGGCCCACGACATAATCTGCATCAAGGATTTGGAGGGAAGATATCTCTATATCAATCCTGAGGCCGCTTCCTCAATGGGGGTAATGCGTGAGTCCGCGGTAGGTAAGACGGAGTTTGAGCTATTTCCCGAAAAGCTTGCTCGTCAGATGGAGGCCCATGACAGGGAGGTACTAAGGAGCAGCAAGACGGTCTCTTTCACTGAAAGACTCAGGGAAGGGCCTGGGAAAATGAGGCACTTCCACACAGTGCGGTTCCCGATACTTGACGATCAGGGACAGATGGTTTCGCTTGCAGTAATAGCCAGAGATACGACCGAACAGGTAAGGCTCCAGGAGGAAGTGAGCTGGAACGGTTCATCAGCGCCAGGCCGGATGCATTTCTAGAAAAACCTGTTGAACCTGAACTGCTTATGAATGTTGTGAGAAAGCTTCTTATTACAGCAGATGAGGTAAGAGCTAGAAGGATTGACGAGATAGATGCACTTTGTGGTGAACGCCTTTCAGGCAAGGTGGTTTTTAAGGGAGCGAGTTTTGATATAGACGATAAAAACAGACTGAACATCATGTCCGCTGTGTTGAGTGCAATGGTACCGGGCGGAGTTCTTCCGCAGGGATTTACCATGCAATCATCCGATAAAAAGGAAATTGCTCTCAGTTCAGAGGAATTGTTTTTTCTCCAAACGGCCCTTACTGGCTGGATATATCTAACTAGTGTCCATCCGGAAATGAGATAGTTTCGTCGAGTTCAAGGCGGGCGATAATTTTAACCACAGGAATACATAGACGTATTTCGAGGATTAAAATTTGAGCCCAACGCCGAAATCGGTGAAAATAGCCATTTCCGGATGGACACTAACTAACAGGGCCGCAGAGAAGCATAAGGCGGCACTTGCTTCAATCAATTCAATAGAAGAGCTTGAGAAATACGATATCGGATCAGGGTGGCCCGTTAACGTGCTGGACAAATAACCCCCAGGCCCGCGGGGAGGAAACGAAGTGTGAAAATGCCGCATGTCAAAAGCCGACTCGATCCGGAATCCAGGTAGTCATCCCGGCGAAGGCCGGAACCAGAACCGGATAGTGGCGGCAGGATCGAGTTCCGGGACAGCCTGCGCAGCTATGAGTATCTATTTTCATAAAAAAGCTGCAACAGTATATCTGCCTTTCTTATAAGACGGCTCGCAAGTACAATAATTTATTTGCCCCGGGTAGATTTCCCGGGGTTTTTATTCCAGGGGGGATAAATGCTATGAAAGGGAACAAGAGGGCGCTAACCGTTACATTCAGGCCTTTAGAGCCAATAAAGACAAAGGCGATGCAGGAATTGTTCAGGGGAAGTTACCCGGTATTTCTGAATATGGATACGGTTCAGTTCAAGTGCTGGTGGTGCGACGAGGAGAAGGGCGAGTGGGGGGCTTTTTATATTTTTGAGACCGAAGATGCGCTCAGGACTTATGTAGAGTCTGAGAGGTGGACAAGGGTGATACCGGAAAAATACGGCTGTGTTCCTGAGTGGAGGGCAGTTGAGCCTGGCCCGATCCTCTCGAAGATGATTGTGACCGACCCTCTTGGCAAAGTGAGTGAATCCGCAAAATCAAGATCCGTTAAGAAGGTGGAGACATCAGGAGCCCCCCGAGCCATAGGCCCTTATTCTCAGGCGGTATCCGCAGGGGATTTCCTGTTTGTGTCTGGGCAGATAGCCCTTGATCCAGGGACGGGCGAGCTAATTAAGGGCGCAATAAGGGAGCAGACCGAAAGGGTGCTCGCAAACATATCCGCCATACTCGAGGCAGCAGGACTTGGATTCAATGATGTAGTAAAATCAGAAGTTTTTCTAAAAAACATGGGTGACTTTAACGGCATGAATGAGGTCTATGAAGCCCGTTTCAGTGGCCCGGCTAAACCGGCTCGTTATGCCGTTGAGGTAGCCTCACTCCCCAGGGGAGCGCTTGTGGAGATATCCTGTACCGCATTTGCCGGCAACGCCTGACAGCTTTATATGAAAATGCCCCTTCCTTTAATCCCTCCCCCTCGACGGGGGAGGGAGGGGTGGGGGTGATTTTGGCATAAGGAATCTGACACTCCCTTAAGTGAAAGGACATTTCGGTTTCAAGGGCAATGGTTGCGGCCTGTGCCAAACTAAAGTTACGTGCGAATCGGGGATACCCATACCCGGGGACATCAAGGACAATAAATAGACTATGTCTGAGGGACGAAGACAATCCCGGCTTGACTTGATCAGAGTTGCAATCGAGAAAGCCCGGAGACTGGAAATTGAATTCGGAGCAGAATTAAGGAAAGACGCAGCCATTTCATCTTTCATCGAGGACTACCGTGCGGCCTTAGTCGTATCCAGGGAGGTCATGGAGCGATCGGCAATGATAGAGCTTTGCTCCGCCTGCGCGGCAAAGACGCCTGGAGGATGCTGTTTCATGGAGGTTGAACAGTGGTATGACCCGGTACTCCTGCTTGTAAATATTCTTCTCGGCTGCTCGCTTCCCGGGATACGAGAACTGCCGGGAAACTGCATCTTTCTCGGCGAACGCGGTTGCAGGATTTCCGGCAGGTATCATTTCTGCGTTAACTATCTTTGCGACACCCTCAAAAGAGAGATAGGAGGCGAGATGATGGAAAAGGTGATGAGTGCCTCCGGTCTCGAAATACTTAAAGGCGCACAACTCGAATATTACCTTAGGCGATGGTTTTCCCTGAGAGGCATTGACCCCGATTAGGGCCTTATCTGTCAAAAAGCATCAGCTCAAAAATTCGGGGTAGATGCGGCTTCAGCCGCATGGGAACCGTTCGCCCTGCGCCTAAAGGCGCACCTACAGAAGCTGATTTCCGGTCAGCATGTCCTGATCTGCGAAAAGCCATCCCCCAAATATTGAGCTGGCCGGGATCGCAATCGGGAAGGTCGGGATATGACTATTGTCAAAATCCGATTCCGATAGCGATGCCGACTCTGGTGAATACTACCCCTTAATAATCCTTGGTGTCATCATGTGATTATGAGGGCAGATGGATGTGGGATTCTGATAGGCACAACCTGCGAAGGCGGCTATGTAGCGCCTGAGATCAGGCATGCGCACTATCTCATCAACAAATCCCCTCTTTGCGCAGTAAACAGGCCTGGATTTTTCGTAATACTGCTTAGCCAGCTCATTCATCTTTTCGATGACCGGCTCTAGCGGCTTTCCCGCATCCTTTTCCTTTACCAGCCTTCTTGCAAAGGATGCAACAGAGGCCGTCTCACCATGCATGACGTAGATTTCCGTGGTGGGCGTTCCAAGGGTGAAGGCGTTATGGTTATTGGCGGTGGGCCCTCCCATGATGTAATGGGCAGCCGCGGTTCCTTTTCTCAGTATCACGCACATCATTGGCACGTCGGTCTGTTCAATGGAATATATAAGGGATTGGCCGAGTCCCAGAAGTTCAGCCTTTTCGGCTATGTCGCCTACGTCTATTCCGGTCGTATCCTGGAACCAGACGATCGGGACCCTGTCTCTGCCGCAGAGGGTCACGAATTCATTCATCTTTATTAGACCCTGTCTGTAAAGCTTTCCGCCGATTCCGGGATAATTAGCGTACTCAGGGTATTTGGTGCCCAGAAAACCCTGGCGGTTTCCAATGAATGCCGTGAGGAGGCCGTTTATCTTTGCAAGCCCGGTATAGACTTCCGGGCCGTATCCGGGTCTGAACTCCATGTGTTCGCTGTTGTCGAAAATCCTTGCCAGCAGGTCTTCAAAGCTGTAGCCCCTTTTCTGGTTGAAGGCCACTATGTGGTTGAGATCGCTCACAGGATAAAGAGGCTCCTTGGGGCTATCCACCCTGAAAAAGCTAGGATCATAGGCCGGCACCATGTCCATGTATTTCTTGAGGGCGTTTAGTACTTCAGTTTCAGTGTCATAGACCTCCTTAAAAAAGCCAGTGTGATTGTAATGGATAGAAACGCTGCCGGGTGGCATCGCCTTGTAGTGCCTTGTAGCCTCTATTATCTGTTCAGCTCCCTCAAGGTCGAAAGATCCCCTCGGGCTCATGCCGCTCACTATCCCTCCGCCTCCAACGGCTATATTGGCATCCTTATGGGCTATGAGGATGGTGGGACTTATTCCCTGGTAGCCTCCTCCCGCGGGGTTGGTACCATAAATGCCTGCGATGATCGGCACGCCTAGTTTTTCGAGTTCTGCGTGTCTGTAAAAGGTCGTGCCGTTTCCGCGTCTGTTGGCGTAAACCTCTTCCTGTTCCGTCAGCTTTACTCCGCTGCAGTTGACAAGCCAGACCAATGGTACGTGGAGCCTTTTTGCTATATCCGTAACCCTGAGCTGGTTATCAGCCTGTCCGGCGATCCATGCTCCTGCCATGACCTTGTTGTCGAAGCCTATGACGACGGCCCATTTACCACGGATCTTGGCAAGCCCGTCCACTACTCCGGTTGTGCCCTCCTCATTGAAAAGGGGATTATAGAGGGTGTGGAGAGGGCACCAGGTGCCTGGATCAATAAGATAATCAATCCTCTCCCAAACCGTCATCTGACCCCTCTTTCTTATAACCTCGGCCGGCAGCCCCGCGCCCTTGACTGCCGCGACAGCCTCCTCTAACTCCTTTTCCACCTTTGCAATCTCGTTTGCATTCTCCATGGATGACTCCTTCTGAGAGGCAGTCAGTGCCCTTCCTATCGGGGTCATCTTTTCAAAATACGGTCGCATCTCCTCCTCCTTTACAGTGCTGTCCAAAAATATCAATAAATTCGCAAGGCAAAAGTGCGGGTAGAACATGCCCCCACCCGCTTCAGTCTTTTGCCTTGACGTTGGTTTTTTCGGCTGGCCCTACTTGTTGGCTTTCCTGATGTCCAGTTGATCCAGGGCGATGATCCACTTGCAGATGTTGGTCGAGCCTTCGACGATCTGGTAGGTCGGGGCATCTCTGTAGTAGCGGGCGACAGGGTATTCGGTAGAATAACCATAAGCACCAAGGATCTTCATGGCCACATGAGATGCCTTGACGGCTACCTCTCCGGCCAGGTATTTCGCATGGGCCACCTCCAAGGTGTTGTTGAGGTTCCCGCTGTCTTTCTGCCATGCCGCCTTATAAACCATAAGGCGAGCGGCTTCGATCTCCGCCGCTATCTGAGCTATCAAATCCTGATTCATCTGAAACTCGCCTATGGGTTTTCCGAACTGCTGTCTTTCTTTGCAGTAGGCGGTGGCTGCGTCAAGGCAAGCCTGAGCTAAGCCTACGCCTCCGGCAGCGGCGGACAAACGAGTCTGGTTCAGAGAACCGAAGACTATCTTTGCCCCGTCTCCCGGCTTACCCAGGATGTTTTCCTTCGGGACCTTCGTATCTTCAAGGTAGAGCTCCCCTGTGGGCGATGATCTTGAGCCCAGTTTGTCAAGGTTTGTCGTGGAGATCCCATTGAAGTTCCTAGGTTCTATAACGAAGGCTGAGAGGCCTCTACCTCGGGCCTCTTTGTCGGTATAGGCGTAAAAAATAAGCACGTCCGCCACATTAGCGTTGGATATCCATGTCTTGG
>Ga0210015_1001433_pt1 | contig 23570 bp, 23 predicted proteins | sample CryGeymeta201522_FD_185471 | JGI IMG/M metagenome (GOLD analysis project Ga0210015, IMG submission 185471) | Groundwater microbial communities from Crystal Geyser aquifers in Utah, USA - Crystal Geyser metaG 2015-22 (SPAdes) (version 2) | ecosystem: Environmental > Aquatic > Deep subsurface >... | reverse complement strand
ATAGTGGTAGCTCGAGCCCAACCCGGAGAAGATAAACTTGAAAATGTCTGAACCTTCATTCTCAATATAAAAATCGGCGAAAGCCGATTTTTACTTTGCGGAGGGTGCAGGATTCGAACCTGCAAACCCCGAAGGGCACTAGTTTTCAAGACTAGCCGAATAGCCATTCTCGCAACCCTCCCCCAAAAGTTTTTGCAGAATCCCCCGTGGTGGAAAAACAGGGAAGCCAAAGACCAACCGCCAGAAACCAAAGGTGTCTGGAGCGGGGGTCGGGGAATTTCTGCGGAGGAGGTGGGACTCGAACCCACAAACGGTTTTTTAAGCCGTTATGGCTTAGCAAGCCACTGCACTGCCATTATGCGACTCCTCCATATTTTATTTTAATTAGAAATTTAAATAAAGTCAATTTGAATTAAATTAAAATTTATGTTAATTTAAAAAGCGAGCCCTCGTAGTTTAATGGACCCCGAAGCAATCCTTTCGGGATGCTACGGGGCAAGTAAAACTGCCCCTATAGCTTAATGGATAAAGCGTCTCTCTGCGGAGGAGAAAATGGCTGTTCGAGTCAGCCTAGGGGCACCCCATTAGAAATTTTGTTAATGAAGTCATTACTAAATACCTATTTTAATTTAGTTTAAATTTGGAATTTCTAACGGGGCAGGTATGAATTTAGATACTCCTATTGAAGAAATTCCCAGAATTGGACCCCAATATCAAAAAAGGTTAAAAAAATTAGGGATAAAAACAGTCCGAGATCTTTTATTTCATTTTCCTCATCGCTATGAGGATTTTTCAAATTTAAAAAAAATTTCCCAAGCCAGGGTGGGAGAAAGGGTTTGTATCAGAGGAAAAATTTCCCAAATCGAAAATACCAGGACCTGGAAAAAAAGAATGTTTTTAACTCAGGCAGTTGTCAAGGATGATTCAGGAACAATAAAAATTGTCTGGTTTAACCAACCCTATCTGATTAATGTTTTGAAAGAAGGCGATTTTGTCTCTCTGGTTGGGAAAGCAATTTCCGACAAATATGGTCTTTATTTATCGAGCCCAGCATACGAAAAAATAAATCCGCGCTTCGCTAAATCCAATATCCAATATCCAATATCCAATTTAATTCACACCGGACGCCTTGTCCCGGTTTATCCGGAAACCGAAGGATTATCTTCAAGATGGTTAAGATTTATTTTAAGACCAATTTTAATAAAATTAAGAAAAGGAATCCCCGAAGTTCTACCCGAAAATTTAATTAAAAAATACAAAATTTTGCCGGTTCAAAAGGCAATTTGGCAAATTCATTTTCCCGATTCTTTTTCTTTAGCCAAAAAGGCAAAAGAAAGATTTTCCTTCGAAGAAATTTTTTTCATTTCTCTTTTTGTTTTAAGAGAAAAATTAAAAATTGCAAAAGAAAAAGCTATCCCTATCCCTATCAATCTTAAATTGATAATAGATTTTGTTAAAAATTTGCCTTTTACCTTAACAAAAGCTCAAAAAAAATCGGCCTGGGAAATTTTAAAAGATTTAGAAAAAGAAAGGCCGATGAATAGATTGTTGGAAGGGGATGTGGGATCAGGAAAAACAATTGTAGCGGTGATTGCCGCTTTAAATGTGATTAAATCGGGATTTCAGGTGGCCCTGATGGTTCCAACCGAGATTTTAGCCCAGCAACATTTCCAAAAAATTTCCAAAATTTTAGAAAAAGAGAAAATAAAAATCGGCTTAATAACCGGTAAAGAAAATAAAATTAAATTTAAAAAAGAAATTTTAAAAGTTCCGAGGGAAAAACTTTTGGGAAAAACAAAAGAAGGGGAAATTAATTTTTTAATTGGAACTCATGCCTTGATTCAGGAAGGGATTTGCTTCAAAAAATTAGCTCTAGTGATTTTGGATGAGCAGCATCGATTTGGAGTAGAGCAAAGAGCCAAATTAGTTCAAAGTTCAAAGTTCAAAGTTCAAAGTTATATTCCCCATTTTCTTTCGATGACTGCCACTCCTATCCCTCGAACTTTGTCTCTCACCATTTATGGGGATTTAGATCTTTCTTTGATTAATGAAATGCCCAAAGAAAGGAAGAAAATTGTTACCAAGGTAGTTTCACCTGAAAATCGCAAAAAGGCATATAATTTTATTCGCCAGGAAGTAAAAAAAGGCAGGCAAGTTTTTGTCATTTGCCCGAGAATAGAACCCGCCAAAATTTCTAACGAAAATTTAGGCGGGCAAGCCAGTAAAGAGAAAAAAATTATGAGCTGGGCGGAAGTAAAGGCAGTGAAAGAAGAATATCAAAAATTAACAAAATCTATTTTCCCGGATTTAAAAGTAGAGATGTTGCATGGAAAAATGTCTTCTGAAGAAAAAGAAAAAATAATGAAAGATTTCGCCAACAAAAAAATTGATATTTTGGTTTCGACTTCGGTTGTTGAAGTAGGAATTGATATCCCCAATGCCACGGTGATGATGATCGAAGGGGCGGAAAGATTTGGGTTATCTCAACTTCATCAATTTCGAGGCCGGGTGGGGAGAGGGGCTTATCAATCTTTTTGTTTTTTATTTACTGACTCTCCGGCTAGAAAAACCAGGGAAAGATTGAAAGCTCTGATATCTTCGGAAAATGGTTTTGAATTGGCTGAAGAGGATTTAAAAATTAGAGGGCCAGGTGATTTTATTGGTCAAAGGCAATGGGGAATTCCTGATTTGGCAATGTCATCTTTAAAAGATATATTTTTGGTTGAAAAAACAAAAAAGACAGCTAAAGAAATTTTAGAGGAAGATCCGGAATTAAAAAAATATCCTCTTTTGAAAGAAAGGTTAGAAAGATTCCAGGAGAAAATCCATTTAGAATAACGGAAATTGGAAATTAGTTATTAGAGAATGGAAATTAGTAATAACCATTTTCTATTTTCTAATCTTTTCAGTGGGCCAAAAACCCATATACTTTCCCAACATCAATCTTGTTTGGGCATCGAGGGCTGGCAAAGAGATAAAAATAATCATTGTTAAAGGAATCCAAAACCATTGAAAGGCAAAGAGAAAATATTTGATTTTACCATATTCAATTGATTCGGGAGGAAGGAGGTTTAAACTAAAATAAATGGAAAAAATCAATCCAATCATTGAAAAGGTAAGAATGTCTCGGGTGATAAGGGGTAAATTATAAGAAAGCAAAGATTGATTAAATCTTTGGCCTCCTAAAATTAAGGGTAACCAACCCAAAAGAAAAATTAAAATCGAAGTCGTAGCCCAAGACCAATGCCCTTCGATTAATTCAAATCCCAGAGAAATTTTTTTGGAAATTGGGATTTTTTTATTTTTTAAAAAACCAAAAAGAAAATAAGGAATATCCCCTACTCCATAAGCCCATCTTCTTTGTTGTTTGTAGATATTAATTAGGGTTTTAAAAAAATTTTTGGAAACATTGGCGTCCATTGAAACCGGATAAAAAATGGGTTGAACCTTGTAATCACCATCAAATTTTAAAAAACACTGCCAAAAAATTCGAGAGTCGTCGGAAACAACATTGGTCTGCTTAAATCCAATATCAACTAAGGACTGAAAGTTCATTGAATGGGAAGAAAAGGTAATTAATTTTTCCGGCCTCTGCTGGTTAATAATGTGCCAGAAAGTGGAAAAGAAAGAAAAAACGCGAGAAATGCCAGGCGCCTGCCAGATGTTGTTGATAAAAAGAGGGGTTGGTTGAAAACTGGTTCGGGTCGGTTTTTCAGAAGTTAAATAATGGTAGGTTAAGCAACTAAAATATTTTGGAAAAACTTTGGTATCGGCATCAAAAGAAGAAAAAATGATATTTCGATAAGAAATTTTTAAAGGATCAATAATTAACTCTTTGGCTTTTTTAACCGCCCAGGTTTCATTGGAGGCCTTGCCGGCAATTTCCCCAGGTAAATCTTGGGGGTGAAAAGTAACTGAAATTCGGAAAAATTTTTTAGCAAATTCTTTTTCGATAATTTTGGCGACCTCTTTGGCTGATTTTCCCACTCTTTCTTCGCAGGCCAAAACAACAATCATTTTATCTTTGGGATAATCGCTTTCTAAAAGAGCCTTGAAACTATCCCTGACAATCTCTAAAGGTTCCTTATACATTGGGAAAATGACTAGATGATAAATTTTTTGCCAATTTTCATTTAATTGATTTAATTTTTTAAGCCAATCAATTTTTTCCGATTCTTTCATTTTTTGATAACCAGCTCGAAGATGAAAAGAATAGTAAATGGTTCTCAAAAACCAAAAAATGACAAAAAAGATAATGAAAACCGAGACCCAAACTGGTTTTTGCCAAGATAAAAAAATGGCCAAAAATAAAGTCGCCCAGCTCAGAAAGCCGGGCAAAATTTCGAAGATTCGAAAAATTATTCTCTCTTTTTCGTCTCGAAGATCAGCGGCTTTATCCACTTTAAGATAATAATTGGTCATAAAATATGGACGGCATAGGGCTCGAACCTATAAACCTCCGCGATGTAAGCGCGACGCTCTACCATTGAGCTAGCCGTCCAAAATTTGTGCCCCAACCCCGTCTCAGACCAAGTTTTTAGAAGGAAATTCGGGTCTTTCTGAGATTTTTAAATGAGGCATCCCAGTCGGGGCTGTATTTCTGAATTGTAGCACAAAATTGTACAAATTAGACAATATAAAAGGATGTTTAATGTGTTTCGCCCCGTGTCTCACTTTTTGCGGTTTTGTGAGGGAAATGAGACAAATGAGACACGGAAAGGCTGTCTCATTTTTGATGTGTACCCCGTTTAGTAAACACTTATTAATAATATTAGCCGTTGGCAGCTAGACGGGTCGGTTTCACAGAAATTGTCTGCTTTCCAGTTCAAAGCTTATTATAATTTTAGAAAACAGGGATTATATGAGCATGTTGAAGGAGAAATTGATGGAAATTAAGCAATCTTGCAGAAATTTAAGTCTATCTTATTCGTTGGCTGGACGATGTTTAGAACCTAGTTTAGTGGAGCGATTATAAAAATAAAATACCCAAATTTTACTGGTTAATCTTCGGGTATTTCTTCATTGATATTTTGGTTTCACAATCCGACTTTTTGTTAAAATTTTCTATAAGCTCGCATATTGCAGAATCATTCTTATTAGTAGCTATATCATAAAAACAATCGTCTTTCATGTACTGGTATCCCAAATAACTACAATAGTTTGAATTATTAGTATAAATAGACAAGTCCATAAAACACTCATCCTGAGGTACGTATTGATAATCCTGCTTCAGTTGGTAACATACTTTCGGATCATTCCTTTTAATTGCTATTCCTGCATAACACCATCCTGTATAATCAGAAGATCCTAATTTCTTACACATTTCAAGATCATTTCTCTCTATGCTTACTGTTATGTAGCATTTCTTACGAATTTCTTCGTCTTTACTAAGATCGCATTGTTTTATCTCGCCCGTTTCAATTGCAATTTTTTTAATACATTCATCTGAAAAATTTCCGCTTATTAAAGCTTCACTGCGACAAATTGCAAGATTCTCGTTATTCATTAAATCTATAGCAACTCTACATCCAACTTCTTTGTCCTCATATGGTTGTAAATATTCGCATAAACTCTTATTGTTTTTCTCTAAAGCAAGATTCTTAATACAATTTTCGCGTTCTTCTCTTTTAGGAATATTTATACATTCTTCTAATCTCTTTTCCTCTTCGTTTGCAACTACGATATGAAATTCATTTGAAGAAAAAGCTTGTGGCCTTGATAAATTATCAATTATACACATATCAGCTCCAGGAATAAAGCAAATATAAGGATAAGGGGAAATATAACACTCTGCTTTATACAATCCTGGGGGGGCAAGATATTTTTCTTCAGAATGCCATTTATTATGCATCTGATCCCATTTGTATACATAGTTATTAAAACCGACCTTGTTATAACGATCAAGATCTATGTTATAAGAAATATCCCATTCTCCTCCTACTTTGTGAAAAACACGACAAAACGAACTTGCGTTATAGAAAAATACTGGACGAATTAGCTCGGTCTTCACGGTAACCAGAATTTCTTTTTTTCTTTCATATTCAGTTTTATCAGTATTCATGTATATATTTCTCCCGCTCCAAAAAAACCATTTACCAACAAAAACAATAATTATAACTATTAAAATCGTAATTAAAAATTTATTTCTAGTTGGTAAAGAAGGTTTTGTTACCTCAAAGTCATCTTTCATGAAATTTCTATAATCTAAGAGCAAAAGGATAAGAGGGGGTAAAAAAATAATAAAATCAAAAATAGTCCAAATCATAACTTGAGGGTTCATATTCAGGAGTTCTTTTAACGAATAAATATAAGAGCTCATATCTTTCACAAACTCTCTCCAATGCAAGAACGGTATAAGTAAAATATAAATAATATGAAATTGTGAGTATTAAAAAAATATAATTGCTGCTAAATACCAAGCCCTCTTTTTATTTTTTAAAAGATAGATTCCCAAAAAAATGGAAGCTAACCCAAAAGCAATTACCAATAAATCAAATATTCGGGAACCGATTGTTAATTGTATGATACTAGATACTAACATCCACCAAGCAGCAATTTTTGTTTTTATTGGAAGGTTAACTTTTTCCATAATTTTATGTAAACTATTTTCTATTCTGGTTAATTTTATTTTAATTTCCGGCCTTTAAATTATTTAAATAAAAATTTTCTTTTACCAAATGTGGTTCGAGCCGATATTTTTCCGGTTCTTTGGCAGTTTTGGCCTCGCAAAGCGAGGCGACAATTTCAAGTTTTTCTTTGGCGGCGAAAAATTTACTTTTTAACCGCTTCACAAATATAAGATATGGGATTTAATTCAGTAATTTTAACACTTAACTTCGCTTTCTTGAAAATATTTTTTAAATTTTCTTTTGAGAATTGCTCCGTTATCAAACCTTCTTTTGTAAAGATGTCACTGTTTTTAATTTTTATAATCTTAAATCCAGCTCTTTTTAAATTTTCAACTCTTTCTTTTAAAGCATCTTCTGAAAAAACACTTATAATAATCTTTCCTCCTTTCTTGGCAACTCTTTTCATCTCATTTAAAACTTTTGTTTTTGTAGAAGTCATATCGCCGAAAGTGTTTCCCATGCAAATAATATAATCAAAAGTATTATTTTTAAAATGTAGTTTTTCAGCTTTTTCTAAAAACAAAATGACATTTTTATAAAGTGCTAATTCTTTTTTAGCTACTTTGAGAACGCTTTTATCATAATCGATTCCAACCAATTTCCTATCCTTATTTATGAGTTCTTTAATATTTCTTCCAAAACCACACCCAACATCTAATATTACAGGATTTCCTTTGATACATTTTTTCAGATAATTGTTTTCCTTCTTCAGCCAATCTTGTAATAAAGGAGTCCCCCTTTTTAACCATTTTTTAAGATAAGGGCTTACAACAAAAGTTTTTTCGTTCATAATAGTTAATATAACGGAATAAAAATATGAAAAATTTTCTGGGTCTTTTCACTCACTTCTAAATCTCTATTTTCACTTTAACGAATATAAAAGTTATAAATTTAATAAAGTAACGGTAAGGGGTGGAAAATTCGATCTAAATTTTTACATGAAGTTCTTATTGCTAAAAACTGCTTGTTTTGGAAATCACTTTCTATTTTTATATTTATTGAGGTTTTTTAGTAAATTCGCAAAGATAGACTGTGTATTTAATGGTTTTTTTTACTCCATCGCCTTTGTACTCGATTAACCTTTCTTTTTTTAATTTTTTTAAATGTTTTAAAAGGTCCTCATAATTAACATAAGGTTCCATTTCATTTTTTCTTAGTATTTTTTTGATCTTGCTATAAATTTTTACTTCATACAGGGTCCTTGCCACTCTTAAAGTCCTATGAAAATTTGTCAATTTAGAAACTGCTCCAAAAAATTTGCCCCCAGAATGAAGAAAATGAACTCCCTCTGTTAAAGCTTTACAGATAAGATCTGTACCATCATATCCTCCATATTTTCCCTGAAGTTTTTTAGCAGCGGAAGTTGCTGGTAAAGCATGCTGAGGAAGGTTAGCTATGATTACATTGAATTTAATTCCCTCCGGCAAGTTTATAAATAGATCGCTTTTTATAAAAACCACTTGTGGTTGTTTAAAATTATTAATTTTGATATTTTTGCATAAAATTTTTTCGGTATCTTCAACATCTATAGCAAAAACTCGCCGAGCACCTAAGTAAAGAGCCCCTATTGTCATATATCCTATCCCACAACCAAGATCAAGAACTTCTAAATTATGTAAAGAAGGTATTATTTTTGACAATAGGTAACTTGATTGAGATACTCCAGTTGATTTTTGTGTTCCACCAATTAAATAAAATTTAAAATTTTTAAATTTATAAAGATTTTGAGACATAAAAGAGTTTTATTTCTTCTCTAATATAGAAATTATATCCTTCTCTCTTTTTGCATTAAGAAAACCTTTATATCTTAATTCGCCTATATTTTTTCTGATTCTTACAGCATAATTTTGAGGTGGTTGAACCAAAAGGATGGGTATATTTTCAATATTATTCCAAGTTGTTTCTGCTGCTATAGCCACACGCATACAATAAAATAATCTCAATCCTTTTGTGGCGCCTATGGGAGTAGCTATAATTGTAGGGCATCCAATAAGCGCTATACCTTTTGTACTACCAGAGTCAGAATCGGAAATAACCACATCTACTCTAACTCCTAATTTATCTTTTATATTTTTTGCTATTGTATAACAAGAAAAATTAGGATCTTTAGGATACCTTACGCCAATTCCTTTTTTAGGATCAATTTTATCTAATCCTATTTGATCTCTCTTTATAATAGGATCCTTATCTGGTACTTTTAAAATTTTTCTAGCAAAATTAATATCGTTAATACATCGCTGATAATTTTCGGTCGTTAAACCATAGACAAATCTCTTTTCTAATATACTTATCACTTTAGAGGGAATAACAATTACATCACCATTTCTGAGAAGATTAGTAGCGGCGATAGCTTCAATTAAATTAGACAATTTAGAATCCATATCTATATGATACGAAATGGGACGAACAAATTTAGTAATACCTTCTCCCTTACCTAAAGCTGCTGTCAGTCCTTTAAGGCTATAATTTACGATATCTCCTAAAAAAATTATTTCTTTATGAAATTTCATTTTGAATTAGCTTAAGCCACGCTTTTTTTAAATCTTTGCCAACCTTTTTTATAAAAAAGAACGGATAATTAGAGGTACAATTAAAATCTATAATAATTGGTCTTCTATTTACCAAAAAATATTCTATTGAAAAAGCCCTTATCCCTAAATAATTCACAGACTTAATTACTTTTTTTAAAAACGAGCTGGATAACGGTGTAGTGAGAATTTTTCCATAAGTAAAGCCCGAATGATTATTTTGAACTTTAAGATGCTGAGAAAAAGTAGCATACCAATTTCCTACAAACTCTGTTCTATAGGAGATCTTCTTATTTATTAAGGGCTGAAAAATGACTTGATTTAAACCAAATGGTTTTAATTTTAAAACCTCTCTTTTGTTTTTAATGATAAGTAGTTTTTTATGACGAGAAGATGAAATATTTTTTATTACATAAAAAATATTGCTTTTTAGAAAAGAAGGGTTGTTTCGATATTTCCGGGTTTCAATATATGGAAGTTTTTGGGACCGAAAATATTTAAATTGAACAACTCGATTTATCTCTACCCTATAACCATTAGGAGAATTGATGACAGGAATTCCCGAAGATGCTAATTTCGTAATCAAATTAAGTATTGCTGAAATTTTTGGTTTTCCATAACAGTCAATAGCCGAGGCATAAAGTCGGTTAACTACTAAATTTACCTCCTTTTTAGAAAATTTAGGTGATAATTTAGGTGATTTTGAAATATCTAAGAAAATAATTTTATAGAAATTTTTTAATTGGGAAATTAACCAACGATCGGAAAAATCTTTCTTTTCACCAATATAGAGAATACTCTTCATTGGCATCTTCTGTTTGCTGAATTTTTATTGATATCCTCTATTATTTTAAAAACCTTTTTCGTACCTATCAACTGTTTTACATTTTTAAAACTTTTAAGCAAATTTTCTAAAGATTTATTTCTATTTGTGAAAGAAAAAACAGGATAAAGCATCATTCTATAAATTTGATTAGGGAAAAGAATATATTTGACATTAAAATTTTTAAAAAGTTCTAAGGGAGGAGTAAAAGAACTTGCTATAAAAAGCAAAGGTCTTTGGAAAGACAATCTTCTTAAGATTTTTTGATAAAAATCAAAAGAAGGTTCGGTATAGTGAATACAAATAATATCAGCGCCAGCATTTTGATAAACATTTATACGGTGCTGCAACTTAATAAAGGCTTCTTTTTTAATTAAAGAATGAGTTCTCGCAATTATTAACCATTTAGAATCTAATATTTCTTTCGCAATTTTTATTTTAAGAGCCATTTTTTTTTGGCGGGATAAGATGTCTGGTTGGCGATTTTAACATTGCATTAACTTTTTGCCATCCCTCATCTTCGATACATATACCTCTTAAAGGTAAATTCTTTAAAAGATTAATTTGAGAACGGTATTCAAAAAAGTTTCTTCCACCTACATCAAAATCTAAAATTACAGGACAAATCGACCCCTTTATTAATGATTTAATCAAGGGTAAAAAATATTTTATATTTACCATTCCTTTATCTCGTAAGCCAGCCATTGTAGATATTACAAAACTACTCACCCAAATATAATCAGCGCCTGCTTTAGAACATAGATAAGCAGTAATAGCATCTACTGCACCAAAGATTATTTTAGGTTTGTTTTCCATAGATTAAAGTAATAAGGTTTTTACTTCCTTCTTTTTCTTAATTGTCTTCCCAATTTTGCCATTCGTTTTTTATCTCGTTCAATAATAGTTAAAATCAATTTTTCTATATCTACTTTATGCAAAGAAGCTAACAAAACTGCGTAAATCAATATATCCCCAATTGCATCTATAAGTTTTTCTTTACTATATTTTTCCGGAGAACGTTTCTTATTTACTAGTTCTTTAGCTAGCTCGCCTACTTCTTCTACAAGATGACAAAAAGCAGTCTCTAATGTATACCTCTTTCCTTTCAATTTGTCCCAATCTCTCATTAAATTTTTTATTTGTGTTTGAAATGCTTTTACTTCCATAATTTAAAATGTAATAAATTATTAAAAATTAGGGGAAGATGAGGTGACTATCAATCATCTTCCCCTCAACTGGTTTAACTTTTCTTCCACTACTTGTTGCACTTTTGTTCGAATACTTTCAATTGTTCCATCTCCATCAATTCTTACGTGGGAATAGTTTTGAAGTAGGGCACTTAGAGCTTTTCTATATTGCTTCAAGTGTTCTAAATCTGCAGAATCGATTCCTCGCTGCCTGACTCTTTTGTAGGCTATCTCTGGCGAGACATCCAACCAAATAGTTAAATCCGGTATGTCTCTAAAAAGCGCTATTTCTTTAGCAACTTCTATTGAACGGCATCCTCTTACTATTCCACCAGCAAGCCGACAAAAGGCAGTCCGTGCTGACACTACTATTATACCCATGTCTGTAAAGGGCCGAATGTCGAATACAACCTCGCGCAACAAATCAAAACTTAACGCCACCATATAATACTCTTCGCCAAGGTATTCACGGCCGCTCTCTATTCCATGATCTTTTGCAATTGCTGATGCTACTTCAGATACAAAGTCTCTCTTTTCCTCTCGTAAAATGGCATGTAGCCCTTTTTGGTTTAACCATCCACACAGTAAAGCAGCTTGGGTAGACTTTCCTGCCCCATCTATCCCACTAAATCCAATATACATCCCTTTTCTTTCTTTCATTTGTTCACCTCCTCTACACTTGTTATTCTTTAGATTATCAAGGTGCAATTTTTGTCCCTCCTGCAGCCTATAAGTTAAGTCTAATAAATTTTCACTAAAATGTCAAAATAAACCACATGATCCAAATTACCTTTTGCCGCTATTCTCTAAAATTTATAACTTTTATATTCGTTAAAGTGAAAATAGAGATTTAGAAGTGAGTGAAAAGACCCAGAAAATTTTTCGATTTAAGGCGGGCGGGGGCGAAGCCCCGCCTGCCAAATTTCATCTCGTTAAATTCTTTTTCTTTGACTTATGGATTAAATTTGGTAAGATTAGAGAGAAAGTTCGAACTTGTTTAATTCGAGCACTAAAAATCTTTTACAGTATATATGTTTGCCGAAGGCAAAATATAAAGTGGAAGTCCCTGGTTCGAGCCCAGGCATGCCCACCTTTCGCTTCATTCAATGAAGGGCGTATAGCTCAGTTGGTTAGAGCGCTATCTTGACATGGTAGAGGTCTCCCGTTCAAGTCGGGATACGCCCACAAAATTAATCTGGGGGATAGTTATTAATTATTTAAATGCGGTCGAATGTTAATATGCTAAAATGTTAAAATGCTATATGAATCTGTATCAATTAGGCCAATTAAAAAATAATTTACCCAAGATGAAACCTGGTGATACTATTCGAGTTTCCGAAACGGTCCTCGGTGAAAAAAAGAAAAAATCTCAAGTTTTTGAAGGTGTTCTGATTTGCAAAAAACACGGCAAAGGCATTAACGCTACTTTTACAGTAAGAGCAATTTTAGATGGCGTTGGGGTAGAAAAAATATATCCTTTGCACTCGCCGTTAATTGAAAAAATAGAAATAGTTAAAAAGGGTAAAGCGAGGCGTGCAAAACTTTATTATCTTAGAGAGAAGACCCAGAAGAAAATCAGAAAGAAATTAAAAGCAGAAGTGGTAGAAAAATAATGGTTAATGAAAGCGGCAAATTGCGAAGAGACTTCAAAAATTAGGATGTGTTAATTTGAGCAGAGCGGAAAAATTTGCTGTGCGCGGACGTGGTGGAACTGGTATACACACAGGCCTGAGGAGCCTGGCCCATTTTTGGGCGTGTGGGTTCAAATCCCACCGTCCGCACATTAGAGCCACTTAGCGAAATGATTGAACTTAGTGGCTCTTATGTCCGCCGAAGTTTCAACGAAGGCGGACCCACCTTCACTAAAGTTACGGCGGGCATAAGATTTTGTAACGCTCGCTTGAGCTTACGAACAAAATCTAATGGGCGGCTAGCTCAATGGTTAGAGCGTCTGGTTTACATCCAGAAGGTTATAGGCCCGCCCCGCACCAGATACGGACGATTAGCTCAGTTGGTTAGAGCGCATCGCTTACATCGATGAGGTCGCAGGTTCGAGTCCTGCATCGTCCACATATTTTTGGTGTGGGGTGAAAGTCCTGTGCCACCCACCAAAAAGTGATTAAATATATGGTTCTTAAAGAAAAGATTAAAATTGACCTGGATAAATCTTTAAAAAGTGGAGAGAAATTAATTTTATCAACATTGAGATTACTCTACTCTGTTATTGGAAATAAAGAGATAGAGAAAAGAACGAAGATAGTTAAAAGAAAAAAAGATTTAACCGAGAAAGAACTCATAAAGAAAAGTCAACTCCAAGACGAAGAAATAATCCAGGTGACTTTATCAGAAATTAAAAAGAGAAAAGAAGCAATCTTGCTATATAAAAAAGGAAAAAGAGAAGATTTAGCCCAAAAAGAAGAAAAGGAAATAGAGATTTTAGAAAAATATCTTCCGGAGCAAATTTCAGACGAAGAACTTCAAAAATTAGCAAAAGAAACTATTGAAAAAGTTGGCGCTTCATCTTTAAAAGATATGGGAAAAGTGATGAAAGAATTGATGATAAAGGTAAAAGGTAGGGCAGAAGGGAGTAAAGTAAGTCAGATTATTAAAGAGCTATTATCAAAATAATTGGTAAATTGAATTTCCTAAGCTCCTTATTATATAATAGAGGTAATATTTTGCCGCGGTAGCCAAGGTGGTCACGGCGCATCTCTGAAAAAGATGAGATCTCAGTTCGATTCTGAGCCGCGGCACCTCGCTTTGCTCGGTGTAAACTAATACTAATAATGTATTATTTATATATCATTCGATGCAAGAATAATTCACTTTATACTGGAATTACTGGGAGTTTAAGAAAAAGATTTAGAGAACATAAGCTGGGAGAAGTACCTTTTACGAAAAATAGAAGACCTGTAAGGATAGTTTATTGGAAAATTTTTAACACTAGAGAAAAAGCAGCAAAGAGGGAAAGAGAAATTAAGGGATGGCGTAGGGAGAAAAAAGAGAGATTGATTAAAAATTTAAAAAGTTTACACTGAGGAGTGGAGCGACGAAGTGCGGGAGTAGTTTAGTGGTAGAATGTCTCGTTGCCAACGAGAAGATCGCGGGTTCAAATCCCGTCTCCCGCTCAAAAGTTAAGAAGGCGGTTTCCCGAAAATGTCCGAGCGGAGTAAGGTTACATTTTCGAAGATCCCGTAGGCTCCAAATTTGTAGCATAAAGAAAGCATGTCTTGGATATGCTCGGTCATAACGGGATCACGAAGAACTTACCAAATTAAAATTTGGAGTTCTTCGGGACAATTCCGCTCACCCGCTCACTCCATTCGCGCTTGAGCGGGGGCTGCTGCGCAGAGCCGCTCATTGAAACCGCAACTCTTGGTTGCGGTTTTTAGTTAGTAAGTCTTGACAAAGAACTAATTTTTTATAAAATAAAATTAGCACTCTCAATCCTTGACTGCTAATCTTTTTTGATTATAATTATATAGAAACCACTCACAAAACCTCCAAACTCGCGAAGTGAATTTATAGGAGTAAATAGTGCAATTTTTTAAATGAATAAAAGACGAGAAAAAATCTTAAGATTTATTGTTAAAGAATATATAAAGACCGCCAAACCGGTAAGTTCTAAAGTTTTGTTTGAAAGATATCAATTTCATCTTTCTTCGGCAAGTTTAAGAAATGAGATGGTAAAACTTACACAAGATGGTTATCTTTTTCAACCTCATACTTCAGCTGGTCGAGTCCCAACAGAAAAAGCTTACCGATTTTCTGTCGATAAATTCTGCAAGCCCAAACTTCCTTCTCAAATAGAAGAAGAACTAAAAGGCATTCTTTTAGAAAGAAAGGGGGAAGAAGAAATTTTGAAAGAAATAGGGAAGTTTATTGCTATGGCTTCCAAAAGTGTTAGTATTCTACTTCAAGATGAAGAATTTTTTTGGCAGGGACTCTCTTGTCTTTTATCCCAGCCAGAATTTTACAATACTAATGAAATTTTAGAGGCAATAGAGAGTTTTGAATGGTTATACGATATTATTGGAGAGGAACTATTTGGTAAAGAGGAGGGAATAAAGATTTATTTCCCAAGCGGTATAATATTCAAATGGCAAGATAAAAGTAGTAAATTTTTAGCAGAATCAGATTATCTTCATAAAGAAAATATTTTTCTAAAAGATGAAGATTTAAGTTTAATTTTAGGAGGATTAGAAAATGGATTAATTGGAATTTTGGGACCAACCAGGATGGATTATGAAAGAAATATCGCTTTAATCGAGAAAACAAGAGAATTACTGGCCAAGGTTCACAAATAATTTTACACAATAGTTTTATTATGTTAGATAAGCCAGCGGAAAAAGATAATAAAGAAATTAAACAATCCAATAAAAAAGAAGAGGCAGAAGAATTGGAGTATGAGAAGGAAACAGAAGAAAAACAAATAGATTTTGAAAAAAAGATTAATAAATTAAAAGAGAAACTGAAGGCTTGCCAAGAAGAGAAAGAGCAATATCTTGCTGGCTGGCAGAGAGAAAGAGCTGATTTCATAAATTATAAAAGGGATGAAGAAGAAAGATTGAAAGAGATAAGGTTGATTCAAAAAGGCAAGGTTATTCTTGAGTTTTTAAGCATCTTGGATAGTTTTGAAAAAGCTGAGGAAGAATTAAAAAAAATCTTCCAAAATAAAGTTGTAGAGAGCGAAAATTTAAGTCAATGGATTAAGGGAATCTTGGGAATAAAAAACCAGATAAAGAATCTTTTAGAAAAAGAGGGGGTTAAAGAAATAGAGGTCAAAGGCAAGTTTAATCCAGATTTGCATGAGGCAGTGGAAATGGTAGAAGTAGAAAATACTGAGTCAGGAACAATTTTAAAGACGATTCAAAGAGGCTATACAATTCAAGGCAGGCTTTTAAGGCCCGCTAAAGTAAAAATAATTAAATAAAATGCAAGGCGAAATAATTGCCTTACAACTTAATTTTACAGATGGTACCGTTGGTACCATAGAGGAAAATATTTCAAAAGGTAGGACTATGTCACGAGCCGAAGTTTGTAATTTTTTTAATAGGAATAGAACTGTTGCCGATAATACCTTTTTTACAGTGACTCCTGTCTCAGATTTTTCACAGTTAATAATTAATTGTAAGGGTATAACAATGGAAGGTTGTGTTTATACCGATGAAACATCGAAAATTCAGAGCTTCCCTAGTGAAAGACAGAATATTTTTCAGTTGGGTTTAGCTTCTGGGAAAATTAATATAGAATATATCGATAACAAAAATTTATTAACAGCCGCATCTATGGGTAATAAATATGACATATGCCCTGTATTGCTAGCGGAAAAAAGAATTGAGCCAATTACGACTTTAGGATACCATGAACTTATTGGGGCTTGTTTAAAGAAAATTCCAACTGTTATTTTCTTACTGGATTTAAATTTAAGAAAAAAACTTAATTCATTTGGTATAGAAAAATTTAAAATATATCTAAAAAATAAAATTTTAAATAAATATTATGGAAATTTCAAAAATTATAGAAAAAAATAAAAATTCAGTTATTTTAGTAGCCCTTTATGTCCCCGGAGAAAATAACCAGGGCAAAGTAAGTATCAGAGGGACTGGTTTTATAATTTCTCGTGATGGTAAATTTATAACTTGCGGACATGTATATAAACAAATTCCTCAAAATGATCTTCCTTATTTAGAAGTTTCAGTACCCGGGAAAATCGATGAAAAAGGAATAACTCATTATGATAGATATAAAGTGAAATTGTTGAAGATAGACAAGGAGAACGATTTAGCTTTGATGCAGATAATTTCTGATAAGAATAATTTTGAAACAATCGAAGGATTCGGTAAATCCGAATCGGTTAAAGAAGGAGACGAAGTCGTTTTTATTGGATATCCTTTAGCTACGGAATTATTAGGCATGCGATTTGGAATTACAATGAACACAAACCATTGTATTATTAGTTCTGTTAAAAGACGAGGAATAGATGGTTCTTTGCACTTTTTTATGATAGATACCCATATTAATAATGGTTCAAGTGGTTCTCCGGTATTTTTAAAAGATACGGGAAAAGTTATAGGAATAGCAAGCGGTAGGATATCTGCAAAAATTTCTTCACCAGAAGGAAAAATATTGGATATCCCTGCAAATATGGGAATTTGTGGGCCTGCTAAATACATAATTGATTTAATTAATAAATAATTCGAAATTTAAGGTCGCATTTAATAAATTTAAAATCAACTATATAAAAAATAATATGGCAAAAATTGTTGGAATTGATTTGGGTACTTCAAATTCGGCTGCCGCTTATATAGAAGCCGGCAAGCCCAAAATGATTCCTTCAGCTGAAGGAACTACGGTTGTAGGAGGGAAGGCTTTCCCATCCTATGTTGCTTTTACAAAAGAAGGAGAAATTTTAGTTGGAGAACCTGCTCGCCGACAAGCAGTAGCTAATCCAGAAGGAACAATTACAGCAGCTAAAAGAAAGATGGGTACGGATTATAAATATAAAATTTTTGGCAAAGAGTATACTCCTCAACAAATTTCTGCCTTCATTTTGCAAAAAATAAAAAAAGATTCCGAATTATATTTGGGTGAGAAAGTAGAAAAAGCAGTAATTACTGTTCCGGCTTATTTTGATGACGCCCAACGCCAAGCTACCAAAGACGCCGGAGCAATTGCAGGTTTGGAAGTTATTCGTTTGGTAAACGAGCCGACTGCCGCCTCTTTAGCTTATGGCCTAGATAAGGTTAAAGAAAAAAGTCAGCAGGTTCTGATTTTTGATTTTGGTGCCGGGACTCTAGATGTAACAATTATGGATTTTGGTCAAGGAGTTTTTGAGGTCCGAGCCACTTCTGGCGACACTCAGCTTGGCGGTACCGATATGGATGAAATTTTAATAAACTATATCGTTGATGGATTTAAAAAAGACACAAGGATTGATTTAACTTCAGATAAAATGGCGATGCAGAGGATTAAAGAAGCAGCCGAAAAAGCAAAAATGGAGCTTTCTTCTACTCTTGAGACAGAAATTAACCTACCCTTTATTACTGCTACCTCCGAAGGTCCCAAGCACCTTTTAATGAAATTTACTCGGGCAAAGTTAGAAGAATTGATAAAGCCAGTTATTGAACGTTGCCGAAAACCTGTTGAACAGGCCTTATCCGATGCAAAATTATCGCCTAAGGAGATTGAAAAAATTATTTTAGTTGGTGGACCCACCCGAATGCCAATAGTTCAAAGATTCATTGAAAATATTTTTGGAAGGGCGAAAATTGCCAGGGGAGTCGATCCTATGGAGTGTGTGGCGATGGGAGCCGCAATCCAGGGAGCAATTTTGGGCGGTGAAGGAGAGGTAAAAGATGTCTTATTACTTGATGTTACTCCTTTATCCTTGGGAATTGAGACTTTGGGAGGAGTAAATACAGTTTTAATTCCAAGAAATACTACTATCCCCACTGCGAAAACTCAGATTTTTTCCACCGCTGCTGACAATCAACCTTCGGTAGAAATTCATGTATTAGAAGGCGAAAGACCGATGGCTGCTGATTGCAAGACCTTAGGAAGGTTCATTTTAGATGGCATCCCTTCGTCTCCAAGAGGAGTTCCTCAAATTGAAGTTACGTTTGATATTGATGCCAATGGAATTTTGAACGTTAAGGCAAAAGATAAAGCCACAGGAAGAGAACAATCAATCAGGATTGAAGCAAAAACTGGCCTTTCCAAAGAAGAGATAGAAAAAATGAAAAAAGAAGCTGAGATGTATACCCGAGAAGATAGGGAAAAAAGAGAGTTGGCTGAAGCAAGAAACAATGCCGATACGTTAATTTATACTACTGAAAAAACTTTAAAAGAAGCAGGAGACAAAATTTCTACAGATTTAAAAAAAGAAGTAGGAGAAAAAGTAGCTGCCTTAAAAAAAGCAATGAATCAAAATAAATTAGAAGAAATGAGACAAAAAATTCAAGAACTTTCCCAGGCCATCCAAAAGGTTGGGATAGAAATGTATCAGAAAAAAGGTAGAGAAGGAGGAGACGCAGAAGAGGGTAAATTTAAGAAAAAATAAAATCATAATTTACCCCGTTAGAAGGGGTTGGGCTTTCTAACGGGGTCTGTCACATCTATGAATAAAAAATTATTAAAACAAATTATATTAGCTTTTTTGTTTTTCTTATTTTTAAATTTGAGTTTTTTTTATCTTAAGGCACTCCTTTTCAAAGAAGGAAATTTTATTCTTCCTTTTATTCTGTTTTTAGTATTTCTTCTATTGGGTGCTACTTTTTTCATTTTTTTAGTGTTCAGTAAAGCATCGTTAAAATTACAAATCCCTTTTGATTTTCTAATCTTTGGCTCTACCTTGTTTTGGTTCGGGACGAATGTTTATATGATAGTGGCCGGTTTGATATTAACTCTCTTTCTGTTTTTTAGTCAGATAGTTCTTCGAAAAGAAGAAAAAAATCTTCTAAAATTTAGTTTTTCTCGTCTTTCACACAAAACTTACGAGGTTTTATTGACTGGTGTAGCAATTTTAATTGCTGTTTTACTCTTTTTATCTCCAAAACTCTTGGGCGGGAAAATTAACTTACCCCGTCCTTTATTTGACTTATTTTGGCCTACTACTGAAAGGTTTTTATCTTCTCAAACGCCGGGATTTTCTGGTGATATGACCGTCGACCAATTCCTTATTTTACAGATGTCTAGAGAAAATGTAGATAAAATGTTAGAACAATATCTAAAAACTAAAAGCCCAGAACAGCCGTCAGGACCTCTTTTACCATTTCAGGGTCAAATAGAAATTGAATTTTATAAAGAGCTGCAAAAACAATTAGAAGAAACAAAAAAACAAATACCCAAAGAAGTGCTTCAAAAAGGAAGAGAAGAGTTAGCAAAGACATTTCAGATAGATAAAACCTTAAAAGGAAATGAAAAAATGAAAGACATTTTTTATGAAGTAGTTACTGTAATGATAGCCAAGAATGTCAAATCTTGGGAGAAGCTAGGTACGATAGGTCTAATATTAATTTTCTTTATGTTGATAAAGACGGTTTCAATATTCTTCAACTATATTCTTCTTTTAATATCGTGGCTGATTTTTAAGATATTTTTTGCAACAAAATTCTTTAAGTTAGTCACCATAAAAGTAGACAAAGAAGAATTAACCATATAATGCAAATTATGCGAATTTAATGCCAATAATGCTAATTGCGAATAATTTTATTCGCAATTCGTAGATTAGTATATCATTTGTAGATTTGCGTCATGTTTTATGAAGGATTATTATAAAATTTTAGGTATCTCTAAAGACGCTTCATCGGAAGAAATCAAAAAAGCCTTTTTCCGCTTAGCCCAAAGATACCATCCCGACAAAGGAGGAAATCCGGAAAAGTTCAAGGAAATTAACGAGGCTTATCAGATCTTGGGTGATAAAGAAAAGCGGGCTCAATATGATAGATTCGGAACAGCATTTGAAGAAGCGCCATTTGGAGCAAGAAGAGGAGAAACTCCCTTTTCAGAAGGATTTGATTTTTTCTCTTTTGGGAAGGATTTTGATACTTCAGTTTTTGAAGAAATCTTTGAAGATTTTTTTGGTGCCGCTCCTTTTGCCAGAGAGAGAACTTCCAAAAGAAAAAGAGGCCGAGATATTTTTGTGGATATTAAAATTAGCCTCGAAGAAACTTTCACTGGCGTAAAAAAAGAGATTTCTCTTGAGAAATTTACTACCTGTTCCAGGTGCAAAGGAAATGGAACAGAACCAGGAACACGACTGAAGACCTGTCCTTCTTGTCGGGGAGCTGGAAAAGTGAAGGAAATCCACCAAACTTTCCTCGGAACTTTTACCAGGGCCAATGTTTGTCCGCAGTGTCAGGGCTTTGGCAGGATTCCCGAGAAAAATTGCAGCAAATGTCATGGAGAGGGTAGAATAAAAGAAGAGAAGAAAAGTGTCGTTTCTATTCCGGCAGGCATTTCTGATAAAGAGAGAATTTTAATTGCCGGCGAAGGAGAAGCCGGAGAAAAAGGGCAAAATAGTGGAAATCTTTATGTTAGAGTTTATGTTATGGAACATCCTTACTTTGTTAGACGAGGGGACGACATATATTTCAATTTTGATGTTAATTTTTCCCAAGCTACTCTCGGGGATAAGATTGACATTCCTACTTTGGCTGGTAAAGTAGGACTACAAATTCCCTCTGGAACTCAAGCGGGAAAATTGTTAAGATTAAAAGGGATGGGGATACCGCATCTTAATAGGAGGGGCAAGGGCGATATGTATGTCAAGATTAATGTTAGAACGCCGCAAAAATTAACTAAAAAGCAAAAAGAGTTAATTAAAAGGTTAAAAGAAGAAGGAATATAGAAACCATCCTAACATACTAACATTTTAACATCCTAGCATATTAACATACGAAAATTTTGAAATGTTATAATGTCTAAATGCTAAAATGTTGAGATGATGTTGGTGGGTTGGCTGAGTGGCTTAAAGTCCCGATTCACTACGAAATCGGAATCGAGGATTCTCGATGTCGTAACAAAATCATATCCCGAATTTCTTTTAGAGAAATTCGAGGACTCACGAAAAGTCGGAGGATTTTGACGACATCGGAACAACGGTTTGCCCCGAAAAATAACGAAATAAAATGAAGTATATTTTTCGAGATCCCGTCGGCTCATTAAAAGAGGAAGGGTGGCTGAGTGGTTTAAAGCAACGGGTTGCTAACCCGTGGGGCCTAAACAGTCCTTCGTGAGTTCGAATCTCACCCCTTCCGCTAGGTGTTATTTACGGGATCCTCGAAACGGCGTCATTCAAATATTCATGAGCCGTTTCGGGACTAAACCGTGGGGTGTAAATCGCCCCTCGCGGGTTCGAATCCTGCACCCACCGTCTGTGGTCTCCAAATTGCTATAGCAATTTGGAGGATATATCTGCACCCACCGCTTGGTAATTTGTTAAATCACTTTGAGATATGCCAAATTCATCGAACCACCAAGTTTATAAAGCGGAGAAAACAATCAATGATGTCTTATTCGGTCTTTGTCTTTTTATTACCCTAGCAGCTTTAGGGATGGTCCTAACGCAATTCTTTTCTCGAGGAGATTTTCCTCCTCCGAGGATTGATACTTTCTATATCGGTGTTTTATTAGTTTATTCTTTGCATAAAGAAGCACTTCGATGGTTGCAAGAAAAAGGTTCAGAAAGTCAACAGCGAAAAGGAGAATATTTTGTCTATATTTGGATTATTATTACAGCACTTTTATATTTAATAAATTTTTTAACTCATGATTATTTTTCTTACTCTCAATCTGGTGAACAAGTAGCTACTTTAGCGGAAATGAGTTTTACTACTCTAGAAGTGGGAGGAGTATTCCTCTTCACACGCCTTTTTAAAATAGCCTCCCTATATTTATTCGCCCAAAAAAATAAATAGTCTGGTGGGGTGCCTGAGTGGTTTAAAGGGACGGTCTTGAAAACCGCTGTGGCAGAGATTGCCACCGTGAGTTCGAATCTCACCCCCACCGCTTTTATATGGAATTACCGGATGAAAAAGAAAAATTAAAAGTTCCTTTATCGGAAAAACCCCTGCGAGAGACAGAAAGAATAGAAAATAAACTTTCCCAAAGAAAAAGAAGGAGAAGCGTTTTATTATTGATTATTTTATCATTAACCTTTGGTTTTATTGGAGGAATTTTAGGAATTAAATATTATCCAGATATTGCAGGATTTTTTCCTGGAATTTTTACAGAATTTAATCCTTCTTCCGGAACAAATCAAAAACCTATTATCCAAGGAAGAATAACCACCAACGAGGAAAAGGCAGTAATTAATGTAGTTAATCAAAGTATCAATAGTGTGGTTTCAATTTTGGCAAAAGGGGAGGTTTCTTTACCAGGGTTTCCTTCATTTTCCCAGGAAGTGGAAGGCACAGGCTCAGGATTTATTGTTTCCTCTGACGGTATGATTTTAACTAATAAACATGTAGTTCAGTACAAAGATATGAAATATACCGTCATTTTGCAAAATGGAGAAAAATATGAAGCTCAAGTATTGGCTCGTGATCCTGTCCAAGATTTAGCAATTTTAAAAATTAAAAAGACGGGGTTAAAACCCTTAACTTTAGGTAATTCTGATAATCTTCAAATAGGCCAGACAGTAATTGCTATTGGAAATGCTTTGGGCGAATTTCAAAACACTGTTTCGGTCGGAGTGGTTTCTGGACTTTCTCGGAAAATCACTGCTGGTGGCGGAGGGACAATTGAAACAATTGAAGAGGTTATTCAGACAGACGCCGCTATTAATCAAGGAAATTCGGGAGGTCCTCTTTTAGATCTTGCTGGCGAGGTTATTGGAATTAATACGGCTATGGCTTCTAGTGCCGAAAATATTGGTTTTGCTATTCCTGTTAATAAAGCT